>Ga0256833_1002361_pt1 | contig 13284 bp, 16 predicted proteins | sample 356284metaG_FD_190535 | JGI IMG/M metagenome (GOLD analysis project Ga0256833, IMG submission 190535) | Hydrothermal vent microbial communities from Mid Atlantic Ridge, Atlantic Ocean - 356-284 | ecosystem: Environmental > Aquatic > Marine > Hydrothermal vents | place: Atlantic Ocean: Mid...
AGCAGAGAAACCTAATCTCCTTATAATCGATGAGTTTGCCGCTCATCTAGACTCTCTAACGGCTCAGAGAGTTGCTAGAAAGCTCGGTAAACTAGCTAGGCAAGCCGGGATTACCCTTGTCGTTGCAACCAACAGACCCGACATTATTGAAGCACTAAATCCAGACAAGATCGTATATGTGGGATATGGGAAGGCACAACCAAGCGGATAAGCAATCTATGTAATCTTGTTTTACACCTTACTATACTGGGGGGCACCCTTGGAGAAAATATTAGTGCTAGCCTCATCCAGCCCTCAAAGGGCTGAGCTACTTAAAAAATATGTTTCGAGGCTAGTCATAATAAAGCCGAAAATAGTTGAGAAAATATACGATGATCCCTACAAGACGGTCCTGATGAATTCACGTGAGAAGGCTCTTAGCGTATTACATGAAGCCCCTCCGAGAGCGGTGATCATCGGAACTGATACAATTATATATTCGAAACAATATGGCATCATAGGAAAGCCTCAGAGTATGAACGAGGCAGCCGAGATACTATTGAAGCTACGGGGGAAATGGCACTCCGTAATAACTGGTGTCACTATTATAGACATTGAGACCCTAGCGACAAGCAGTTTCACCGCAGAGACCAGTGTTAAGCTAAGGGATTTCACGAAACAAGAACTACGTGAGTATCTGGCAACAATGGAGCCGATGGGGAAAGCAGGTGCCTACGCGGTACAGGGGATCGGCGCATTACTCGTTGAAATAATAGTTGGCGACTTCTACAATGTTGTTGGACTACCCCTGGCCAGGCTCTACGTAGAACTAAGGAAGTACGGTATAAACCTTCTGAAGGAGTCCCTCAAGAAAAAAGTAGTTGGATGATAATATTGTTCGAGTACTTCTACCTAAGACCCGATGCCTTAAGCGTGTGGACTAACCCCGATGTCAGAGGGAGATTATCATGGTACTACAGTGTTATGAAGAACGAAAAACCAGCTAAGTTCATCATAGCCCATAGCCTGGAGATAGACTTAGACCCCTACGACCCCGAGATCACGGAGGAAGAGCTATGGAGAATACATGAGAAGTACCGGGATACCTTCAGGAAGATATGGGCAGGAATTAGAGAAGGGCGTGTCGAATTAGAAAAACAGGATTCTTTCCCAAAGTATAGTTTCCTCGATCTGAAGATATCGTTAGCCAAAAGACTATATAGTCCATGCCGACTATGTGCGAGAAGATGCGGGGCCCAGAGGGATGCGGGTCAGAAAGGAATATGCGGTGTTAGCAATCACTGCATTGTACACTCGTATTTCCACCACCTAGGCGAAGAAGCTCCACTAGTCCCAAGCGGCACAGTATTCTATGGAGGATGCCCCCTAAAATGCGTTTATTGTCAGAATTGGGATATCAGCCAGGTAGGTATAGAGAGTGGAGCAAAGATAACACCATTTAGACTGGCTGAGATACAGAAAGAGTTGAGGTTAGGCGGGGCACGTAATATTAACCATGTGGGAGGAGATCCCATACCACATATACCATTTATTCTTGAGAGTTTAAAGTACTTGGATGTGAATGTTCCGCAGATATGGAATAGCAATATGTACATGACTGAGAAAGCTCTTTCTCTGATCGTCGATGTTATAGATGTCTGGCTCCCTGATCTAAAGTACGGCAATGATCGATGTGCCGAAAAATACTCGCTCGTCAAGAACTACTGGGAGATTGTTACCCATAACATAAGGATAGCCCATGATAACGGCGACATGATAATAAGGCACCTGATACTTCCTGGCCACATTAACTGTTGTAGTAGGAAAATACTGAAATGGATCGCGGAGAACACGCCGAGAGCACTAGTCAATATCATGGATCAATATAGGCCGGAATACCTTGTCAAGAAGTATCAGGAACGATATCCAGAAATAGCAAGACGTATAAAGAAAGAGGAACTCCTCGAAGCATATAGGTTAGCTGACGAGCTAGGAATAGTTTTTAGACCAGTATCTTGAATCCGCATAGATGTATGGTGAACAACGTGTCAGCCATGAAAAATGTTAGCGAGTATTGGTTCTTAGACCACTACAGGGTCATCGTGGCTAGGCTTGTCTCAGGAAAATATCTTTTGTCGGTGGACGTGTATAGGCGTAACTGGGTTTTCGAAAAGCACGACCAAGTATGTATCAAAAACTACTGTCTCTTATACGCCGAGATAGATCCCAGCAAGTATGATCTTGCAGATAAGGGTGTCTCAAAAATAATAGTTACAGGTCTTAAATACAATGATCATAAGGAGACAATAAACGTACGCTATATAATGGATCAACAGCCAACATACCCCTTGATAGAAAGACTGTTCTATCAGTCGTGGCGGATAATTGGTTGTGGACAACCCGTATCAGCATGGGAAACTAGGTGTCCTGAGGAGAAGAACCAGGTATAACTTATTTTAATCATACATGGTATTATTAATTAGTTCAACCTCTACGCTATGAGAAAGATAATACTAGGTGTAAGTATTGGAGTTTAAGCCAAAGATAAAGGATAAGCGTTGGAACATTGATAAAGAGAAGCAACTCTACGAGAAATGGATGGAGGAAAAACTATATGAGTTCAAATTTGATCCTAATGATAAGAGGCCAATAATAGCGATTGATACCCCCCCACCATATGCGAGCGGGAAATGGCATGTCGGAGGAACAGGTCATTATGCACAAATCGATATGATTGCAAGGTATTTCAGGATGAAAGGCTATAACGTACTCATACCATTCTATGCTGACAGAAACGGTTTGCCCGTAGAGGTACAGGTCGAGAAGGCATACGGTATAAACCCGCATGAAATATCGCAGACCCCTGAAGGGAGAGAGCGTTTCCTAAAACTATGTAAAGAGTTTCTCGATAAGGCCGAAGACGAGATAGTCAAGGTGTGGAGGAAGATAGGTTGTAGCTTCGACTACTGGAGAAATGGCACGGATAGTCCAGAGTATAGGAAGCTAACCCAGGCAACGTTCATTGAGCTATTCAATAAGGGCCTAATATACGAGGATGAAAGACCCGTTAACTGGTGTCCTCGATGCAGAACAACACTGGCAGACGCGGAGCTAGAGCATAAGGACGTCGAGGGATACCTCTACTACATTAAGTTCAAGATAAAAGAGACTGGGGAAGAAGTAGTAGTCGCTACAACTAGGCCCGAAATGCTCCGAGCATGTAAAGCCCTCGTCTATAACCCCGAGGATAAAAGATACAAGAGGCTTAAGGGCCTACACGCGATAAACCCTGCCTACGGACATGAAATGATCATCACTGAGTACCCAGAGGTAGATCCTTCATTCGGCACAGGCCTTGTAATGGTGTGTAGTTATGGAGACCAGACAGATGTCAAGATGTTTCGAGACCTCTGTCTAGAACCAACGATAATAATCGATAAAGACGGCAGGATGAAGGAGATAACGGGGCCTCTGGCCGGGCTAATAGTCGAGGAGGCCAGGAAGAAGATCGTCGAGATACTCGAGGAGAAGGGAGCCTTAGTCAAGAAGGAGAAGATCAGGCACAGTATTCCCATATGTTGGCGTTGCAAGACACCCATCCAAATAATACATACTAGGGAATGGTTCTTAAAACAACTAAACTTCAAAGACCAAATAAGAAAGATCGCTGAAGAGATAAACTTTCGTCCAGAAATGCATAGGAAAAAACTCCTAGACTGGATAGACAGTGTCTCAACTGATTGGCCCATAAGCAGGGATAGATACTACGCTACAGAGGTACCGTTGTGGAGATGCCGTCGGTGTGGAGCTATACTAGTGCCGAAGCCCGGCAAATACTATAGGCCGTGGATCGATGAGCCTCCGTGGGATAAGTGTCCGAGATGTGGTGCACCCAAAGAAGAGCTTGAGGGAGAGAAGAAAGTATTTGATACATGGTTTGACTCAAGCATATCGGTTCTCTACGTAACTGGATATAGGAGGAACGAGGAGTTGTTCAAAAGAGTATTCAATAACACGCTCAGGCCTCAGGGACAAGACATTATCAGGACATGGCTATACTATAGCCTCCTAAGAGTATACCAGCTTACAGGAAAACCAGCATTCAAATGGGTAAGAATAACAGGTATGGGGCTGGACGAGAAAGGAGAAGCCATGCATAAGTCAAAGGGCAACGTCATCGACCCGGAGCCCTACATAGAAAAGTATGGTGCCGATGCGTTCCGCTACTGGGCTGCGGCGGCCTCGAAGCTCGGATACGACTACAGGTTCTCCGAGCAAATGCTTAGAACGGGTCTTATCTTCGCCACCAAACTATGGAACATAGCGAGATTCGTATCAATGTTCTCGGAGCCGAATGATATTAGTGAGGATAAACTGGAGCCTATTGATAAGGCAACGATCGCCCTGCTGCATAGGGAGCTAAAGGAAATAGATAGAGCATATAGCGATCTAGACGTGTATAAACCGATAACCCGGATATACCAGTATACATGGAACTACTTCGCCTCAAACTACATGGAGCTCATTAAATCCAGGGCCTATAACCGGGATAACTCCTTCACGGAGCTAGAGCAAAAAGCCGCATGGTACACCCTACACTACGTGCTGAAGACAATATTAAGAGCACTCGCACCTATAATGCCCTTCGTAACAGATGCGATCTATAGGGAACTATACGGAAAGACAGTCCACCTTGAGCACTTCCCGGATCCCGAGGATAAATGGTTGGAAATACCAGCTGATCTAGCGGAAATATTGGTTCAAGCAAACTCGGCTATATGGAGCTACAAGAAGAAAAACAATATTAGATTCAAGGATCCATTGCCAGGAAAAGTACTACTGCCCGATAAGATGCGTCCACTTGAGAAAGACTTCATAAAACTTCATCATATAACGGATTACGTGTTCTACAAGGAGGACGAGAAGCCTGAGAAAGCAATAGAGATAGGGGCAGGTATATATTTAGTCCGGTAATAACCTCCTCCTAATACTCCAGCCGACTCTTTTAACAAATGCCCTAAAATCCGGATAACCATAGTAGGGCTGAACACGGCCTCTTTTAATAGCTTCTAGCACATTCTCAATGCTGAGTTCATCAACATCTATCACCGTGTACGCTACACCAATATATTCGGGGATATGCGCATCGCTAGAAGCTATGCCTGGGAGACCCAGCATTTTAGTGGCTTTTATGGCCTCTTTATTCGCGTTTGGGGGCGCTGACGCATTCCATACCTCGACTGCATCCCATCCATGAATATTGTAGAGGTGTTCGCCAATCCCGTGTCTTATGATATCGAAAGGATGGGCTGGAACAACTAAGCAGTTGTTTTCATGTGCCCGATCTATTAGTTCCAAAGCATTTCTAGGGGGATCAAATGTTTCGAGACAATATACTAGTATATCGCCCAGATCTGTTCTAACCTCATTACCTATGATTACTAAGGGCGCGTCGGGTAGTTCCTTAGCATAACGGGAACCCATTAGTGCACCCTGGAAACTATTATGGTCCGTAATACTGATGATCTCGATGCCTTTATTGATTGCTTCGAGAATAATATCCTTTGGTGTACAACGACCATCACTATACGTGCTATGTATGTGGAAATCTGCTTTGAGCCTCAAAGCCATGTCACCGGTGGGATGTATTGGTTAATGTGATAGTTGATCGTGGTAGATGTAATATGTGTAAGCTATGCGTTGAATACTGTCCTGCCCATGTTTTTGTGATCATCGATGGAGAGCTCGTGGTTAGACAGGAAAACTGTACAGAGTGCTATGCATGTATTCCTTTATGTCCCGAAAAAGCGATCAATATAATCGATGATGATCCCTAGTAATAGGGTTTTAGCTCACTTCCGCAGAATGGGCATTTATAGTGTACGTTTCTGGCATGAGCTGCACAGAAATATGCTTCTCGTCCAACTTTTAGGCACTTCGGACAATAGTAAACGTCCCCAGTATCAACTGCTTTGAAGAGGTCTAGATCTCTGTGGCAGATCACGCATTTGACGATGGTCCATCCCTTATGTCCTGCCTTGTTAACGCCTTTTAGCAATCCGATCGTCATATTCTTTTCACCCAACATATAATACTATACTCGAACTGTAGGATAGGGGGATATTTCCCTAATAACATTTATCTCGGCGATGACGATGAAAATAGCTGCAACAGCAGATATCCATAGTCCTAAGTACTTGGCCCTGTTTATTAGATCACTTAGAACACTTAAAGAAAAACCCTCCCTTCTTATTCTAGCCGGGGATCTTGTCTACAAGAATAGAATCGAGATGCTAAGACCTGTTGTAGATGCCATACACAAAATGCTCGGCAACATAACAATTATCAGCGTATTTGGTAATGAGGAGTTTAGAGATCATGAAGAAGGATACGTGAAGAAATACCCTGAGATTACATGGCTTAATGACAACTATACAGTGGTCCAAGTGGATGATTTAAAAATAGGATTCATAGGCACAAGAGGAGCGCTCGACAAGCCCACTACATGGCAGCTCAAAAACATACCAGAAATCAAGGAATACTACGACACATTGCCCGATAAAATAGCAGAGATAGCCTCAACACTTAAGCACCACGTAAACAGAGTAGTCCTCATAAGCCATTATGGTGTAACTTATCGAAACCTAAAAGGAGAACCAAGACATGTATGGCTACACTTAGCCTCTACAAAATTCGAGAAGCTGATCGAGAAAGGATTGTTTGATATTGTTATCCATGGCCATGCACATAATGGGTTAATCGAAAAAATAACTATTGGAGAAACACCGGTATACAATGTATCTCTCCCGGCAAGGAAAAAGATTGTAATGATAGATATAGATCAATATACCCCGCAAGGCCTGGAGAGATGGATATTTAGACGCTAGGCGCAATGAAATAGTATGCAAGAACACATGTTTATTCATGGTGTTAGTTATTGGCGGGCATTCCGATCTGGCAGAGCGCTCCCCATAGGAGACCAACAATCACGTTCATCATAGTCGCTTTGAATTTCATAATATTCGTACTCATGTATGTTGATCCATCCCTCCTCGTTAGCGGTGCCAAGACCTATTTTGATGTACAACGTGCTCTGGCGATGGTGCCCCTGGACATAGTGATGGGGCATCGCCTATGGACGATATTTACTGCAATGTTTCTCCACGCCAACCTTATCCATATCCTTGGTAATATGATATTCCTGTTTTTCTTTGGTGCCCCAGTGGAGAGTGTTATGGGTAAGAAAAGATATATTGTATTCTATATTCTATGCGGTGTTCTGGCAGCTGTTTTCCATATATTTAGTATTGCTATAATGCCTCAGGAAACATTGGCTGGTTCTTACTCTGGAATTAACCCCTGGATAATACCGACTCTAGGGGCCTCTGGCGCTATCAGTGGTATTATGGGTGCTTACTTGGTATTCTATCCTAGATCGAAGATAACAATGGTTTACCCAATATGGTTTATACCATTGATATTCACATTGCCAGCATGGGCTTATATAATCATGTGGTTCATATTCCAGTTAGTCATGGGATTATATGTACTGATTGGGTTTGCGTCCTCGGTGGCGTTCTGGGCTCATATAGGAGGCTTCCTCTCAGGCATAGCTTTCGCCCCGTTCTTCATGGATCCGAGGATTAAAGCGCAAATAAAGGTGTTTAGGAGCCTAGAAAAGCATATAGGAGAACCTATGAGCGAGCTCTACTATGATGACTTCATCTATTAAGAGCTTCAGGGTCTTAGCCCCTCATATATTGCGAGGCTCGTTATTATTGCTATCAGCCCTATATACTCTCTGAACAAGTGTTTCTCCTTCCTAAGCCTTAAGTCTATGTTGAACAGTATCTTGCTCCCCTCTTTAGAAGTCATCAGTCCATTGTTTCTTGCTTCCTTAACCATTTTTCCGGCCCAGCTTGGAAGCCTCTTTTCCACTAGATCCAAATATGTGGCGACGACAGCAGATTCTGTATCACCGTACTTCTTACTATACTCAATCATTTGTTTGACGTGATCGTATAACTGAGTGTATCTTGTGTCGAGGGACACGAAACCAGGCCATTTGCTCCCAAGAACCCTAAATACGTCTTCGAGAGTCATACCGCTCTCCAGCGCGTGCACATGGTCTATGCCTGATGCCCTGAGGTGGTCAACCATATCATATCTATGAATGCTTCTAAGAGCATCTATGAACATCTTAATATCTCTCCAACCAGTGCCGTGGAGGAATATGTTCAGAGTTCTACGTATCTTCCCTGAATCCTTAACAACACTGTCCACATCCGTGTATGCCAGCACAGAAGCATACATTAAGTGGGGGACAATTATGTCGGGGAACACATTGTTAGGAATCCACCTATACGCTTCTCTCAGTGCTTTCCCTAATAGTGTTCCCCAGGAGGCATGGGGGGCTGCTAATTCCCCTCGCCTTATTTTCTCACCGATCATGCTTGCTTGATCTAAGTATTCGATCACTGATACAAGCGATGATACCAGATACCTTGCATCCTTATCGAGGCTTAGCCTATGATAGCATCCAGGCTTTATCGATGAATAGATAGCGAGATGTACACCCTCCATAAAGGATTTTACAATGAAGGTGTTCAAAGTTTTTAACACCCGCTTAAAGATTATAAGCTGTTAGACGAATCATGATGGTTGCTGGTTGTTCTATATTGAGACACAGTGTTATAGGTATTATTGTCGCAGCTGTCTATTGGCTGGCCATATTCTCGTCACTGTTAATCCTAACTGATCATTTAACTGCTTTGTTTGAAAGCGCTATTGTCGTTGCAACTCTTTATTTTGGCTCCAAAATAGTGATCAGAATGTCTAGTCGTGTCTTCATTAATGTTGGGGGGTTCTTTGTCCCAATGATTATTTCTGTCGAAATGCTTGTTAGAACATATAATATTGTAGCATCATATCCGCAAGTGGTTATCGTACCTGTTTTCATAAATATAGTCATTGCATATCTTTCATCCTATGTTGTTGTGGGTCATGGTGTCATAGTACGTTTTCTGCCACCTATAATAGGTGTTTCGTCAGCTATTGCACTTGTATTATCAATGTATAGTATCTCGCCATATTATTCACTGCCGCTATCGATAGTCGTAGGATACGTCTCGACCCTCTTTGGGGCAGATATTCTCGGTTATAGGGGTTCTAGAGAAAAGCTTGTCTTCGGCGGAGGGGGGTTTTATGACGCCTTGGTGGTCATACCTTTGTTCTCGCCCGGGATCTCCTATGGGCTCGCTATTTTGAGCCTGCTTGTGATGAAGTAATACATGGATCAGGGTGAGAGCTCTTCTTCACGAGCATGAGCTGATCCGATGGTTTGCTATTCATCATCTCCTAGTCTTCTTTACTAGGTAGGAGATAATAGATTTAGCCGGATCGATCCCGGTCGCTTCTTTAAGGCCACGCCATAACGGGAAAGCGTTTGCTTCTATCACATAGTGTTTCCCAGTGTTCTTATCAATTATTATGTCAATGCCTGTATAGTCTAGGCCGAGAACCTCGGCTGTTTTGATCGCTGTCTCGAATTCATCAGGATAATCTTTCTCGAAGATCCTTATTCCGCGTGCACCCTGAGCTATATTTGTTTTCCAGCCACTACTTATAACTCTCTTCATTGCTCCTATAACTTCTCCCCCCACAACAAATATCCTTAGATCGTAGCCTGGCTTCTCAATATATTCTTGGAGATAGCTTGGTAGACGCAGTGATAACAGGCTCCTAGATATATGATAGGCTAGTTCAGGGTCTGGTATTAGCGTGGAACCTAGGCCGAGGCTCCCTATTAGGGGTTTAAATACGGCTGTACCATGTTTATCCACAAAACCCTTCGCCATGAAGGGGTTCTCAGTCATTATAGTTGTCGGGACAGGGATTCCGTTGAAAGCTAGTCTTAGTAAGCTACGCCACTTATCTCTCGTGTCAATGATCGCTCTGGAGGAATTGATTATACATGTACTGTGTTCCAACGCCTCAATGATGCCTAGTCTCTTAAAGAATAGCTCTAAGCTTGGCGTTAGTCCTAGGCTTCTTATCACTGCAGCATCTACTTCTACACTGTTTCTTCTGCTGTAGACGCGTATTTCGCCCCTATTGATCTCGGCATCTAGCTCCTGTATCTTCATATATATCGGTGTATGACCTAGCTCACTAATTGCTCTTATGAGGTCTTGTGCGCTCCAAGGAGGCGTGGATCGGTAGTGGATAATACCTATTTTCATAAGATGATGTACCTCAGATCCTTGATAGCCTCGTCACAGTGAACAATATGAGAATGGATGCAACCGTCATTGTTACTGTGTAGAATGCAGGCCCTAGTGCAGGATTAATTATTGTACCTGTGATCGCGCCAAGGGACATAGAGAGCAGTACAAATGTTAAGAGAGCAATACCTTCACGCTCGCTTCTGTGCTCCTTGGTATAGTATGCGTGGTAGAGTAGGATTATCGCGGCTATTGTTGTGCAGGCTATAATTGTCTCGAGCTTAAATGTCGCGGTAAGATAAAGAAGATCAATATAGAGAATTATGAACGTTAGAATCAAGAATTTCCTAGAGTACGAAAGACGCTCAAGGATGCCCATTAGTGCTCACTTCTCTTCTCAGTTATCCATGTTCATCGTTTTCTGGCTATATATAATCCAATTATTGAGGCATAAATATTGGTTTCTAGAGGGTCTGTATTAAACACTATCTGACGTATTTTCGCTCTCATGAATCTCAGTTTGAAGATCTTTTCCTTCATGTAGTGTTCTTCGACAGTAGATGATATAATGAGCACGTCGCCGGGGCCCGCGACGTATTCTAGGGGCTCGTATCTCGACCTAATGCCTCTACGTCTCAGCGCCTCTGAGATCAGGTATGCGGATGGCTCCAGCATCTTTGATGACGTTACAACGATGTCCATGGCATTGGCAATGCTATCTATTACGTCACTATATTTTTCTATTAATTCTGCAGTCACTGGGTGAAATCCCTCCTTCATATGTGTATCCAGACGCTCATGTCTTCGTCCAAGCCCCTTATAGATCTTTATACCTGTGTTGAACGCCGCTATACCCATGGCGATGGAAGTTTCTATCTCATCTTGTAGGTCGACATATATTTTATCGTACGGGGCCAACGTATCCGCTAGTATGTCGTTCTGTGGTCTCGTTGAAACCATTAATATTTCGTTGCCCATGAGTCTTGCTGCTTGTAATATGTTGAGCGTTATATTTGATCCTGGATCAGTGGTGAAGAAAACTATTGTTGAAGGCTCAGTATATGCTACAACGTAGTATGAGTAGCTCATTGCATCGAGAAGACGGACATCGTTTTCCGGTGTCATCGTTGATATTATCCAGTAGAGTATGTTGGCTGGAAGATATCCTAGGCGTGAATAAACAATGTATAGTCTACCCTTTGAGGATTCGAGATACTGATTAAGATTATTTGAAATTTTCTTCGCAACATCTTCCAGGGCTCGGATCCTATTCGCCAGCAGTCTTATATCACTGCGTTCTCCAGTGCTCTGCAACAGCTACAATACCTCTCGTCCGGGCTTTTGGGTATTTTCTCAATTATCTTTGGTAACAGTCTTTTAGCCTTCTCCGTATTTTCTCTCATCACCCTTAGTACCTCGTCTGCCGTAACGGGTTTTTCCGCCCATACATCATAGTCTGTTATCATAGCCACAGTGGCGTAGCATAGCTCTGCCTCACATGCAAGGACAACCTCGGGGACAAGGGTCATACCTATTATGTCGGCATGGAACACGTTCTTCCATATATTGCTCTCCGCCCTTGTAGAGAATCTTGGGCCCTCAATACAAATGTATGTGCCTCTCTCATGGAGCCTTATTCCAGGAACCTCTTTAGCCGCCTCGATTATTATTCTCCTGAGATGCTCACAGAACGGGACAGCCATACTTACATGTGCGACCGTTCCGCCCTCGAAGAATGTCATTGGCCTTACTCCTTTGGTCATGTCTATAAATTGATCCGGCACTACGAAGTCTCCAGGTATATAATCTTCTCTCAAGCTCCCAACGGCCGAGAACGATATAATCCATTTAGCGCCCAGCGCTTTGAGAGCCCATATATTCGCTCTATAATTAACGCGGTGAGGCGGTATACGGTGTCCTCGGCCGTGCCTTGGGAGGAACGCTATTTTCCGATCTCTTAACCGCCCGATCACTATTTTATCGCTGGGCTCGCCGTATGGGGTGTATACTTTTATTTCGTCGATCTTCTCTAGCTTATCAATGCTGTAAAGCCCACTACCGCCGATAACGCCTATTTCGACCTGTCTTTTAGGTATGAACAACAATTTATTCTACCTCGCATGTCTATATATTGAGCACATATTTTTTTGTGGATCCATCATATTTAATGAGGTCCTTCTCCTCAAGTATTCTTAGTGCATCGCGATAGTATCGCTCACCGACATTTATACCGTACCACTCCTTGAACCCTTCAATGATCTCATGATAGGCCCACTCCTTCTTCCCTGTCTCCTTGTGTGTCTCGAGCATCATTCGTTTGATGAACTGGTATGTGTCCTCTAGCCTTGTCCATGGGTATTGGAACCAGATCCACTCCTTGACCTCGATATAGTAGTAGTCGGGTTTAAACCTAGCTACGGGACTGATCCACTGAAGAGCAGCGGTCCGGGCCTCTGTAGGCTTCCAGTTCTCCTCCACGAACCTCTTAGCGAGGCTCAGAGTATCGCCAGTATCAACGATATCATCAACGAGCAGGACCTTCATACCACTAAGATCTATCTTGTACGGGAACTTAATGATAGCTCTCTCTTCGGCTTTAGCAGCCTCTGTCCAGTGCTGGCTCTGAATACTTAGTAGATTCTCAATATCAAGAAAATCACATATTAACCTCGCTGGGACATAACCGCCGCGAGCAAGAGCCACAACAACATCAGGCTTATAGCCGGAAGAACGTATCTTATCGGCAAGACCCCAAGCCCAATCAACAATATCCTCCCAAGACACAAGCCTAACATTAACACGAGGCATAAAACCTATCACCATAACAATAAACAAGAAGTATAAGATATAAGCTTTAACAAAAACCCAAAACCCATTAAAACCCCTCCAATAACTAACCCAATAATAGACGCGGGGGTGCCCGAGCTAGGTCAAAGGGGTCGGGCTTAGGACCCGGTGGCGTAGGCCTGCGTGGGTTCAAATCCCACCCCCCGCACCACAATACAATCTTGATCTAAGGATGACGACTTGGCTGTTCCGTTTAGATAGAAAGGATATTGGATGTATGAATTCTCGCATAGAT
>Ga0256833_1002362_pt1 | contig 13281 bp, 18 predicted proteins | sample 356284metaG_FD_190535 | JGI IMG/M metagenome (GOLD analysis project Ga0256833, IMG submission 190535) | Hydrothermal vent microbial communities from Mid Atlantic Ridge, Atlantic Ocean - 356-284 | ecosystem: Environmental > Aquatic > Marine > Hydrothermal vents | place: Atlantic Ocean: Mid...
TGCCGAGATAGCTTCGGCGCTAGGCTATCCCACGCGGTATGTGAGCAGCTATCTAAGCTACTGGAAGACACGCGGCCTCTTCGACTACGAGAACGGCTTCTGGACACTAACCGATGAGGGGGAGGAGTACGCCCGGAGCATAGTCGAGAAGGAGCTCAATAGCCGCGTGGCGCAGTACGCTGCACTAGCGAAGAAGATTCTTCTGGAACAAGAAAAGATAAGTCTAGCAGTGAACGACAAGGCTACCACACCGGTTGCTCACGGTTCAGGCAGACTCTTGCCGTTCACTGCCACAAGTAATGTTAAACGCGACAAGAAAAGACTAGACACGGCTCCGAGGAGGCGGTGCGCCGAGGCGCTATTGACGGAACTAGAGCTCAGCGCAGACGAGCGCACAGTGCTTGAGGCGCTGCTCGGCCACTACGTCCAATGGGGTTCAACCTACACCTACCTTGACCACCTCGAGCAAGAGCTGGAGGCCGACCGGGTGTGGCTTCTAGGAGTGCTCAGGCTCCTGCAGGCTAAGCAGCTAGTCTACATCTATACTGACCGCAGGCTTGGGGTCAGGGTCGGGCTCTCCAGGAGGCTCAGGAACGCACTCCGCGACTGCGAGGCCCTAGCATAACCAACTACTTCCCCCGCCGCTGCTGCTACATGGGTATTCTTGTCCCGGTATTCCCACTGCCACGCCTGAGAGGAGCATCACTTGAACGTCATCTCATCATATGTACACACAGTCTACCGGCTCTTATGCAGCTCAACCATTTGCTCTAAATCACATTGATCTACACATATCCATAGTGAATGCTACTATTGCCTCTTCTAAAGACTTGACATCATTTAGCCAAACATACCTGAATAGGCAAGAAACTTACATAGATGTAAAATTAGGCAGAGAACCTCATTTAGGCAAAGCATGCAAGTCCCGAGAGAGTAGTAGTAAGAAGCGAGACAGGCACAGCGGCCCAACAAGGTCTCAGGTGTAGAGGTAGTAGCGAGAATAGGTAAAAGGAGCTTGCAGAGGCTGGTTCCCTCCTCCCGTCGGGGAACCCTGAAAGCCTGGAGAGCAGCTGGATTCGTCGGCTGCGGCCGGTGAGGAAGCCTATTTGAGCTGAGCTTCTGTGATGTGTGGAGACCTCGCTGAGGCCGCTTTACGTTAGCTCGGCGAGCTTCTCGCGGATTATCTTCTCCGCGTCCTCCCTCCCTATCTCCGTGTAGCGTGCCTTCTTCGCGGCCTCTATGAGCGGTGTTGGGTTGTCCTGCAGTCTCTCCGGCTCTTCGTCCACTGTTATAGTTGCCTTGTAGGCCTTTTTGCGCCCTGGTATTAGTATTATTGTTGCCCTTGTGGCTCCATCCATGGGTTCCGCTATCGCTAGCCCTATGTTCTCGCCGTCGGGGGCTGTGAGGATGAATAGGTACTCGTTGTTGAGTGTACTGCCGCTATACGCTGCCTCAGCCACGTCTACTTCAAGGTCCTTAAGCGTCACGAGCCTAGACTGCGCTGCAGCAGCCCGCTGCTCTCTCGCTCTTTTGAGTTCCCGTTCAACCTCCCGCTCTCTGGCCTCAGTCCAGGCACGCTCCTCCTCGGTGACCTCGCGGGCGAGTATCTCTTCGCGGCGGCCGATGGCCTCTTTGATTATCTTCTCGACTTCCTCGTCGGGTATGCGACGGAAGGCCTCTATGCGTAGCGTGTTGAGCTTCCACTCGACATCCCTGTCTTTGAGCTCATACTCTATTCTAATCCTCACAACATCGCCCTTGTCCAGCTTAAGCTTATTGACTATTATTTCGAACAGTAGCCTGTTAAGCTCGCCAGCCCTCATCGCTACGGTCTTGTTATCTATCTCGCCGGCCTTTATCTTGTCCCTAAGCTGCGCGAAGAGCACCCTGCGGACCTTGTCGGCGTAGGCGCCGGCAATAACGAAGCCCGTGCTGAGCTGGGGCATGGCCTAGCACCCGTCCCCTAGAGGAGATTGCCCGCCCCCTCTTGGGGCAGTGGAAGGGGGCCTCCACTGTAGACATGTAGTGGGGGCAGTGTTCTTGTATTAAGGCTTGAGGCTTGTTCCCAGGTATCTGTCCAATCTGTGTTGGCTTCTCTTCCTCCTAGCCAGCCTGCTTCGGGTTAGCGCCTCGCGGGCCTCAGGGGCCATGGCGTACCCCGCGGCGGCCTGCAGTGCCTCCTCGAGGCTGCTGAACCTCCCCACGGGCCCGCGGGATAGTGCCCGGCGGACAGTCTCCCTTATGTGCCAGTTGCCTACGGGCGCATAGTAGTCCCTCGTTATCTCGCGTAGGATCAGCACGGCCGCTTGTCTACGCCTATGGTAGAGGTGTTCTGCCACAGCGAGCCTGGCGGCCAGGTAGCCTCCATCCATGACGCTGGTTCGCAGCGACGGCGCCTCAGTGACAGTATAGACCACGGGCTTGGCGGCTGTCCTCGTCCAGGGCGTTAAGGGGTGCCAGACCTCTATCATCTCGGCCTCGTAGCCTCCAGGGATGAGGATTATTGTGAACCGGTTGCCCAGGTAGGATGCGTGATAAACCTCGTACGCTCCAAGGGCATCCATTACTCTCACGCGGTGAAGCATCCAGTCCCCGAGCGTCTGGTCCACGGCCGAGATAGCCCACCTGGTTGGTACTAGGCGGCGGCTCCGAGCCCGGCCCAGGAGGCCAAGGCTAAGCGCCGAGATAATCGTGTAGACCGGCACGCCCTCCCGGTAAAGCTCGATCATCAGCTCCGTGCTTCTAGCATCATCCCATATCCTTTTTTCAAGGGGCCTCGGTAGCCGTGGGTTGCTCTCCACCTTGATCTCGCGTGCCGGCGCCGTCGGACCCTGGGGCGTGAGCATGCCGTCAAACCTTAGGCTCGGGGTAGGCGGCTTCTCCAGTATGGCCTCGCTGTCAACCGGTTTCTCCGATACAGCGGCCACAGATATCTCGGCCTCGTAGAGCTTCTCAGGCCGCTCTACGGGGAACCTATCAACTCCGGCGACTATGCTGCTCCTAAGCTCAACTATGCTGCGTAGTGGCCTCCTTTCCCTGGCCCAGCGCTCGGGGTCGTCGTAGAGCCTTGCCTCCGACCCAGAGACGCCAGGTGGTATGCCGTAGAGGACGGGAACCCTCGGGTACCCGCGCTCGCCTACTATGACGCTGGGCGGCGTGGAGCCCTTAACGTCGCGGCTGCCTAGCCGGGTGAGGGTGGCAGCATGGGCGCGGAAACGCTCCAGTATGGGGCAGAAGGGTAGCCCGCAGAGCCTCTTGTAGCCCTTGCAGCGGGCGCAGAGGCTAGGCGGCACTCGCCGCCCCATGGCTGATGCATCTCCTAGGCTATACGAAACCTCAGCACCCCTACAAGCCCCTTGAAGGTCTTCTTTATCCACTCGGCCTCGGGTATGTCGCTGCTCAGCAGGTACACCTTGGTGCCGTACTTCTTAGCCTCCTCTATGTAGTAGTCTGCGTCCTCTCTATCCTCGTCTATGATAATGTATTTCAGTGCGCCCATCTCGAGAGCTTGCTTCACCATCTTGTCGCCGTAGACTGCTAGGCCGTCATCTTTGGCAAGATGTATCTTGAACTCCTCTATGGCTTTTACGAGCTCAGCGTACTTGTTCTTCTCTATGACGTCGCTAGCCCTTATGACGAGCTCCCTGAGCCCCGCGTCACCCTGATAGGCGACGTCTATCAGCTCCCTAGCTATCTTCTGGTAGACACGGTAGTCAAGGAAGTTCTTAGCCTCCTCGAGGAAGTCTTGCTTAGCGTAGCCGGGACCTCCGACTATTATCGCCTTGAGCGCGTTCTTCTGGACGAGCGGCAGGAAGTGCTTATTCATAGCCTCAGCGACCTCCTTGTAGAAGCCCTTGACGAACTGCTCTATCTGGCGGTCGAAACGCCTCTGGCTCTGGCCGCCCCTATGGTGCTTGCCCGGCACATAGCCCTCAAGCTCCTCTAGAACCTGTATCCTGCTGCCCTTCAGCAATCCTATGGTGGCCTCATCCCTCTCCACTATCACGAGGCCGAAGGTCTCCTCGTGCTCAAGCATGTCCTCTAAGAACTCCGTGTGGAACCACTTGTCAGTCCTATAGAAGAACACCGGCACAGGCTCCGGCGGCGAGAACATTAAGCAGATGAAGTCCCTGGTCTCCATGTTCTCTCCACAGAACATCACAAGGCCGTTTGGCGGCACCTTCGGTATCTTAGACAGCCTGTCCATTGCTGCTGCAAGTGCACGCTGCACAGCATCCCTGGTTCTCTTCAGCTTAATGTTGTCCGTTATCGAGTACTCGGTACGGAGCAGGCTCATGACGTCGCTTATAGGCCTGCCTGGCGGTATATAGAGGCTCAACAGCACTGTCGCAGGGGCCTTCCACTTCTTAAGCTCCCGCACTATCTGTCTCAACGTACGTTTATCCACAGTCAGCTTCGCTGTTAGGTCGCTCATCGCAGCCCCCGGGAGGGCTCAACAACACTTCTCCACAGCTTATTAAGCTGCGGATTAGGGCAGGCCTGGTCTTACCGCGTCCGAGGCCGGAAGAGGCCCCTGTACCGCCGGGAACCTAGTTCTACAATCTTGGGTGCCTAGGCGTGGCTCTCACCATAGTCGGGTTCCTTGGCTTCGGGCCACTGAGCCACGGGGTCTCTAGGAACCTACGCGCGGTGGTGGAGAAGCTGAGGGAGATGGGGATAGTGGTTGACTACACTGAGGTGCGTCTCCCTCTGCTCGACGTTGAGGAGTTCGAGCCCTTCGCTCTAATCGACGGTAGGGAGGTCTACGTGCCCTCGGTCGCGGTGGAGCCGGAGAAGCTCGTAGACTATCTCCTTGCAGCCGGGATAGTTGGTCTGAGCCCGCTCCCGGTGCCGCCCGTGGCCGTCTAGCCCTCGCCTCTCCTGCTAGCTTGTTTGTAGAAGGGGCATGCCGACCAATACTTCTCGCATGGGCCTACCTCGCTCCTGGTGAGGAGCCTGCCAAGCACCTGGCAGAAGATGAGGTAGCCGCCACTGTAGCTGTAGACCTTGAAGTAGGGGCACCGGCTCTCTGGTCTCCTAGTTAGGAGGTGAATCGGTGGATAGGGGCGGAGCTGTTGCGCCAGCGCTGGCTTGAGAGACTCCACGAGCCCGCTTCTCCCCTTCTCCCTGCTGGGCTGCTGGGGGTTGACGTAGAACCTGCACGACTTGTACTCCGCCTCGCTTCCCTTGCACCGTGTGGGGGAGACGACGCTAGAGGAGGGGCGGCGGAGCCGCGGCGAGGTGCACATGCCGTTACGGTACCATGGGCAGGGCACTGTGCTCATCCCCTCCCCAGCGGTGTCGGCGTCCGCCTACTCTTCTAGGCAGCGGGTAAGCATCGCTCGTAGTCTCTTGTTCTCCTCCTCGAGCCGCTTAGCCTCCTCGTGGAGCCTCCGCAGCTCCTTGATGGCCTCGCAGCTACGAGCCAGCATGGCCAACTGTTCCATGAGCCTCTTGTTCTCCTCCTCTAGTATGCGCAGTCTCTCCCCACAGGAGTCGTCGGCGTCTCCTCCTATCACGCCGCCCAGCCCCTTGGTAAGGGTGGCTAGCCTATGTTGCAGCAAGGCGGGTTGCGGCAGCAGGGGTCTAGGCCGGCGCTGCATCTCGCCTTGACCCACTTCTTTATGAGACCGGCTATACGCTCGTCGAGGAGCATTACACTGCTTACAACCATGGCATTAGCGTGGCAGTAGCCCTCCTCTCTAAGAAGCCTCGTTATCGGTGAGAGTAGGGACTTCACCATGAAGAGCCATAGATTCCACTCGGGGAGTTCATAGATCTCTCTGTCGTCTTTGATATGGTAGGTCTCGAGGGCCCTCTCAGCCTCAGCCATAACCTTCGCCGCCACGGGACCGGGAACCCTAGCGGCTCTAAGCCCAGCCTTCAAGGCTTCAAGTAGCCGCATACGGGGCCCCGGGTCTAAGGCTGCGGCCACAGCCGGGCAGGGATGATAAAATGTAGCTCTGGAGGGAGGGCTCCCAGCCTCTACCGGAGAGACGCGGGGATGAAGAGTAAAGGCCTCTGCCGAGCCCTGAGCTGTGAGGACGCTTTAGGCCGCTGACCCTCCGCATGTCTTCTCTCTAGGGCAGGAGGCCTGCCGCCCCCTCGTCGGCCACTTGCATTAGACGGCGTAGCTGGTTGAGCACCTCGTAGTAGTAGATGCGGAGCTTCGCTGGCAGCCGGGGGGATGTGATGAATCGCTCGTAGCCTGTATAGAGGAGGTTATATGCCTGCATAAGCGTGGCAGGGCCGTAATCCCCGTTGCAGAGCATCTTGAATACGCGCTGCATGAGCATACTGTAAGCTTCTATAGCTTCTATGGTGTCGTAGAGACTCCCTCTTCCGTGGGACGGTATGGCCTCCACTATGCGCTCATAGTTGGTCTTGAGCGTCGTAGCGCTGGATATGGCGTTCTCTAGTAGTGTGCAGGTTTTTAGATGCTCCACCCTCGGCGCTAGCTGCATTGCCTCCCTGTCCCTCCTCGTCCCTAGCAGTGTTGTCGCTGGCTAGGAGTCGTACCCGCTTCGGCGAGATAATACGCGGAGTGACCTATACGGTGAAGGAGCCTGTAGACGCAGACCACGCCACAAGAGCAGGGGTATATCAGACTATAGCCGAATTAATCCCTTTATAAAGGGGTCGGGTATAAAGACTTGTGCCTGGAGGGAAGGAACCGTGTCCATGGGCCCCGAGAAGCCCCGGAACGACGTATACGTCTATGACAAGAACATAGTCCTACAGAAGCTCTATGAGGACGACGACGTGGTAGTCGTCGTGGCCCCCAATGAGGACCAGCTCCGGGAGATTATTCTTAATCTTCTCGCGGAGCGTCCGATGACTGTACGTGAGCTCCATGAGAAGCTCTCGGGGCTTGCAAGCGAGGACAAGATAAGATACGCTCTCAATAAGCTCGTAGAAGAAGGTATGGTTGAAGGGGACGAGGAGGGCCGCTACTACGCCCTCTACGCCTAGTCCTATGCTGTAAGTATTTCGGACCTAGTAGCCCTACGCGTTTTAGCTTCGCCCCCCTTCACCTCTCGTGTGGACCAGTGCTCGGCTGAAACTATCTTAGAATATGTTAAGTGTTGCACTTACAGGTACGGCCCACACTAGGGTCAAGCTATGCTGGCAACCGCGTTCGCGGAGGCCTTAGCAGCAGCGGTAATCTATGCTATGCTTCACGAACTCCTGCACGCGGTGGCCGCATTCGCTGTCGGCGCGCACCCCAGGCTGGCGCTCTCTCGGGACGGTTTGATTCCCTCTCCATCAATCTACGTTGAAGATAAGGAGGTCTCAGCGAGGGAGAGGCTTCTGATACTATACGCACCCTATGTGCTCAATATCCTCCTGTTTGTCCTCCACGCTGTGCCACTTCCGCTTAGGCTTATAGCACTCCTGACTTTCCCCAACGCGTTGCTGGAGACGGAGCAACGTCGCCCAGCAAGACTGGCGGCAGCCGCTGCGTTGCTCCTTGTGGCAGCTTCTGCAGCGCCAGCCCTGCTCGCCTGAACCCCCGTCTGAAGAGATATTACCTCGCCTTCCCCTTGGATGCTGCTGGCTGGGAGTCCGGACAGCGCCGGCTCACAAGGGAGAGGCCGAGAGGCCCTCTGTCCCTGGTGTAGACGTGCTCTCGGGTGTCCCTCGCGCCCCCTGGAACCCCCTTGAGGGGGCTTGCGCCTTCCGAGAGGGGGCCTCCGCTGGGCCATGTGGTGGGTGGGAGCTATGGCTGGATCACGTATAACCAATGAGGAGTTGGACAAGATTCTCAGTCAGGCAGAGGAGAAGGAGAAAAAGGATCCGAAGAGGCGCTGGATTAATAGAATGATTAGGAGTGCAAAGCAGTACCACAAGATGTGCCCCTACTACGACAAGAGGACCGGAAAGTGCTTCCTCAAGCTGGGCGAGAAGTGTGAGCGTGACGGCAAGTTTGACGGTTGCCCCGTGTTCATTGAGTGGCTTTCCAAGAAGTATGATGAACTGAAAGCTAAGAACAGGCCGTTGCCCATGGACTTCCTTGACCTCACGTTAATGGTTTAGCAAGGGTTTTTGCAGAGGGAGCTGGGCCGCAGCCTCCCCTCCTATAGGCTCTTTCTTGTCGGAGCCCGGGCTTCTCTTCTCGCGGGAGAGGTGTGTGCATCAGCTTGGCGTCGCGGTTTACAATACTGGGCCTGGGCGTTGCGGGCTCCACCGCTGCTATCCTGCTCGCGAGACTAGGCGCCCGTGTCCGCGGCTATGATGTTATGCGTAGGTACTGGAAGCCTTGCGGCGAGGTCGTCCCCGTCGGACTGCTGGGATTGCTCCGCTCCAAGGGGCTGCCCATGCCCGCCGTAGTGGATGAGATAACTGTATACAAGTTCTACTCGGTCTCCGAGGGCCTCCTCCGCGTCTACGAGGCGCCTAGGCCCTTGTGGGCCTCCATAGAGAAGGGTGCGTGGGTTGAGAGGCTCCGCGGCGAGGCGACGGCCCGAGGGGCCCAGCTCGTCTACAGCCGACCCCCCTTAGCCGGTCGGGGAGTCGTGGTTGATGCACGGGGGCCATTTGCGTCCAGGGGAAGCCGGGTTGTTGTGTGGAGGGCTTACGCCGAGAACACGTTGGGAAGCGGCTACGCTTTGATGATGATAACGCAGCGCCCCTTCGGCCTCGCCTGGGCCTTCAGCCACGGCGACGAGCTAAACATAGGGGGAGGTTTCATAGGCGTGGGGCAGCCACGCGGCCTGGTTGTCAAGCTGCTGGAGCGCATGGGCAATGTTGAGGGCGTGGAGCTTACCCGCGGGCTCCGCAGGGAAGCCTACTCGCTTGTAACACTCTTTCCCCGCGTGGAGCCGGTAGCGGGGGACGTGTTGCGCATAGGCGAGGCGGCTGGCCTTATCCAGAGCCTGGGAGGCGAAGGGATAAGGCCAGCGGTGGCCTCAGCCATAGCCCTTGCCGAAGCCGTCGAGGAGGAGGATATAGCTACAGCGTATCTGCGGAGGATTGAGCCGCTGGTGCTTGAGGCAAGGTTCTCCTCGCTCCTCCTGGCAGCGGCATCGATCCTGGGTCCACATGCGTTGAAGAGACTCAGCGACAGTTTCATGGAGGCGTGGCTGACTGGTAGGCTCGGAGACGTCCGCAGCGCGGCCAGGAGGTTGCTAGCGGGTCGGTAGGGGTGGAGCTTGCCCATCGGCCCAGGAGAGGGCCTAGCCGCTATTGGAGTCTCTCTTCATCCCTGCGTGCAGCAACAGCACCCTGACACCCTTATCGGTTTCCAGTATAATCCCGGCCGCAGGCCTCTCCACAGCAACATCCCCGATGTAGACATAGTAGTCCCCAGAAGGCCTGTATGTCGGAAGCCTCTCGAGAGGCGTCGGGGCCTGGGCTTTGACAACGGCCTCATCCAGCAGCCTCACTGTCTGCAGCCTAGCAGGCCGAGGAAACAGCAGCGCCCCCTGGCCAGTGGTATAGACTGCGGCTTCGGCCTCCTCGCCAGTCTTAGGGTTAAGACGTATGACCTCAACAACAGCATCCGGTGTCTTACGATACCTTTCAGCAAGATCAGTCAGCACGTCAAACAAGTCGCCGCTCCTCTCTTCACTCTTCTCAAGTCTATAGCCGCGTAGGAGAACCGGCCCGGCGCGAAAACTTACAGCCCTATAGTAGCGTACAACAAGCTTGCCCGCCATCACGCAGCCCCACGGCTCGGAGAAGCCCCTGGGACAGCAATAACCCCCTACCCCATGCTATGCGTACAACAAAGGGCGCCTCCCGGGAGAAGCGCAATGGAAGACCATGGCCCGATGAAGACGAACCTCCAAGCCTACGGCGGGTCCGAAGGCACAGAGACGTGTGGAGTCAGCCGGGCCTAGAGGGCCCCTCCTCGGGGGGCGCCCCTCTCCGGAGAAAGGGATTTTAAAAACAGGTAGAGGATGGAGGGCACTACTTCTTGTAGCCTATTTTGCGGAGGAACGCCCTCCTCTCCTCGATGTCCTTCTCGGTCTCCACTCCAATAGGCGTGAAGCCGTCTATTACGCCTAGTACTCCGCGGCCCTGGTTAGTCTCAGCTACTATAACCTGGAGCGGGTTCGCGGTTGCGGCGAACACTGTTACAACCTCTTGTACGTTCTTTATCGCATTGAGCACGTTAATGGGCCATGCGTCCTTAATGTATATCACAAAGACGTGGCCCGCGGCTATACGCTTAGCAGCCTCTATGGCGAGATCTATGAGTTCCTTGTCGTTGCCCTCGTAGCGTATGAGCCTCCTTTGGCTCGCCTCGCAGAAGGCTATACCAAACCTTATCCCGGGCACGCTGGTTACAAGCGCCTCGTAAAGATCCTCTAGAGTTTTTATGAAGTGTGCCTGGCCCAGTATAACGTTGACACCTTCGGGTACAGGTATCTCGACCACATAGAGTCTAGGCTGCTCCAAGGCACAGAGCCCTCGCTCCAGGCCACCATATAGAGGGCTGGCACCGGGGTTAACTCTCTCCTCACACCCTTACCTTTCTTCGTCTCGATAAGTACGCCGGCCTCCCCGTTTGCCAAGTGGATGTCTAAGGCGAGGCTCCATGGCGGCTCCGGGGGCTCGAGTCCGCTCTCCTGGCTCAAGTGTAGACCTCATTGTCGCATCCTTTGGTGGCTGACGCTAGTCGGAAAGCCTCGAAGCGATGCAATAAGCACACTGCGGCAGCACCCTTATCATATCATTAGGGCCGGGGCTCCTCTGCCTCAACAGCTGTGACGCACGGGCGCCTCATTATGGTGCAGTGCTGTTTCGCGGGTGGCTCTCCCTGCCTTCTCTACCTATCCGCGATTCCGGATGGAGAACCTTATCTTGCTCTCCCTGCCGTCACTCCATCCTAGACATAGATTAGGGGTGGCGGCTATGGCTGGGAGGAAGGACTTCCTGCGTCACATAGTGAACAGAGTGCTTGCGTCTTCGAATCTCCCCCGTCAGGTCGTCGATGATATAAGGAAGTTCGTGGGAAGGGCGGAGGACAAGTACAAGTTCAACGCATTCGGTGGCGATGTGCGGAAGCTAGCCGACTATCTTAACAGCAAGGACTTCGACGACCTGGTTACACTAGTTAAGGGAGTTAAGACGGAGAAGGGTGAGGAACCAGCCGTAGAGGTGCTCAAAAAGATACTGATGGAGGCGCGCGAGGCATACAAGGATATCCCTGAGGTTGTGGAAGCCGTAGACCGCAGGCTTCGCGAACTCGAAGGAGAGGCAGCGCCGAGTAAAGATAGACTCGAGATGCTGTACCGGAGCCTCAAGGATCTAGAAAGGGAGGGCGTTAAGCTACGCCTGGACAAGGAGAAGCACAGCGTGGAGATAACCTATGGAGACAAGCTAAGGGCTATAGTGAAGTTCAGTAAGAAGGCAGATGCTGAGACATATGTGCTCGAGTACAGTATTAAAGACGAGGAGGTTCTCGATAATATAAGCAGTGTTGTTGACCGCGTAAAGGCCTTGCTAAGGATGGTTAAGTCCTAAGAGTTATCTCAGCCTTCGCACTCCATATCTTCTCCTCAAACAGTTTCTTAGCCATAGATACCACTAGATCCATGTGAACCCTCTTTATGTGAAGGTAAAGTCCTTTACGCGTAAAAGGACCCTTACCGCATAGACTGCAGCGGAGAATCCCTCTATCGTCCAGGCTGACGAGACTAGTGGCGAGCTCTTCCACAGCCTTCTCCGCGGCGCCACGGATACTGTCCGGCAGCCCATCAAGAGTGACAGAGAGGCCCACGGCTCGGCGAATCGCAGCGTCTGCTATCTTCTTGGCTATTCTCTCAGAGGATGTCACGCCTTCTCAGCCCCCGGGACGGGTGGAACCAGTAGGAGGGCAAGCAGCGCATACCTCATGTCGCTACAGGACTTGCCTTTGAGCATGGTGAGCAATGCATCGGCCGCAGCAGGCTCTAGGCCCACAGCCCCTGCGACATCGATTATGGCGTCTTCTAGGTTAGCTTCGTTGCATGTCCCGGACACTATGTAGTTGAGGAGTGAGGCGAAGTAGTACTCGTCGTAGGCAGAGACTATAGCGTAGGCGTGCCTCTTTTTCCTCGCAGCTATCTCAGCTATGCCTTGTACGTAACTGGCCTCGACGCGCCTAGCTATAGCAGCCAGTATATCATACATAGCTTCACGGGCCTCGGCAGGATCAAAGCCCATCTCGTCAAGCACAGAAGCTATTGAGGCATAGAATGTGGCTGCCTCAACCATTTCAGCTTCCGTGGGGGAGGCAGCTGGGGTCACAGCCTCGAGTTCTCCTGCAGTCTGCTCTACTATGGCCTCTGACAAGGCACAGCCCCGACGCAACCTATCACGCGCCGGGCTGCACAGAACCCCTGTGGCCCCGTAACACGGCTCCGCATCGGAAGGCTCAGCTGGACTAGGAGTCCTCATCAGCCCCTCACGCTATATGGGGCCTCTGGGCCGGGTCTAACTCCTCACAGCCCAGGGCCGTGCCCATTATAAGCCGCTGAAGCGTCTATAACTGCCCCCGTATAAGGCTGGGTGCTCCCGCAGTGTTCTGTGCCAGGTGCGGTAGGCCCTTAAGGCCCGGCAGGAGCGTCGGCGCCCTCTGCCTCGACTGCTTCTTGGAGACCGGGAGGTTGCTGTGCGTCCCCGAGCGGGTACAGTTTGAGTACTGTAAGGCGTGTGGCAGCATAAGGATAGGGTACCGGTGGGTTGAGGGAGGCGAGCTCAGCGACGCCATCGCGAGATTCGTCGAGACGTATTTCTCTACAAGGGTTGTACCATGTGGTAACATAGTTGAGGAGCATAGATTGGTCGCTGCTGAGCCGCTCACATTACCCTCCTGGAGAACTATCTACAAGCTCACGTACGCGTTGAAGCTGAGGGGCGTGGACGAGGAGGCTGAGAAGAGCTACCGCGTCGAGGTTCGTGCGATTCCCTCCCTTTGTCCGGCGTGCAAGGATGCCAGGGGAGGAGACTACCACGTGCTCCTCCAGATACGCGGTGTCCCGCCGGCGGTGCTTGCGGAGAAGCTCGCCCCTTTGTTTGAGTCAAGCAGCCAGGTAACAGGCTCGATAATAGACGTTGTTGAGAAGAAGAACGGTGTGGATATAATGTTGCTTGACCGTGGAAGCGCCTCGAAGATACTCCGGGAGCTTAAGAAACACTTCAAGGTGAGGACTAAGGTCACGGGAGAGGACGTGGGTGTTACCTCTACTGGAAGGTTACGGAGGAGGCAAGTGATATCAGCTACTCTCCGCGAAAAGAGACGACGGTGACGCCTCCCCTTGAGGGGGGACTATGCGGACTTCCTGCCCGAGG
>Ga0256833_1002363_pt1 | contig 13277 bp, 18 predicted proteins | sample 356284metaG_FD_190535 | JGI IMG/M metagenome (GOLD analysis project Ga0256833, IMG submission 190535) | Hydrothermal vent microbial communities from Mid Atlantic Ridge, Atlantic Ocean - 356-284 | ecosystem: Environmental > Aquatic > Marine > Hydrothermal vents | place: Atlantic Ocean: Mid...
GTCTCCTTTCACTGGTATAACTGGTAATCTCATTCTAATCACTGAGAAAAGTTAGAATCGATGAGATTTATTAATTTTACGGTTTATTGTTGATTTATTTTCGATTTAGGGTGATATTGTTGTGTCCCGTTAGAATAGGGGATGATTTGGCTATTTGCTTTGAGTATAGAGTTGTCTGAATGGAGATTAGATGGAGTGTTGATAGAACACCATAAAACTGATTGTCTCTTTACCTAAAGAGTCATCAATCTGGATTCCTTGGGACAACTTCAGAGAAGACTTGGAACAAATCATAGAGCAGGACATCAGGGCTGTGGTGGAGAAAGCCATCAAAGTCTACAACATGTGGTTCAATCAGTAGGTTCTGGCATACGACAATGGATGGGTTGGAAAGAAGAAACAGCTCAAGCCAGAAGTGAGATACATTGACCCAGATGGAATCATTCGTAAAGTCTACGAAGTAGAAGGTGCTACTTATATAGAAGACCTTGGATTCTGGATTGACGCTTCTCTTAAGCTAGCTCCAGAAGGTGAGTTGAAGGATATAAAAACGGCATCTAACTTTAAGAAGGCAATGGATATTCTTGCAAGCGGAGAGTTATACGAAAGAATTGGAGAAGTTGATGATATGCTTGAGGAATTAAAGAAAGAGATTGCTGGAGTAAAGAAAGAGATTGTCAATGAAATGGAGGGCTTAGTGAAAGAGATAGTGGTAGGTGCTGTAAAAACTGCAATGGTAGCGGTAACAGAGAAACTTGTAGAGATGAGTTATGCTGGAGGAGTTACAATTCAGCAACAGTTCACGGAACTCTGGAAGAGAATTGCTGAGATGCAGGAGATACTTCAGCTTGTTGTTGCTGTAAATCTCATATAAGGATGATATGGAAGTGAGTGAAGAACTCAAGAAGAAGCTCCTGAAAAAACTTGGAATAGGATTGAGAAGCTATGTCTAAAGTTTTTAAGGATCTTACTTCGCAAATCCAGAAATTGGTAGAACTTACCTCTTTAACAAGACATATTATATTTCAAGCTAAGAGTGAAATAAATCCAAGAAAAAAGACTCATCTGTATACTGTAAACAACTGATTTCAATTCTATCAATCCAAACTATCCAACCAATTTTTAGCGGTAATTCCTATCGTAGATGTCCAAAGGGTAACAACTCTTAAAAGCTCCAAATATTTGTGGTATTGTCTCAACCAGTAATTGAGATAGTTAACATGCAAGATTCCAGATATTTACTGACTTTATTTTAGCAAAAAGGCTTCAAAATACCCATGTGTTCACTTTTGTCCCACTTTGAAAAACGGGGAGTATTGTGAAGTGGGACACCGTATGTATGGTTAATGTTCTATCCTTCTCGTTCAACATTCAAAAGGTGTTTGGAAAGGTGTAAGTATTTGGCTGTTTATGGAATTCGTTGTTTAAATGCTTCTATTAAAAATATAACATGAACGTATTGGCTTGGTTCTGGAAAAAATTTAATTACTTGGCTTTAATTCCGACCATAATTACACCAGTGTTATGTATGTTCCACTTTCTAAAACCCAGGGGTTTTTTCGTGTTCCAGATGGAAAAATCAAGCAGAAAGGTAGAATTGCAAATTTCTTTGATAACAAAAGTCAAAAAGCACAATAGGGTTGCCACATCATAGAAGCATGCTAAATTCAGACTGCACTATATGCAATCCACGTTTAAAGTCACAAAAGCGCAGAATTATCAAAAAATTTATGTTTTTCTAACTTTGATAACACCTACTACCAATTTAATGCCTTCTTTTTACAATCAGAGCTTTCTCAGAGGAAAACATAATATATTTTTCATCCTAAATTTTAGTTATGATACAGTGCGAGTATTGTGGGATGTGGTTTAAGAACAAACAAGCTCTAAGAGCTCATAAGAAAGCCTGCCGTCTCAGGTCAAACTTTATCAGGGCTCGCTACAGCATTGAGGGTTACACTCTTGAAGCAATAATTGCAGATAAAGCCTATCAAGCCATCCAAGCTGCCGAAATTAAAACTGCTAACGGGCTATTTTGGGGCTTTAAAGGCATTAAAATCCCTTGGACTCGTGAATGACATAATTGTAATCGAAAGACCTGCGAAGGGGTGAAGTATAATTAAGACTCCAAATTTAATTGGTAGATGCTTATTCCAAATCTTTTACTGGTACTGCAGCAGAAAACTCTCTCAGATTGAAGTCTACAGGCTGGGAAAAACTGAACTTTGCAAACAGTGTTTCGGGTACTTCGGGTACGTAGAGTATAGAGTAGCACATACTACTGAACTTCGCTGTGTTTCTGCATCTATAAATCATTTTTGCCGTTAGGATTACCTCTTTATGCAAGCATGAAATAGAACTGGACATCTTATTAAATGAGAAAATGCCAGACCAAATCTTGGAGATTTGGTGGAGAAGAATGAAACATCAGTAAAACTTAGAAGAGAAAAATGGAAAAACGAAGAGAGAAAATGCAATTGAGAAAATGCCGCTTTGGTTGTCAGAAATTGCCAAGGGGAAAAGTTAGACATCGATAGGAGAAAAGTGAAACAAGAACGAAAGAAGGTTCAGAAAGTGCCAGAAAATTGTATTGTTCATCAAATACTGGGGAAAATCGAGAAGGAGTGGTAGTCGATATTAACATTTTAGAGTTTAGTTTTTATTATTTTAGTGATTTAATTGTGAATTAAGTAGAATAATTTGTGTAAGTAAATATTCTGTATGAATGCAGCTTAATGAAAAAGAAATGCTACAAGCTCAACTCGAAGAGGTGGAAATAACTTCAGTTATGTGCAGTAAGTCATAGTCTGGCGATAAAGATGGTATTACGCTACAGTAATCTTTTATAAATTCGTTGATTTCATCTTTTTTTGATAACATATGTTCGAAATCCAACGTTACAAGTATAATTCTACCTTTGATTGCAGAAAGAATTATACAATCCATGATTATTTTACTATCGTCACTGTTACCAATTTTCTGACCTAGTAAACTATCCCAATTCGGTTTATAATAGCCATATCCAGGGAATGCTTTTTCAAATTCCATATTCACGTCGAAAAATTCTTCGATGTACTCTCTTACTGCAGTTCTTATACGGCTGTTAAATAACTGGTTAATCCTCAGCATAGCTTCTCCATTCTGTTCAATTTCACCTTTTTTCATAAGCTGAACGATTGTTTCAAAATGTTTTCTTACATTATCATTAACTTCCAATTGAGCAACATCCGAATTATTCAATAGAGCTTGATGTAGCTTCAGATATAACTTTGTTCTTTTTCTCCTCACTGATTCTATTTCTTTCTTGACATTTTTTGAAGACACTTTTTTGGTATTGCTTTTTAAAAAAATCTCACATTCTTTCCCATGTTTCTCTTTTGGACCACCTTCAAAGTTTACTGCATACGATATTACTATTGTGGTATCTATGAAATACATTTTCCCTCCACCTTTAGACGAAATATTCCTGAATAAGTTTTTGATATTCTTTGGCGATTTTGGAATCGGAAATTCTTTTGGCGATATAATCTTCTGAAGGAAATAAATCTATTTCATATGCTTTGTCCTCTAAATCATATATTTTTGCTTCAATCTTTTCAATTAGATGATTAAGTTGGTTCTCGAATTTTTCAAGCAATTCCTCTTTTCTTGGGCCTTTTATTGTTTTTTGAGCAATATATGTCGAAGGCAATTTCCAAACAACTGTGTCATAATACTCCAATACTTCGCTCAGAAAATTAAAATGTTCTTCTTTAAAGTTCTCCATTCTCAATTTTTCTTCAGCGCCCAAGATTAGTTCGTCCATTAAGGTTGTGTACTCTATTACGGGGTTCGCTAAGTCACCTATTTTGGACAACTCTTTATGATATTCGAATACTGTTTTTGAAAATTGGCTAACTGGCAAAGTAATATCTCCAAAAGAATCCTTAATATAGAAAAGGAGAGAGTTTCTATTTAGATATCCATCTATATTTCCCTTAATTTCGTCAAATATTTCTTTCAAAGATAAATGTGACGAGTATAGTAATTTATACTCTTTTGGAGCATCTTTCTTATACATTATCGATAGGTACTCGTTTAGATTAGAGTACAACACATTAAACCTATTAAGAGCAGCATGTGCTGCTTTTTTTACTACATCTTCAGTATGGCCGAGTACTGATTTGAATAAACCATTATCGATTACGTCTCCTAACTCTCCTAATGAATTATAGTTGCTGAAATATGTAATTATGTCTTGACCAGCCCAAATGTACTTTCCTCGCAAATACCATGACCTAGTAATGTCCAAGTTTAAATCCTCAGCTACATCATAAATGATTTTGTGTAGTTTAGTAGTTAAAAGATGACCTTTATAACTGCGCTCATTTAAACACTCCTCAACTACAGAGAGGATTAGAAGTACTTGTATCTCTTCGTTAGACCTCATACCCTACAAAAAATTCAGCATAAAATATATATAACATTACTGGTTGTGAGATGGCTACTAGTTATTTCAAAATAAGTAGAGTTGTTGTCAAAAATATCTGACTTTTCAACATATTTGTTAAACGTTTGCCAAGGACGAAAGTTAAACATTAATTGGGATAGTAGCGAAGAATAATGGATAATATTCAGAAAGCCAGAAATCAATGGCATACTCTACTAATGCGGCTTTGCAGTAGTACCTGCTACTTCTCAAGCATTTTGTTCCATATTCTGTTGTTGTGGATAATATACCAGTATTTTGCAAGCATCTTCTCTTTTTCTTTGTAATCAGGACAGAATTTTGAAACTCTCAACCAGAAGTATCTGCTGTGTCTCCTTTCAATCAGATGCGTTAGCTCGTGTATAACCACGTATTTAACAAGTTCATCAGGCAGAGCAGCAAGCTTGATGTTGAAGTTTAGGTTTTTCTTTGCAGAACAGCTTCCCCACTTGCTTTTGTGAGCCTTGATAAAGAATCTGCTGAAACTGACGTTCATGAGCGATGAATATTCGCTGAGGTACTTTTCAAGTCTCTTTCTAAGTTCCTCTTTAATCCAGTTTCTTAAATAAACGTATGGATTTCTTCCATCTGGAACAGAAACTACAATTTTATCCTCAAAAAGTGCTACACTGTATTTTCCTCTTCTGATTTCCAAACCGTAGAATTTCCCATATAGCAGGAGCTTATTCTCGTTGCCATTGCCTGATAATTCTCTGTAGCTGTTGATTTCTCTGAACTTCCTGAGAATCCAGTCTTTCTTGTCCATTATGAAATCAACTGACTTGACGGTGGTTTTCTTGGGCATCACGACAAGCAGATAGCCGTCTGGCTTCAATTCGAGCCTCATGTATTTGACGTTGCGGTAGTCAACAACGTATGGAACCCGAGTTCCTTCAATATCAAGGTATTCCATTTCTACCCCCTCAACGAACTTTACTCCAAGCTTCATGAGGTCTTTGGTTATTCTGACCATATCTTTGGTTTTTACTCCCGCTTCTCTGAGGAGACTGTAGATTTCAACAGCCTTTTCCTGTTTAACTGAGTCGCTGTATGTCCAAGCCGTGTTTGACATCAGAACATTCACGATTCTCTCGGCAAGCTTGGCATTTTCAATGCCAAACGTCTTAAGAAGCCAGTAAACACTGAATACCTTCGAATCAAGTTTCGAGTTCCTGTATTCCCTTTCAGATTCCACTGCAAATTCAGAATGTCTTAAAAGCTCTTCCAGAGCTTCTTTAGAACTTATCTGTTTTCTTTCAAGCCTTCTTATGACTTCTTCGATTTTGTCGACAAGCATTTCAAGATACGGTATCTCCTTCTTTCTCTCCCTGATGTGGAGAATCAGACTCCTCCTCAGGTTGTATATTTTGATTCTCTCGCTCAAACCGTCATTTTTAAGCAAATCCGCTATGTGTTCATCGATTCTGTAGACAGGCAAATCATCCACGATGTGCTCGATTTCAACGTTTTTCCTGATTATTTCTTTCGTCTTTTTCAAAAGCTCTCTTCTCTCTTTCTCCGCAGGATAAAATTTCGCCTTTATCGTTCTGTGAATCTTGAGGAGTGTTTTGTAGTCATCAAGATAGTGTCTCAAAAATGGGTCTGGGGAGATTATCTCGAAAATCTGCTGTATCTTTTTGAACAGTTTCATGAACTCCTTCCTTTTCTCCTCTTCGGCAAAATAATCAACAAGCTTTTCCAGCCTTTTGTCCATGCTTTCATCGCCCTCAAGCAGTTCAATGTATTCCTTTGCATCATCCATAAGCTCTGAAAACCTCTTTTTGAGCAACTCAAGGTCTATAACCGCCCCTTCAATACTCTCAGCATCGAAAGTTAATGCCCTCTGCAAATCCTCAAAGATTCCGATGAAGTCCACAATAATTCCTGCTTCCTTCTCAATTTCTTCATCGATGTACGGTCTGTTTACCCTCGCTATTGCCTGTAAGAGAGTGTGGTCTTTCATCGGCTTGTCCAGATACATCGTTTGCAGAATTGGAGCATCGTAGCCAGTAAGGAGCTTCTCAGTTACTATGAAAATCTTTGGCAATTTGGTCTTGTCCTTGAAATTCTTTCTGACAACCTTCTCTTCTTCATCACTCAGCCAGTATTTTCTGAGAAGCTCGCCATCTTTATTGCTGCTTGTATAAACAACTCTGAAGTAATCTGGAGGTAAAGGACTTTCTCCCTTTTCGTAAAGCTCCCTGAAAGCTTCCATGTACATTGCACACGCCTCTCTGTCAACAGCGACAACAAATGCCTTGAAGCCAGAAGGTTCCACAAAATTCCTGTAATGCTCTGCAATGAATTTTGCAACCTTCCTTATTCTGTCCTCAGCTTTTAAAGCCTCCTTAATTTTTGGTATTCTGTCGAGGAGCTTGTTCAGTTCCTCCACACTCGCAACACCGCTTTCCTCGTATAGCTTAAAGAATTCTTCGAGAATTTCCTCTCTGTTAATCCTGTATTCCTGAGGTGCAAGGTTGTAGTACAGGGGAACGGTTGTTCCATCGCTTATAGAATCCTTGATGCTGTACTTGTCAAGATATCTTTTTCTGTATTTCTCCTCATCCTCTCTTGCAAAGAGGTTGAATGTTCCCTTTCCAACCTTGCCCTTGTCTATTGGAGTTCCAGTAAATCCAAATAGCATCGCATTTGGCAGTGCTGACCGCATGTAAACTCCTAAATCTCCCTCCTGAGAGTGATGAGCTTCATCTATGAACACGATTATGTTGTCTCTCGTGTTAATGCCTTCCTTCATGCCCTGAAACTTGTGTATAAGCGTTACAACTACACCCCCTGTAATCGGATTTCAGCAAACTTTTGATGTGCTCCTTGCTTTCAGCAACCTCAAACGGGAGGCCGAAAGCTTCAAGATTTCTTGAAAGCTGGTCCTGCAATTCTATTCTGTCAACAACCATCAGAATTGTCGGATTTTCAAGCTCTGGAATTTTTCTCAATTTTTTGGCTGCAACCATCATTGTCAGAGTTTTTCCTGAGCCCTGTGTGTGCCAGATTAATCCTGTCTTTGCATCTCTTTTCTTGACTCTCCAGATTATTCTCTCAACAGCTCTGATTTGGTGGGGTCTTAAAATGAAGTTGTTAAGCTCATCATCCTGATTGAAGAAAACAATGTGATCCTCGATAATTCCAAGAACTCGCTCCTTTTTGAACAGACTCCTTACCAAATCTTCCAGCCCTATTTCAGAGGTCTCGGTTTTCCACTTGTAGAGGTTTCTTTCGTTGAAGTTCCACGTTGCGGAATAGTATAGGTGAAGTCCCTCACTCAATGCATAGAACTGCATGTATTTCATGAGTGATGGAGCATGTTCGTGATACCTCTTTATCTGGCTGAAAGCCTCACCCAGCCAGTCATCAAATTCACTTCCAGCAAAAGGTGCTTTTGTTTCGATTACTGCTACTGGGATTCCGTTTATGAAAATTGCGAAGTCAGTTCGTATTCTTCTCACGTCCTCAAACCAGAACTCCACAGTGAAATTGAAAGAATTATTTTCTGGATTTTCAAAGTCTATGAGCTTCAGGTTAAGCTCCCTGTTCTCTCTACTGCTGAAAAACGTTTTTTCAGCTCTAAGAAATTTCAGAAATTCTTCATTTCCCTCTATAGTTTCTCTAATCAATTTCAGCCTCCTTATCACGTCATTGGCCTCGTCCTCAGTCATTGCTGGGTTGAGTTCGAGGAGTTTTTGTCTCAATATTGGTTTTAGTAGGGGTTCTTTCATATTTTTGCGTAAAATGTCCATTCTTTCAGGAGAAATGAACTCCCAACCCAATCCTATAAGGTATTCCATTATCGGTTTCTGGGCTGTGTTGAATTCGTTGAACATTAGATTTCACCTTTCAACAGAATTTGAAAGTTTAAAAAAGATAAAGTTTTTCTCGTTTTTAGTTACTTTGAGCGAATCTCAGCTCAACTGGGGACTTTAATAAGGGGTCTCGGACTAAAACAATTATTCAGACCTTAGGAATCCATAATACAATACGGCGGGAATTCCATTTTTGAATTTAAAGGGTTTTTCTTCGAGTTTTTCAAAGTAGGGTTTAATTTTCTTAAGATGCCCTTTCCATTCGGGTTTTTCTGGGTTTGGAAGTGGAAATACTACAAAAATCATTAGCCTGAAAGCATATTTCGATTTTTTAAGTTTTTCAAGGTCTTCTATAATACTTTCGATGTTTTTCGTTATTGGGCGTGTTTTATTTAAAACTCCCTCAAAGCGGTAGTTGGTATTTGTAGTTTTCAACTCGATTGCACAATAATCGCCTATAACCAAATCATGTCTATCCATCTCTGGAATTACTTCTGTTTTTGCGATTTTTTGTAAAATACCGAGTAATTCTACCTTCACCCAACCTTCAAACTTTGCTCTATGCCTAGCAAATTCAGACAACGCATCATGTTGCCCCATAAGTGAAACAAGCTCTTTAACTGCATTTTTTGCAATTACTTCGATATCTCGCATAATCTCACACCGATAAACTTTCAATCCTCTCTGATGGGGATTTCGAGGTCTTTAACCCTTATCTGCGCAGTCATAAGTTTGTGTAGCATCGTTTTGAAGAGGTCTTGAAGAGCTTCTTTCTTCCTCTTTGCGATTTCGATTTTCCTATCTACAGTTTGGAGGATTTGGGCGATTTGTTTTTGTTCTTCGATGGGTGGTATTGTGATTCGGAGAGAATATATCACACCTTGTGAGATTACGGGTTGACCAGAACGCTTGCTAAATCTATTTAGCTTGAAGTAATTCAAATAATTTGCTAAGTAATTATTCATCATAACTCTCTTTTCTTTTCAACCACATATAGTGCATTGTCGGTTATCCATACTTTCCCAAAAACGGGATAAGAGGTCCCACAGTATTCTCCAACTCTTCCAATGATTATAGTTTTTCCCTCAAATAAGTATTCCATTGAATAACCTATAACACCGTTTCCCCCAAATACTGGATACTTGAAAACATCACTTGAATGTATGGAAAGTTTTTTGGTCTACTTTTTCCACTTTTTAATTTAAACAACTCTCCAAGCTCAACAACCTCCCAATGCTCAGGCACTTCACAATCTCCGTCTGCTTCGTTGGCTGGCTGGCATCAAGTCCTTTGGTAAAACAAACGATGCACCAGCGACTTCTTCAGCTCCTTTGTGGTTTCGATAATTTTATCCTGCTGTTCTATCGCTCTCTGAATTGTTCTCAAAACGTAGGCGATTTTCTTCTGTTCTTCGAGTGGTGGGAGGGGGATTTTTACAATTTTTGAAAAATCTTCGACCTTTATTCTCTTTCTATTCGTCGAACCAACCGCATAACTCCTGATTGATTCCCAGACAATTGGTTAAGAAAGATAATATGAAACATAATCCACGCTTGCAATATCCTTCCTTAAATTCAAGATTGGAAAATCTGAAGAGACAACTGCACCATCAAGTTCTGGAGGAACAAAACCATAGGCACCATTTCGTGCATCAATTTTTGAAAATATAAAATCGCCATCTTTCACCCGATACATAGTTTTTGTTCCGATATACTCTCCTTTTTTGATTTCTCTAAGGTAAATACCTTTAGCGTATAATTTCACGGTAACGAGCTTGTATTCTTTATCATCTTCTATCTTAATTTTCTTTTCCTTTTTACTGACTTCTCTGAAAATCTTTCCAAGTTCTACAACAACCCAGTCTTCAGGCAATTCACAACCATAGAGCTCCTTTTTTCTTCGCCGCCCTCTTCAGCAGCTTCTTTAATGTCCTCTCCGCTTTCATCGAAAAATTCATCAAGAGTCTTCATTGCGGACACCTAAACGCTGTCAATAAGTACTATACCTTCATCTTTGCATGCCCGTTCGAAATCACCATCAAACGAAATCAGGTATTTTATCCCATAAAACTTGCAGGTGGCAAGAATCAGAGCATCGTTCGGCAATAAACCATATTTTTTCACAAATTCATACGCCATATTTCTGATTTCCTTATTAATTTCCAGCTCTTCGAAAATCTCAAAGAGCATGAATAGCTCTTCAAGCTCATCCTTCTTTTCGACAACCAGTTCTGGATTCCTCTTCAATTCGTAGCTCTTTTTCCCAGTAATCGCTTTCAGGTAAACCATGAAAACCTCGCTGAAAACAATAGCGTTTGAGTAAAGGGTGTATTTGCTCCTGAGTTCGGATAAATCCAGCTCCCCTTCGAGATGGTTGATAATTACATTGCTGTCAACAAACGCCTTCAAATCCCCCATTCCTCGTCTACCTCTTCAAGCAGCCTTTCGAGGTTCTTGCCCCTGAACTTCCCGTGGAGCTTTTTCAGGTTGTATTCGAGCATGATTTCTCTCTCAAGCCTCTCGACTACCCTGTCCAAATCTACCTGCTTCAATATCTCATCTGGGATTTTGAGCCTGACAGTTATTTCACTCATACGCAACACCTTCAAAGATTATTTTTGTACAATGCTATTTAAGGGTTCTCTGCCCTCGAATTCAGAAAGCCTTCAAATCCGAGTTTCACAAGTATCCCGTTCAGCTCTGCATCTATCTCTTTCTCCTCTCTCGAAAGCACTCTCAAATCTTCAAGGATTTCGTCCACATTTCTGTATTGTTCTTCCTCAAAAACACTGACGTATCTTGATGGGCTGAGGTTGTAGTCGTTCTTTCTCGCCTCCTCTATTGTTATAATCCTGCTGAACTTCTCAACCTCTTCAAAATTCTCGTAGACTCTAGTTATTTTGTCTATGGAATCTTTCGGGATGATATTCTTTGGAGTTCCCTTTACGAACTCCTTTGAGGCGTTAATCAGCAAAATCTTGCCCTTTCTATCGTCAGGCTTGTTACTGTTAATGACGAGTATGACTCCAGCAGCAGTTGTGTTGTAGAACAGGTTTTCTGGTGTCAGAATAACGGCCTCAATTAAATCCCTTTCAACAAACTTTTCCTAATCTCCTTCTCCCTATCTCTTCCCTGACTTCCTGAACCCCTTGACACAGCTCCAGTATCAATAATCACCACAAGCTTTCCGTCTTCTTTCAAGGAAGAATACATGTGCTGAATCCAGCCCCAGTCTGCTGTGTTGCCAGGCGGTATTCCGAAGCTGAAGCGGTTGTATACGTCTCTTTCAAAAATCTCGACTGGGATATCCTGATTCCATGGGGGATTGGCTATTACCTTTTTGAACTTCTTGACTCTCCCATCTTCAACAAACTTCGGATTTGCGAATGTATCGCCCCTCTGAATATCTGCCTCCATGTCGTGTATGATGACGTTCATTCTTGCTATGGCGTAGGTGAACGGTATTTTCTCCTGTCTGAAGAGCTGGAGAGGTTCTTTTCCTCCTTTCTCCCTGACATACAGCTGGGACTCTATCAGCAAACCCCAGAACCGCATGCAGGGTCGTAAACTTCATCTCCAGGCTCAGTGTCGAGCAGGCTAACCATCAACCAGCCCACTTCGTATGGAGTATAGAATTCACCAGCTGACTGCCCGCTATCCTCAGCAAACTTCCTAATCATGTATTCATAAGCCCTGCCAAGAATATCTGGCTCTACATCTTTGATTCCGAGCCTCATCCTGTTAAGGATGCGTGCAACGTTGTAAAGAACTTCATCGCTGAGTATTCTCTCTCCACCAGTGGTTTCGTTGAAATCCACAACATCTATAACGCCACTCAGCTCTGGATTTTCTTTGGCGATTGCTCTCATAGCTTCGGTAATCTTCTCTCCAAGACCTATTGCTCTGTTTGTGACATTCTTCCAGAGGTGCTCCTCTGGTATGATGAATCTGGTTGAAATCGGCTTTCCAAATTCTGTTTTCTCAGTCTCAAGAAGCTCATAAACCTCGTCTTTGTTGGCAGCCACCCCTTTCTCTATTAGCCGTTCAACCTCATCTTCAAAAACTTCTGAGAGCCTTTTGTAGAAAATCAGAGGGAGGATGTATTTTTTGTAGTCTGAAGCTTCTACAGACCCCCTGATTAAGCTTGCAGCCTCCCAGAGTATGTTTTCGAGTTTTTTCAGTACTTCGTTTTTATTCTGGATGAGCATTTTACCACCTTTCTTGACTATCTGCTTAGAATGTACGTCTTAAGTATTCTTCCAACCAATCTTTGTCGAGTTCAATTCTTATACTCCGTCTTATTCCATCTATCTTTCCTGAAAGAGTTATAAACGATATATACTCCCTCTTTAATTTAGCTATTTTCCTCTTTTTGCCCCAAGCTTCAGAAAAATCCGAGCCACATCTTCAGGCAATTCAAAGAACAGCCTATTGTTATCAAATACAACTTCCACATGTCCACTTATAGTAACATAAACTTTTGCTCTTACAATATCCCTGTGACCAATTCCCCGAATGGGTTTTTCAGAAAGGATATGGATTGGGTATTCTCCGTTTAGTAATTCAAAGTAAGAACCTTCTATTTTTTCCAATTCATTCCTTAATTCATGCATTAAACGAATTCCACTATCTGTCATATAATCTCTCAGAATGCTGTTGTCCCTCATTTTCAAAAAATCTCTTAGCTTCTCTCTGAAATCCCTTAAATCAAATCCAGTTAAACTGTAGAAATATACTTGACTGGTTCGCTCATCAATTTGTGTTAAAAGTCGTCTTATCTCGTCAAATAATGGTGTGTGGTGATATTGAATTAAGATATGGTCTTCTTCATCTCACCATTCAGATAATTTCTGAATAACCTTCTTGAAGCTGTCAAGATAAACACCCCCAAATTATAGAAAGCCATAAAACTATCTAACCAGCTCTGCACAGAGTCAAAAGAACTTCTGAATGGAAATCTATTCCAAAACCTCTTTGTTCTCTCTTTAAACT
>Ga0256833_1002364_pt1 | contig 13270 bp, 12 predicted proteins | sample 356284metaG_FD_190535 | JGI IMG/M metagenome (GOLD analysis project Ga0256833, IMG submission 190535) | Hydrothermal vent microbial communities from Mid Atlantic Ridge, Atlantic Ocean - 356-284 | ecosystem: Environmental > Aquatic > Marine > Hydrothermal vents | place: Atlantic Ocean: Mid...
CCTGCTCCTGCGCGAAGACTCCTGACGCGGGCCTTGCCCGCAACAGTCCCGGCAGGGGCGGGTTTCTACGCTGCGGGAATTTTCAGTTTTCGAAGACAGAGACCATGGGAAGAAAAATAGGTATCGTCGGCGTGCCGCCGCTGGCGGTGATGGAAGAGCTCATCACCGCAGGAGCCGAGATCATCGACCTGGACGAACCGCAGGTACGGGCCTCCCTGGACCTGACCGCGCCCTACCTGCCGCGTGTCTACTGTGCCATCCTGCGGACCGTGGTCCTCAACGTGCTGCATCTGGAGCTGGATGCCATCTACATCGATGTCGGCCCGGGCAAGTGTGACTGCGCCCTGCACGTGGCCACCATCCTCCGCGACATGCTCGATATCCCGGTGATCCCCACCCGCAACCGGGACAGCAGAGGCTTTGGCACGCCCCTCTGCCGGACCAGGATGCAACTGACCGACAAGCTGCTTGCCATCACCGCGGGTGTCCGTTCCATCATCCCGTACCAGCCGCTTCCGCCCTGCCGGCCCACGGCAGGATTCTGGGGTGTGCCGCCGCGCGACTTCTCGATCCTCGCCCTGTTCCCCGAGACCACCCATGTCTATGGCTGGACACGGTGCATGGAGAACAAGACCCCGGCCGACATGGAGCTGGAGGCCCATGTCAACATGGAGGTGCCAACGGTCTTCTTTGCCCAGTCCTTCTGCGCCAAGACCGCCCTGGCCCGCCATCTCGCGGCCCGCCATCCCCGGGCCCTCTACCTGGACTGCGACGTCAGCGCCGGCTCCTCGGCCCGGGCCAAGATCGAGGCCTTCCTGGAGCTGTCCGGCGTAGCTGCGGACCACGACTGAATCCCATGTAAGCGGTCACAGGTACCGCATCTTCGCACGGTCGCTCCTGTCCGCATAGTAGGCTATAGCGGGCAGGAGCGACCGCACGAACCTGCAGCACCTGAGACCGCTTACAAAAATGAAGATGATAAATCGTGACCTTGTATATCCTGTGATCGGTTACAATCCCATGCTGCTTGCCGACTTCGGAACATCCTACTGCAAGATCCTGGATACGGCAGCGGACCGGGAACCGCGGATCGTCGCCACCCGCGACCTGGCCCCCTCGTTCGTGGCCGACCTGGCCACCGGCCACAATGCCGGCCGGCGGAGCAGGCGGTCCATCAACGAGCTCACCGCCCTGGCAAGGGGTGGCGAGCGACTCATCGCCGAGCGTGATTTCCTGCTCCTCGACTGCGGCAGCCGGGATATCAAATATGTCCGCTACCAGGACGGCCAGGTGGCCGACATGGGCTGGAACGCCGAATGCGGCGCCTCCATGGGGTTCACCATCGAGCTGCTGGCCAGCTACTACCGGATCGACTACAGGACCGTGGCGGTGCCGGCAACCGGCTTCTCCATCACCTGCGGCGTGCTCGGCATGAGCCACATCTTTGACGCCGTGGTCTCCGGCGCATCCGAGACCGAGGCCGTGGCCAGGTTCGTCCGCGGCATCGCCCTCAATGCGTACCGCTTTGCCGGTTCACCGGAAACCCTCTATCTCTCCGGCGGGCTGTGCGACAACCCGCTCTTTGTCGGCAGCTTCCCCTGCCGGATCATTCCCCTGGGCCGTTTCGTCCTCCTGGAGGGATTACGCGCCACCATGGCAGAAGGTAATAGTTCACCGCTATCAGCAACTACCTGAAAAAGAGCAATACTTTTGGTAAAAGTTCAGCAGCACGCCACCTGCGGCCCCGGAGAGCGCATACACCATTGTGGCCGGGCAAACCGGTGGGCAGCCATCCCGTGAGGGGTTGCGGGCTCCCGGGTTCACTGCTCCATGGCGGCGATGAAGCGATTCGACTCCTCGATGGCCGCGTTCATCTGCCCGATCAGGCCGTTGATATCCTGCTGCAGGCCGGAAAACTCGGTGCGCAGGGAACCGATGGCCTGGGCATTGAGATTGTGCTTCAGGAACAGAACATTGTCATGCAGACTGAGCAGCACCGGCTGCATGCTCTTCTCGGCCCTGTGCATGGAGCGGAGCATCTGCCGGTAGTGGCGCCTGGTCTCCCGGAGCTGCTGTTCACTGGCCCGGCGCAGTTTCCGGCTCTGGTACTGGCCCAGCTCGTCCTCCCACTCGTCGAACAGGGCCTCGGCCACCGACTCCACCTTGCGGATCCGCTCAGATACCTGCTGCGCCGCCGCGGCACAGTCTTCATACTCTCCGGCCAGCTTGTCATAGGCCTGTTTCAGGTCGGTCTCCTCCAGCTTGACCACGGAGCCGAACTGCTCCAGGGCGGACTTGAACTGCTCCTGGGCCTCGGCCTGGGAATCACGGGCCTCGGCGACCCGGTCCACCAGGATATCACGCTTGTGAATTCCCACCTTCTCCATGGCCGAATAATAGGTCCTGGCACAACCGGCCAGGCTCATCACCAGGAATACCAGCAGGCAACTCCATGGCCCGACGGATTTTCTCTGCATCATTTCTCCTTCTCCTTTTTTTCCGGCCCGTTCCTTCCCTGCCCGGTCCGGGGCAGCATGACCATGAAGCTGCTGCCCTGACCGGGCTCGCTCCGGAGACGGACCCTGCCGCCATGCGCCTCGACAATGGCCTTGACAGCGGCCAGACCCAGGCCGGTGCCGGCCACGTGGCCGGCGCCGTTTTCCGGAATGCGGTAAAATGAATCAAAGATATGCTCCTGCTCCTCCGGCGCGATTCCCGGTCCCTGGTCCCTGATCTCCACCACGGGGCCCGCCGCCTCCTCGCGGACGATCACCTGCACCGTGGTGCCCTCGGCCGAATACTTGATGGCATTGTCGATCAGGTTGGAGATCACCCGGTTCATCTGCAGGGGATCGATGGCCACCGGCGACAGCGACGGCGGCAGGTCGAGGCTGAGGCGGATCCGTTTCTTTCCCGCCTGGACCCTGAAACCCTCCACGATCTCCCGCAGCAGGCGGCCCAGGTCCTGGGGTTCGACCTGCAGCTCCAGCCGGCCGGACTCGATACGGGCGATCTCGAGAAAGGAGCGGATATAGCCTTCCAGCCGTCTGATCTCGCGGCGGATACTCTCCAGGTAGCGGGTCTGCTTTTCATTGAGCGGTCCTGCCTTGCCCGAAAGCAGGCGCTCCAGGAAGCCGCCGGCAATGGCCACCGGCACCTTCAGATCATGGGTGAACAGGGAGATCAGGTTCTTTTTCTGGGCCTCCAGCTTCTTGATCGCCGTGGCATCGCGAAAGAGCTCGATGCCATACTCCAGGCGGCCCGCCTTGTCCACCAGGGCCACGCTGGAAAGAATAATGGCCTTCTTCTGGCCCGGACGGGTATGGATAACCGCATCCCGTTCCCTGCAGGTCCTGCCGTTCTCCGCGCTCTCCCGCAAGGGACATCGGTCACCGCAGAGGCTGGACGCCAGGACATCGGCACATGGCCGTCCCAGGGCCTCCTTTCTCGGCCAGCCGGTGATCTCCTCTGCTGTTGCATTGAACTCGATGATCCGCAACCGGTCATCGACGATGAAGAGCGCCATGGGCAGTTCCCGGATCACAAGATCGCAGATTTTTTCCCTGCTGGTCGGTGTCATTGGCTGTTCTGCTCCAGGGGTTGTTGTGTAAGCGCTTGCGGCATTGTGGTCGAAAAAACCGATGGCTGGTTTTCCCGTGAGGGGTTACGTTGTTGTTCTGTAAACGTATCGGTATATTCAGGTGGTTGCCGTCAGCGGTGAACTGGCAGGTTGTTCTTTACCGTGCTCCTGCCAGAAGACAGGAAAACGCATGACCAGGCGTGTTCCATGTTCCGGCGGATCGAGATTCTCCGCTTCCAGAACGGCCTGGTGTTCGGCCAGGATCTGCCGCACCAGCATCAGGCCGGAGCGGCCGGCGGGCAGGGTACCGCCGGCGGGCCGGGCCAGCTCGGCCAGGGTATCGGCATCCAGGCCCCTGCCCTGGTCGGTAACGGACAGTTCAGCGCCCTGCCGGCCGGAGGAGATATGGATCCGCACCTCCCCGCCTTCGGGCGTGGCATTGGCGGCATGGCGCAGCACGTTGAGGATGGCCACCTTGAGCACATGCCGGTTGGCCAGCACCGGCACCGGCTCCCTGGCAACGGTCAGGAGCGGGGTCACGGATTTCCTGGCCAGGGCATGGCAGCTCTGCAGGCATTCGCGCACCAGCTGCACCAGATCCTCCCTGCCAAAGAGGCTGCGACGCTCGTCAGCCATGCGGTGGAACTGTTCGACGATCTTCTCGATCTGGTCGGCCTGCTCCATGATCCGGCGGATCTTCCGCTCCACCGGTCCGGGCAGGCCGCCCTTGCGGACGAGCTGCCGGGCCAGGCCGCCGATCACCGTGGTCGGGTTGCGGATCCGGTCGGCGACCTTGAGCGACATCTCGATGATGGTCCGTTCCCGCGCCAGTTCCTCCAGATCGTTGCTCAACTGTAACAGTTCATTGTTGGCCTGATCAAGGATTCGATTCTGTTCCGTCTTCTCACGCAGCAGTTGCAGGACCTCGTCATGCTTGGCCCGCAGGTTCTCCAGGTAGGATTCCTCGGTGTCGGCAAAGAGCTCCCTGCGGATCGCCCTGGCCCTCTTCAGCATCTCCCCGTCCCAGGCGAGCCCCGGCACCTGGCTCTGAAAGAGGAAGGTGATGGCGGCGCCGCCCGTGCCGCCCTTGACCTCGAACCGCTCAAAGAGTGCGGCAAGGATGGGCAGGGGTGGCGTCTGCAGGAGCTGCTCCCTGTTCACCGGACAGGAGGCATCCCGTGGCGGGCCGGCCCGGCCGCACGCCATCCTGCCGCGGAAAAGCAGCTCCAGGCCGGCGCCGTCCTCTCCCATCCTGACCAGGGACAAGCGCATCTTGCCGCCCTGGTACAGCCCCTGCAGGAGGCGGGCCGATTCCGATGCCGCGGTGGCCAGGCGGGTGACCTGCAGACGGGGGCAGCCGAAGGCACGGCCGGCGAGCTTCACCTTGTCCCGGACCCGCGGGATATCGTCATCCCTCTCGACGAGCAGGGTCAGGAGATGATGCGACTGCGGCTTCATAGCTGCCACACCCCCATGAACAGCGCCGCATCGTCCTGGCGGCGCCGGTCGGCGGAGAAGAGACGGTGGAAGAGAAACGGCAGCACGCTCCGGCCCCCTGTGCCGCGGTCCCTGCGCTGCGGAGCAAGCGCGGTGAGGAGCGGCCCGGCCTCCTCTTCGGCCACGGGTGCCAGGCCGTCGGTGTGAAGAACACAGGCCAGGGAATGTTCCAGCCGCCAGAGTGCATTGCTCACCCGGTGCCAGCCGTTGCCGGTCACCGAAGGTCGGAGTACGGGCCGCCTGATCCGGTTATCGATCCGCAGCCAGGCGCCGATGTTGCCCAGGCCGGAGCAGCTCACCGCCTGCTGCAGCCGGTCGAGGCAGAGCACCAGGATGGCCGTATCCCCGGCCAGGACAGGGCGGAGAAACTCCAGGACCTGGTCCGGCGGCCAGATCAGTTCGATATCCCGCAGGCGCAGACCGATACGCCGGGTGGCCTCGCCACCGCTGCCAACGCCCGGGCTGTCCACCATGACGATACGCACGAACCGGTTGTCGCCCCGGACAAAGATATTGTCTCCGCAGGGCGCGGTCTCGGAACGGGGCGCCACCAGCCCTGCCACCTCCAGGCTGCCGCAGGCGCCAAGGAAAGCCGGCTCACCCTTCCCGAGCCAGCACTGGACAACGATCATGGTGCCGCAGCAGACAGATCCGGAAACCACGGGACAGGCAAAGGGACCGCTGCTGCCCGAGCAGATGAAGAACCGGTCGGCCAGGCGGCGGATCGATACCAGGCCGGCACCGAGTCCGGTGCGGGAGGGTGGCTGGTCGGCACCGCGCCGGAGCACCGACTCCACCGATCGGATTCCCGGCCCCCTGTCCATGCTGGCGATATCCATGCGGGGCACGTCACCGAAAAAGAGCCCGCCCAGGCGCAGCATGCCGCCACTTGTCCCGTGGTCGAGATGATTCTGGGCCAGCTCGCTGGCAATGAGGCGGACCTCGGCCTGCCGCTGGGACGAGAATCCCAGCTCACCGGCCATCTGCCCGGCACAGTGCCTGGCCACGGAGACATCGGCGGGTATCCGGACCTCCAGTTCCTTGAAGAACCTGGTCACGGCGCCCTTCCCCCTTCAGCCTGTTTCCCTTCCTGCAGCCGTACCAGGGCCTGTTCCACATCCAGGGCGAATTCCATCTCCGGCAGGGAGATACCGAAGTCGAGCAGGGTCATCACCACCGGCACGCAGAGGCCCACCACCACCATCCTCGCCTGGAGCAGACGCAGCATCCGGGCCAGGGCCTGGAGCTGACGGGCCAGATGGGAATCCATGACCTCGAAGTGGTGCAGATCGACGATAACCCCGGAGATCGCCTCGCCACTGACCTGCGAACTCACCCGGGTCAGCAGCTCGCCTATGCCGGCGTCATCGATATCCTCCTCCAGCGACACCAGGAGGACCCGCCCCAGGGAGAAGAGGGAAAAGGGCTGCATCAGCGTCGCCTACTCCTGCTGTTCCCCGTCTTCCCTGAGCGCTCCCATGAAATGGGAAAACTGCTTCATCTTCTGCCGCCGTTCCTCCAGCTGGGCAATGGCATACTGGAGCGCATCGGTCATCCTGCCCTTGAGGATGATGTTCTCCAGGCTGACCCCGGAATCACTGATCACCCGGGCGGTGTGGGGGCCGACGCCGGTGAGCAGGGTCTCGCTGCCCATCAGCCTGGCTGCGGCCGCGGTCTGCAGGATGTGCCGCGCCACGTCGGCATCGACAATGGGCACGCCGGTGATGTCGACGATGACAAAGGCGGCCCGGGTCTGCTCGATGGACTCCAGCACCCGTTCCATGGCGATGTGGGCCCGGTGGCTGTCCAGGGTGCCGATGAGGGGCAGGGTCAGGATGCCGTCCCAGACCTGGATGACCGGGGTGGAGAGCTCCAGGATCTCGTCCTGCAGGTGGCGGATGTCCTCTTCCCGCTTCTTCAGCAGCGATTCCTTCTGCTCGAGAATGATCCGGTCCTTTTCCAGCCGCTCGCTGATATCGATGAAGTTCTCCACACAGCCGATGATCTTGCCCTCGTAGTTTTTCAGCGGCCGGCTGGAATACTCGATGGGGACCTGGCGGTCCCCCACCTGCATGGTGGTCTCACCGTAGTTGGCCCTGTCCTTGGACGTGACGATGTCGCAGGTACAGAACTCGGTGCGGCACATGGGGGTCTTGAAGATGTCATAGCATTTGCGGTCGAAACAGTCGCCCGGCCGCTTGCCCACCATCCTCGCCCCGGCCTTGTTGATCATCAGGATGTTGTGCTCGAGATCGGTGACAAAGATGCCCGAGGTGATGGCGTTGATGATCTCGGAGAGAAAACCCTCGTCCAGTTGAACCTCGCTGATATCCTTCATGCGCCCTCCTGTTCCATGTTGCTTCCCCTGCCCGGCATCGGCTCGGGACAACCGGGGTCCTTCCTTGTCACACCGTGTCCCTGGAGGCGAATTCCGGCTCGTGCAGGGGGATGATATAATCGGCCATGTCCCGGACCTTGAGCATCAGGTCATAGGCCTCGTAGGTATTGACGCTGGTACCCGGCGGGATGACCTCCATCTCCATGGCCCGGACCTGGACAGGCGGTTCGAAGTTCTCCCGGATCACGCAGAAGCCGGTGATGGCGGTCTTGCCGCGGTCCGTGTCCACGAACACGGTCATGCCGCCCGGGGTATGGGCCGGGGTGTGCATGACCGAGATGCCGGGCAGGAGTTCTCCATCCTCCCGGACCACTTCGATCTGCCCCGCGTCGCGGATCTCGAAGATGAAATCCTCGACATAGCGGTAGTCCAGGGGATGGGGATTGGCAATGGTCTCCAGCTCTTTTTCATGGATGTAGAAGCGGGCATTGGTACACTTGTAGTCGTTTTCGCAGTGATCGGCATGGAGATGGGTGTGGATCACCACGTCGATGTCCGCAGGCCGGAGGTCATAGCGGGCCAGGGCATCCTCGAAGGTGTAGATGCGGCCGCCGATGGCCTGCTCCCGGTCGTCGGACTGGACCGGGTGCATCTCGCCGGTATCCACGAGGATCTTCCTGTCGCCTCCCTCCAGGTACCAGGAGTAGATGGGAATGGTGTAGGGGGTGCCGTAGTCGTGCTGGTAGGTCATCATGCCCTTGTCAAAGACCTTGGTGCCCACTACCATGGGATGAATCGTGTAGGTGCTCATGGTATGCCTCCGATACTTGAGATTAATCTGTTGCGTTGGCAAGCGGAGACGCCCGTTTGCCAACGCAACAGCTCAGCTCTCAGGTGCGGTGGAACCACTTTTCTATCTCCCTGCGCCCGAACCGCCTGACCACCGGCCGGCCGTGCGGACAGTGGGAGAAGACCCCGCTTGCCTCCATCTGCTGCAGGAGTCCCAGCATCTCCTCGGGCTGCAGGCGGTTGCCCCCTTTGACTGCGGCCTTGCAGGCCATGGAGGCCATCATGCTGTCCACCGCCGGCGGCACGACCCCGTCCCGCCCCCCGGCTGACCCGAGGGCGTCCAGGACCTCGAGAAGAATCTCGTCCGGTCTCAGGCTGCGGAGCGGGGCCGGCACCGCCTTGACCAGCCAGGTGGTGTCCCCGAAATGCTCCGCCTGCACCCCCAGGGCGACCACCTCCTCCATCCGCTCTTCCAGAATACGGGCATGCTCCGGGCCCAGTTCCACCGAGACGGGGAACAGGAGACCCTGCCGCGGCACGGCCCGTTCCAGGTATCCCTGCCGGAGACGGCCGTAGAGGATCCGTTCGTGGGCCGCGTGCTGGTCGATCACCACCAGATGATCGTCTTTTTCACAGAGCAGGTAGAGCTGGAAAAGCTGGCCGATGAGCACCAGGCCCCGACTGTCGTCGGTCTCCCGGCCGGGCGGCACACCAGGCTCGGCGACCTGCAGCCCGGAAGGATCCATGGCCGGTGTCGGGGTCTCATCGCCGGATGATGCCACGGCAAAACCCTGCCGGCCGGCTGACAGTGGCTGCTGCGAGGTGGCACCGGACGGAGTCGGCGCATCGGTCACCGGTGGATCGCCGCCGGTTGCTCCTTCCCTGCCCTCGCCTCCGGCCGGCACACCAAAGAGGCGGGAACGGAGGGCCTCCTGGTGGGCGGCGATGGCTCCGGCCACGGCGGCGCGGACAAAGGCATGCACCTCCCCCGGCCGGCGGAAGCGGATCTCCCGCTTGGCAGGATGGACATTGACATCCACCTCTTCGGGGGCGATGGTCAGGCGCAGTACCCCGGCCGGCTGATGCCCCTTCATCAGGAACCCCTGCATGCCATCGACCACGGCGTGCCGGATCATCCGGTCCTGGACCGGCCTGGCATTGACCAGGGTCCGCAGCCGGGCGCCGCTGGCCGGCACCGCCTCCGGCAGGAGCAGGAAACCGTCAACTTCCGGTCCGCTGTCGTCCTGCCGCACGCCGGCCAGGGGCAGAAGGGTGTCCCGGTAACGGAACACCTCCCGGACCCGGTGCTCGAGATCCCCGCCGGCCGGCCAGTCGAAAACCGTGCGTCCCTCCACCTGCAGGTGGAAGGCGGTCCCCGGATGGGCAAGGGCCTGGTTGCGGAGCACCTCCTCGATATGATAGAGTTCGGTGCGCGCGGACTTGAGGAACTTTTTCCGTGCCGGCATGTTGCCGAACAGGTGGCGCACCTCGATGACCGTACCCCGGGCGCAGCCGTCCTCGTGGACCTGGTGGAGGCTGCCGTACCTGAGCTCGACCCTGGTCCCCATGACCGCTTCTGCCGGCCGGGAGCGGATGGTCATCCTGGAGACCGAGCCGATACTGGGTATGGCCTCGCCCCGGAACCCCAGGGTGGTGATGGCATCGAGCCGGCTCTCCTCGGAGAGCTTGGAGGTGGCGTGCCGCTCGATGCAGAGGAGGACGTCGTCGCCATCCATGCCCTCGCCGTTGTCCAGGACCCGGATCAGGCGGGTTCCGGCGCCCTCCACCTGGACCGTGATCCTGGTGGCGCCGGCATCGAGGCTGTTCTCCACCAGCTCCTTGACCACCGAGGCCGGCCGTTCAACCACTTCGCCGGCCGCGATCCGGTTGGCCAGGTGTTCGGAGAGGATGCGTATATGTGACACGTCTGCTGCGGCCCCTGGCAGGTTGAAGATGATCCGTTACGAGCCAGGGACACAAAGAGTTATGGATGAATTGCACCAGGCATGGTATCTCTGCCTGGGCTGACCGTGGCTGCCATTTTCTTAAATTCTTAATGCTTCTTTCCGCTCTTGTCTACCAAACCTTCCGGAAAAAGACAGACCGCCTCCCGCGGCAGAAAATCGCGGGCACGGCCCCTGTCCCACATCCCGATCATCGTCTTTCTTCTTGTCCTCTGCGGACTCGCCACCCTCTGCATCGGCACCGGCCTGGCCTGGTTCCTGTCGCTCAACATTCCGGACATCCGCTCGGCAGGCGACTACCACCCCCTGGTGGCCACCAGGATCCTGGACCGTAACGGTCGCGAGATCGACGCCATCTTCCGCGAGTACCGGATCGTCATCCCGTATCACAGGATGGCGCCACTGCTGCCACGGGCCTTTGTCGCGGCCGAAGACAGCCGCTACTGGCACCATGGCGGCCTGGACATCTGGTCGATCTTCCGGGCCGCGATCAACAACCTGCGCTCGGGCCGGCGCAGCCAGGGCGGCTCCACCATCACCCAGCAGGTGACCCGCTCGCTCCTGCTTTCCCGGGAGAAGAGCTATTTCCGCAAAATCACCGAGGCCATCCTCAGCTATCGCCTGGACCGGATGCTGAGCAAAAAGGAGATCCTGACCATCTATCTCAACGAGATCTACCTGGGCGAAGGCGCCTACGGTGTGGAGGCAGCGGCCCGGACCTACTTCGGCAAGAGCGCCGCAGACCTCGACCTGGCCGAGATCGCCCTCCTCGCCGGCCTGCCGCAGGCACCGAGCCGCTATTCGCCCCTCACCCACTTCAAGGCGGCCCGGGCCAGACAGCGCTACGTGCTCAACCGGATGGCCGAAGACGGCATCATCTCGGCGGCCGCGGCCCGCAGGGCCTATGCCGAGAAGCTGCACCTGCGACGGGCCGGCCGGGCGAAGAGGCGCAGCGGCTACTTCACTGCCTATATCCGCCAGCAGCTCTCTGCCCGCTACGGCGACGAGGAACTCTACCGCCAGGGCCTGCTGGTCTCCACCACCCTGGACAGCCGCCTGCAGGAGGCGGCTGTCCGCGCCATCCGCAACGGCGCCCTCCGGGTCCGCCAGCGGCACAGGGCAAAGGAGCCGCCTCAGGCGGCCCTGGTGGCGCTGAATCCGACAGGCCAGATCCTCGCCATGGCGGGCGGGCTGGACTATGGCAGGAGCCCCTTCAACAGGGCCGTGATCGCGCGCCGCCAGCCGGGCTCGGTCTTCAAGCCGCTGATCTATGCCGCCGCCTTTGAGCGCGGCATCCGCCCTGACACCATGATCGAGGACAGCCCGCTGGTGATCCGCAACCGCGACGGCTCGACCTGGAAACCGAAAAACTACGACAACCGCTACCACGGCCCCACCAGCCTGCGCGATGCCCTGGTCCATTCCCGCAACATCGTCACCATCAGGCTGCTGCGGGAGATCGGCATCAGGCCGGTCCTGGAGCTGGCGAAGAAGGCGGGAATCACGGCGCCGCTCAAACCGGAGCTGCCCCTGGCGCTCGGCGCCTCGCCGGTCTCCCTGCTGGAGATGACCGGCGCCTACACCATCTTCTCCGGTGGCGGGCTCTATCACGCCCCATTTGGCATCACCCGCGTCCGCGACCGCGCCGGCCGGGTCCATCCCTGGCCCCGGCAGAGCGCCCGCCGGGTCATCTCGCCGGCAACGGCCCGGATCATGAACTCGATCCTGGCAGAGGTCATCGGCCGCGGCACCGGCAGGCAGGCACGCGGCATCCCGGCGGCAGCCGGCAAGACCGGCACCTCGGACGACAACAGGGATGCCTGGTTCATCGGCTACACCCCGTCGGTGACCGCCGGCGTCTGGCTGGGCTATGACCGCAGCCGCTCCCTGGGCAGGGGTGAAACCGGCGGCCGGGCAGCAGCGCCGGTCTGGAAGGAATTCATGCAGACAGCATCACCATAGCAGAGAATGGAGTTCAGATATGACAACCCGGGCTGCGCAACAGATGCGATCCTACTTCACCGCGCCGGTGGAGAAACGGCTGGAAACGGCGCGACGTCTCCACTGCCGGCACGGCCGGGAACTGGGCAGGGACCTGGTGATCCGGAGCTTCCTGGATCGCACGGCCCGGGCTGCCGACGAGCTTGGACAACATATGCTGGCCATGGACATGGGCCGCCGCTGCAGCGCCTGCGCCGCCCGGACCGGTGGCGGCTGCTGCAGCGCCGTCATGGCTGACAACAGTGACGCCATCCTGCTGCTGATCAACATGCTGCTCCGGGGAACGGTGAAGGAACGTGCGACATCAACAGAATGCCGTTTCCTGGGACAAGGCGGCTGTACCCTCGCCATCAAGCCCATCTTCTGTCTGAACTACAATTGCGGCCAGATCCGGGATGCGGCGACCGAAGGGGAGATGGAAAAACTGGAACACCTGGCGGGCCGTCTGCTGGGAGTGCAGACGGAGCTGGAGAGTCTGCTGCTGGAACGGCTCGGCTGATGATACACGGCCACCCGCACCGGGCGCGGTCACCCTTTGGCGGCGCCCGGTGCGGTCATTGTCTTCGGCTCCTCAGTTGGCGTAGGCCCCCACCTTGAGGGTCTTCTGCAGTTCCTCCACCGGCGTGTAGTCCAGGGGATCGGTCCAGCCGACGATCTTGGCGGCCTTGGCGGCCTTGTCATCGGCCTTCATGGCCTTGAGCGCAGCGGCAACCTTGTCGCTCAGGCCCTGGTCGGTTCCGGCAAGCCGGGCCAGCGGCCACTCGGGATAGAGCTTGGTGGAGCAGACAAAGGGAAAATCGGGATAATCCTTCCTGGCAATGATCTTGAAGTCCTCCATGGCGATGGCACCGGAGGCAGCGAGCCGTTCCAGGGTATCGGTACGTACCGTTCCCGCGTCCACGGCCTCGTTCTGCACAGCATAGACCACGTTGTCATGCTTGCCGCCGAACTCCACCGAGGCAAAGTCCTTGAACGGATCGATACCGGCATCGACAAACTCCTTGTAGGCCATCTGCCAGCCGCCGAAGGAGGACTTTTTCACGGCCATGAACTTCTTGCCCCTGATATCGGCAAGCGAATTGATCTTATCGTTGTAGGCAG
>Ga0256833_1002365_pt1 | contig 13270 bp, 11 predicted proteins | sample 356284metaG_FD_190535 | JGI IMG/M metagenome (GOLD analysis project Ga0256833, IMG submission 190535) | Hydrothermal vent microbial communities from Mid Atlantic Ridge, Atlantic Ocean - 356-284 | ecosystem: Environmental > Aquatic > Marine > Hydrothermal vents | place: Atlantic Ocean: Mid...
TTATCGATCTTGCCGAGGTTTCTGCCGGTGGAGGTACCATCGCATGGGTTGACCGGGCGGGCGCACTGAGGTGTGGTCCCATTAGTGCAGGTGCAGATCCGGGACCCGCATGCTACGGAAAAGGAGGAGACGATCCCACGATTACCGACGCCAATGTTGTTCTCGGAAGACTGAATCCCTCAGGTCTCCTCGGTGGAGAGATGAAAATTTATCCTGAACTTTCAGGTAAAGCCATCGAGAAAAAGGTGGCTGAAAAGGTGGGACTTGATGTAACATCAGCCGCCTCTGGTATTATACGGATAATTAACACCCACATGGTGCGGGCCCTCAGGATCGTTTCTCTTGAAAGGGGATACGATCCGAGGAATATGACCATGGTGGTACACGGTGGAGCAGGTCCACTTCACGCAGCTGAAATCGCCGATGAACTGGGTATTCCACAGGTAGTGGTTCCCGTAAACCCCGGCCTTTTTTCAGCTCTCGGCCTCATCGTCTCCGATATAAGACACGATTTCATCAGGCCTGTTTTGAAATCAGCTCTGGCTTTATCTCCGGATGACCTGAAGAAAATTTACAAAGAACTGGAGCACGAGGCGATAAAAACCCTCAAAGACGAGGGAATTGAAGAGACAGACATAAAACTTCTGTATATCGTGGAGACGAGATACCATGGACAGTCTTACGAAATTCCTATCAGTGTTTCCCCGGATAAACTTACCTTCATCTCAAAAATAGTAGAAGACTTCCACAAAAAGCACGAAAACACATACGGATATGCAGCCCGTGAAGAGGATGTTGAGTTTGTTAACGCCAGGATAATAGCCTTCGGTACAACCTCCAAGCCGCGCTTTAAAGAATATGATCCGTCTCCCTACACACCTTCTCCTGACGGGAAAAGGAAGGTATTTTTTGAGTCAACCCACTGGATAGATACCGGGATATACAAACGGGAAAATCTTGAAGCCGGAGCATGTATAAAAGGCCCTGCCGTAGTCGAGCAGTACGACAGCACGACCTTAATTCCTCCCGGGTGGAGTGCCTATGTTGATAGATTTTTAAATCTAAACCTCAGGAGATCCAGTCATGGTTGATCCTGTAACCGTTGAGGTCATAAGAAATGCCCTCTCCTATTCCGCAGAGGAGATGGGTATTGCCCTGAGGAATTCGGCCTATTCCCACAACATCAAGGAAAGGATGGACCATTCATGTGCAATATTCGATACAGACGGTAACATGGTGGCACAGGCGGAGCATATCCCGGTTCACCTCGGCTCTCTACCCCACGGTATCAAAAATGCCATCAATTACCTGAAGCAAAAGGGATTGACCTTCAGAGAAGGTGACATTTTTATCTTCAACGATCCATACATTTCCGGGACGCATCTCAACGATGTAACCCTGATAAAACCGGTTTTCTATAAAAGTAAACATGTGGGTTTTACTGCCAACAAGGCCCATCATGTGGATGTTGGCGGGAAATCTCCCGGTAGTATGAGTGGAGACGCCACAGAACTTTATCAGGAAGGGATCATCGTTCCTCCTGTGAAATTCGCAGAAGCGGGAGAGATAAGGCAGGATGTCCTTTCATTCATACTTGAGAATGTAAGAACTCCTCACATCACGCAGGGTGACTTAAGGGCACAGATGGCGGCCGCCAATCTCGGGGCCCGGAGAATCCACGAACTGATCGATAAGTACGGAATAGAACTATACCTCAGATCACTGGATCAGATTCTCCGTTACAGTGAAAAGAGGATGATGGAGGAGATCAGGGGTATCCCTGACGGTGTCTATGAGGCGGCAGACTGCCTTGAAGACAGTGGAGTTAATGACAGACCCGTGTGGATCAGGGTAAAGGTCACCGTTTACGGTGGAAGAATGAAAGTTGATTATACAGGGACTGATCCTCAGGTGGAGGGTCCCATAAACGCCGTTTTCGGAGTCACCCTTTCTGCGACATACTTTGCCATAAAATCTGTCGTGGATCCTGAAGTTCCAATGAACCAGGGGGCCATGAGGCCGATTGAGGTATATGCTCCACCAGGTACACTCGTGAATCCATTCAAACCTGCCCCTGTATCAGGTGGAAATGTTGAGACATCCCAGCGGATAGCGGATGTCATGTTCAGGGCACTTTCATACGCCCTGCCCGAGAAGGTGCCCGCTGCCTCACTTGGAAGTATGAACAACATCATGGCCGGGGGATACGATCCGCGCAGGAAGAGACCCTGGGCCTTCTACGAAACCATAGGTGGTGGATCTGGCGGCAGACCCTTTGAAGACGGAATTGACGGGATCCACACCAATATGACCAATACCATGAACACACCTATTGAGGCAATCGAGCAGTACTATCCCATAATTTTCACGGCTTACGAGTTCCGCGAAAATTCCTTTGGTGCAGGAAAGTTCCGCGGCGGCAATGGAATTGTGAGATCGTGGAAACTGAATGCACCAAAGGCAACCGTATCGATCCTTGCCGAAAGAACGAAGGTCACCCCTTTTGGTGTTCACGGGGGACTTCCCGGGAAACCTGCGGAATTCTATCTCGTTAAAAGGGATGGAGAAACTCTCAAACTGAATGGGAAGACCACGGTTGTCATCGAACGAGGTGACGAAATTGTCATAAAAACGGCAGGGGGTGGAGGTTATGGTCCACCTGAGGAAAGGGATCCTGTGGCAATAAAAGAGGACATGGAAAACGGTCTCCTTGGCATATCCTGGGAGACCTATGTAGAGGAAAACAGGAAAATCCGCAGGGATTGCAAAGACCTTTAATCCAGTTAATGGGCCATGCCCATGGGGAGGTGTTGTTATGAGTGTAGTTAAAAAATCCCACCTGATTCCCCGGACTACCGGGGGCTGGGTCATGCTGATCTACATCCTTTTCTGATATCTCATGACCCAGTGGCCCGTTCTCAAGGCGGTCAACAAGGCCGTCCCCTTCGTCCTCGGCATGCCTTTCATCTATGCCTGGCTCACCTTCTGGTACATCATGATCGTAATCGGCGCCATCATAACGGCCTGGAAGGTCTGGAAACCTTAGGAGGTGAATCATGGAGTACGCTGGCTGGCCGGTCGCTCTCACCATAATGGTGATATATATTCTGATCGTTGGTATCCTTGGTTACTTCTCCTTCAGGAAACTACAGATCAACATTGAGGACTACTTCCTGGTTTCCAGAACCGCTGGCTTCCTGATCCTCTATTTCACCATAGTGGCCACCTACCACTCTGCGTATGCACTTCTTACATCATGTGGCGTTTTTTACAAAGTCGGTGTCTTTTTCTGGGCAGCAGGAACATGGACATTCCTCACGGGAATACTGACCTATCTATTTGGGGCAAGGTTCTGGTATCTCGGGAAAAAGTACGGATACATAACGCCTGCGGATCTTCTGGCAGATTACTACGAAAGTGATCTTCTGAGAGGAATAGTTGCAGTGGTACTGGCGATTTTCCTGATTCCATACATGGCGGTTCAGGCTATGGGGCTTGGTTACATTTTTAATGTTGCAAGTGGTGGTCACATTCCCTATGTCATTGGTACCTGGGTACTTCTCTTCATCGTCGCTCTTTACGCTATGGCAGGTGGTCTTCGCGCGGTTTACTGGACGGACTTCCTGCAGGGCATCTGGATGTTTGTCGCCATCTGGATTGCAGGGATTTTCGTTGCCGTGAAGCTATTTGGAGGTGTTGGTAATGTCTTTCACACGCTCCTTGAAGTTAAGCCCAAACTTCTGACAGTCCATGTCCCATATACCTACTGGTTCAGTCTCGGTATAATTTTCTCCTTCGGGATAGTGATGCAGCCTCACTTATGGATGAGGTATTACACGGCGAGGGATCCTCACACTCTAAAGTGGCTGGGGGCAACGACGCCCATTTACCTGGTCTTCATATATGTTCCTGCCGGTTTCGTGGGTCTTACAGCGGCGGCGGCCGTTGCAAAGGGTATGCTTCCTGAGATAATCAAGACTTATGGCTCTCCCGACGCCACATTGCCAGCATTGCTGACAAAAACTGCCCCTGCCTGGTTTACCGGAATATTCCTTGCAGGTGCCTCAGCTGCGGCAATGTCCACGGCTGACAGCCAGATGCACGCATTTTCAGCTGTTGTGACGAGGGATCTATATCAGAAGCTCGGGAAAAAGGAGGTTACCCAGGAAACACTGGTAAAACAGGGGAGGATCTGGGTCTTTATATCTTTCCTTCTCGCTGCCATACTTGCAACATTCAAGCCAGGGATAATCTTTGACATCGTTGCATTTTCCGGTGCAGGTGCTCTCCAGCTACTGCCTGCCACACTTGGTGCAATCTACCCCTTCAGGTTCAAGTTCACCCGTGCGGCCATAATATGGGGAATAATTGCAGGGAGTATAGTGACCCTGCTATTTACAAAGGGACTTGGTACAAAGCTGGGTATGCCTGCGCATCTTATGAATCCATGGGGATTCCACGGAGGCATGATAGGATTGTTCGTAAACTTCATCGTGGTATTCTTAGTCTCTCTATTTACGGAAAAGCCCTCGAGTGAGGTGGTTGAGAAGTTCCACGGGTATCTGGAGAAGGTTATTTATGGTGAATGAAGGGAGAGGGGCGGAGGCGCGCACAGCGCGCCTCCGCCCCTCTTTCCTATCCCTTCCCTTTCAAATGTACATCCATCTGCGGATATGGGATGGAAATCCCCTTCTCGTCGAACCTCGTTTTTATCTTCTCCAGCAGGTCAAAATACACACTCCAGTAATCCTCACTCTTCACCCAGGGCCTCACCACAAAGTTCACACTGCTATCTGCAAGCTCTGATACCGCTACGGTTGGAGGAGGATCCTTTAAAATCCGAGGATCCTCATTTATGATACTCCAGAGTTCTTCTTTAACCTTTTTCAGGTCGTCTTCGTAGCTCACACCTATAACGAGATCCACCCTCCTTGTCTCCTTCTCTGAGTAGTTCGTTATGTTTGAACTGATTATACTGGAGTTGGGCACTATTATCACACGGTTGTCAAAGGTCTTCAGTTTAACGCTGAATATCCCGATTTCTTCAACGACCCCCGTGGCACCACCTGCTTCTACCACATCACCGATTTTGAACGGTCTTAAAAGCAGGATCATGACCCCGGCACCGAAGTTTGAGAGGTTACTCTGCAGTGCGAGGCCGATGGCAAGGGTTGCGGCGCCAAGAACCGCTACAAAGCTCGTAGTTTGAATTCCGAGGGTTCCAAGGGCAACGAGAATTACGAGGATGAGCAACAAAACATAGACGACACTGCCAAGAAACCTTTTCAAAGTTTCGTCAACTTTACTCTTTGCAAGGAGATTTTCGGTAAAACCGGCCATTTTTTTGGAGATCCATTTACCCACGATAAAAATCGCAATGGCACCCAGGAATTTTATACCGTAGGCCACAGCGATACCTGACAAATACTGTAACTTATCCAGCATACTTGATCCTCCTTTTTTGGAATACGAATATAACACACACGGTAAGATTTTTCAAATTTTTATGTGAAAATTGGGGTGAAAGGAGCCGTAATTTTTCTGTACAATAAGGGTAATTGATGGCTACTTCTTTTTATTTTTCAGCTTTTTCCAGTAGGGACAATAATTTTTAATAGGGCATACTTCACACCTGGGCCCCACGGGTTTACAGATTGTCTGTCCGAATGCGACGAGTATGCTGTTGTACTCCTTCCACCACTTTCGTGGCAGGATTTTCATCAGTTCAAACTCAGTTTGTTCAGGTGTTTTTGTTTTAACGATTCCCCATCTGTTGGAAATTCTATGGACATGGGTATCGACGCAGATGGCATCTTTGTTATACCCCTCGGCAAGGACGAGGTTTGCAGTTTTTCTGCCCACTCCGGGTAATTTCAGGAGCTCTTCGAGGCTATCAGGGACCTTTCCTCCATATTTCTCGATAAGAATTTTGGAGATCTTTTTCAGGGTTTTTGTCTTGTTTCTGTAGAATCCAACCGGATAGATAATCTTCTGGAGTTCCTCGTCCGGTATTTTCAGAATATCCTCAGGGGTTTTTACGATGGAGAGGAGTCTCTCAGTGGCTTTTGCCGTAACCTCGTCTTTTGTTCTCAGGCTTAGAATGGTGGATACCAGGATCTGAAACGGATCTTTTGTTCTTTTGGAAACGAGGGTAACTATGGGTGCATTCCTTTTTTTTCTCTCTTCACTCAGAATTTTCAGGACCTTTTCTATCGGGAATTTGCTCATCGAGGACTCCAAGGAGTTTTTTGATAATTCTGTAAGTTGCGCCCCAGATTATACGATCACCACATTGAAATATCGACCAGAGGAGGGGATGGTACCTCTCGCAGCTTTTCAGGGAGGCGAGAGGTATAGTAAAGACATCAGCCACCTCGGCGGGATCCGGGTGGAGTTCAAACGGAGGATTGAGGAGGGCAACTACCGGATAGATGATGAAGTCTGATAGTCTCGTCTTTTCCTCACGCAATGCTCCAAGGATATTGAGCTTATTTGCAGGTATGCCGGTTTCTTCCTCAAATTCCCGGAGGGCCGTTTCCAGAGGCGTCTCCCCGCTCTCGGGTCTTCCGCCTGGAAAGGCAATCTGACCGCTGAAACTGTGGAGGGTATCAGCCCTTCGGGTAAGAAGAATCTCGTCTTCCACTATGGGTACGACGACGGCTGCAACCCTGTAGGGCCTTCCGAACTTATCCGGAATCTTCAACAATCTTGAGCGCAGGATTGTTTCAATCTTCATTGAATTCTCTTTCCACGAATTCGAGGAATTTTTCCACCCGTTTTTTACCGAAGCCTTCGATTTCAAGAAGCTCCCCCGGCCTGGCGTTCACGAGATTTTTAATAGACTTAAACCTGTTCAAAAGTTTTCTTGCCCTTTTTGGTCCTATACCGGGAAGTGACTCAACCACCCTGAGTATTTCGTCATCTGGAGAAGAGGCCTTCCGTTTAAAAAATAGGGATCTCATTTCTTCGATATCCACTTTTTCCCTGCTGGCGATGATCTTAAGGAATTTTGCCGTTTCGTAAGAATTCTGTGTCATCACCACAGGGATCCCGAAGCCTATGGTGATAATGGCGAGTGTGTGCATTATGGCCTCAGGCTTCATTCCCATGGTGGAAAAAAGCCCTTTACCCTCGATGATGATAAGAGTTCTGTCACCCGAGGTTCTGAGCTCGTAAAGCTGTCTCTGGAACCTTTTCTGTTTGAGAGATTTTACGAAATCCTGAACAGTTTTTCTCTCGATCAGTACACCCGGTGTGGGAGAATAGTCTCCCACAGGGAGTCTTGCATAGATGACCTTTACGCCCAGTTCTTTTAGGATCCCTGGTACCCTGGATGTTTTCTCTCTAATGTCAACGATTACCGTTGCCATCACTCTATGGGCTTGAATCCTTCACCGAGGACCTCCCTGACATGAGACACGAGGAGAAAGGCGTCAGGGTCCTCCTCCTTCACGATCCCTTTCAGTCTGACGAATTCCTTCCTTCTTAAAACCGTCAGGATTATTTTCCTGTCCTTGCCGGTGAAGGCTCCCTCACCGTGGAGCAGGGTTGCTCCCCTTCTCACATCATTAAGGATCCTCTCCTTAATTCTCTCGTACCTGTCAGATATGATCATAACCTGAATGGATGTGGTCACGCCTGCGAGAACGGTATCAATGGTAAATGTATTAACGATGACACCGAGAAGGGCATACATTCCAATATCTTTTCCGAAAAATACACCTGCAAAAAGTGTAATGGTAAAATCAACGATCAGAAGTCCCCAGGAGACATCCAGATTAACGAGTTTTTTGAGGATCATGGCAATAATGTCAGTTCCCCCTGTTGAGGCCTCCCTTGAAAACACTATGGCCATCCCTGCACCTGAGAGGAAGCATCCGAATAGAACATTTAAGATCATGTCATCTGTTACTCCCTCAGGAGGCAGAATCCTTGAGAGTACAGCCACTATCGCAGAGTACGCAAGAGTGGCGTATATGGTTTTAAATCCAAAACTCCTGCCGAGGATCCTGAACCCCAGGACGAAAAGGATGAGGTTAAGGAAAAAGATCGTGTAACCCACATTTATGCCGAACAGGTAAAAAAGTATTATCCCGACCCCGGAAATTCCCCCGGCAGCGATCTTGTGGGGGATGAGAAACAGGGCGAGCCCGAGGGAAAGTATAGAAACCCCGATCGTTATAATGAGGTAGTCCAAAAATTTTCGCATGGGATTAAATATTACAGCAACCAGGCTCAAAGAAGAACTTTTATATCCTTAGGTGAAAATGTTTTCTTGCAGGATGGGCACTGATAGTAGAATCTTTTGCCCCTGCGAACCTCCATTATCAGGGGATAGCCGCATTCAGGGCACTTTACCGGAACGGGTTTATGGGCGAGAGTGAACTTACATTCAGGATAGTTTGAACATGCGTAGAATACCTGGCCCCTTTTGTTACTTTTTTCAACGATGTCTCCACCACACTCAGGACATTTAACCCCCGTGGATATGGGCTTAACTCCCGGACATTTGGGGTAATCAACGCATGCGAGAAATCTCCCGTAGCGTCCCTTACGGATCACCATGGGTTTACCGCACACGGGGCATTTTTCTCCTTCCACCGTTTCCTGTTCGAGAGGTCTTGTATATTTACACTCCGGATAGCCTGAACAGGCGATGAACTTACCGTACCTGCCCCATCTAACAACCAATGGTCTTCCGCAGAGTGGACATTTTTCGTCCAGGACCTCCGTGTTCTCCTTTTTTATATTCGGTATATCCTCAGATGCCCTTTCAAACTCTTCCTTAAACCGCTGATAGAACTCCCTGAGGAGTTCCTGCCAGGAAAGTTCACCAAGCTCGACCTTGTCGAGTTCGTTTTCCATCTTTGCAGTAAACCCGTAGTCAAAGATCTCTTTGAAGCGTGGTACCAGAATATCACTTACGAGTTCACCGAGTTCTGTGGGCTTCAGGAATTTACCTTCTTTTTCGACATATCCTCTTTCAAACAGAGTGGAAATGGTGGGTGCATAGGTTGAGGGCCTTCCAATCTCACGGGCTTCGAGAGTTTTAATCAGGGTTGCCTCGGTGTACCTTTTTGGTGGTTCCGTCTGTTTCTCTTCCACTTTCAGCTCAACGAGCTTCAGTTCCTCTCCAGGTTCGAGATGAGGTATGGGGTTTTCCCTCGGGCTCTCCCCTGTGATCGTATAAAATCCCGGGAATTTCAGCTTCTCCCCCTCTGCTTTGAACTGAAAACCGCTATTTTCTATTACCGCCTTTTTGACTTCGAAAATGGCATCTCTGGCCTGAGATGCCACCGCCCTTTTCCAGATAAGGTTGTAAACGGCAAACTGTTCCTGTGTGAGGTGGTCCCTGATAGTATCAGGAAATTCAAATCCCGTGGGCCTGATGGCTTCGTGGGCGTCCTGAACAGAGGATCCTCTTGATTTGAAAGTCCTTGGCCTCTGAGGTAATAACTCCTCTCCAAAGTTCTCTTTTATGATTTTCCTTATGGTTTCAATGGCTTTTTCCGAAATTCTGAGTGAATCGGTTCTCATGTAGGTTATAAGGCCCTTACGCTCACCACCGAGATCAACTCCCTCGTAAAGTTCCTGAGCGACTTTCATGGTGCGTTTGGGAGGATACCCAAGACGAGACGACGCATCCTGCTGGAGTGTTGATGTCTTGTACGGTGGGGGTGGACTCTGCTTTCTGTCTCTCGTCTTAAACTCCTTCACCACATAGCTGTTTTTCTTTAGAATTTCCAGAATTTCCCGTGCATAATCTTTATCTTTTATTTTCTGGAGCTTTTTGCCGTCCGGACTCTTTATAAGGGTGGCGGTAAATTTCTCACCGTTTTTCTCAAAAACGGCTTTTACGACATAGTAGGTCTCAGGTTTGAAAGCACGAATCTCTCTTTCTCTTTCTACTATGAATCTCAGGGCAACTGTCTGAACTCTTCCAGCAGAGAGGCCCTTTCTCACCGATTTCCAGAGTAAGGGGCTTATCTTGTAACCTACAATCCTGTCGAGGATTCTCCTTGCCTGCTGAGCGTTGAACTTGTTAAGGTCTATCTCTGTGGGGTTTTTTATAGCCTCTTTCACCGCCTCCCTGGTTATTTCATAAAACAGGACACGCTTAATATCCTCGGGCTTTTTTATTCTCCTGATTATGTGGGAAATGTGGAAGGCTATTGCTTCGCCCTCCCTGTCAGGGTCACTGCCAATGTAGATCTCAGAGGCCTCTTTTGCCGCTTTTTTTATCTCATCCACCACGCCACGCTTTTCCTTCATTATTACATAGCTCGGTTTGAAACCCTCTTCGTCTATTTTCACACCAAATCTGTTGGGAGGAAGGTCTCTTATGTGCCCCTTTGAGGCAATAACCGAAAAGTTTCTCCCCAGGTATTTGCTGAGAGTCCTCGCTTTGGTGGGGGACTCTACTATGAGCAGTTTTTTTCCTTTTTCTTTCGCCATTTCAGTCAGGTAGAGAATGATACAAGAATGGCATGTGTAACACAAGTGTTCCGGGTTAATTCTTCAAAAAATCGTTGAAAAAGTTGACCTGTAGTCGGGATCGAATCTATCCTTTCAGATAGGTCAGCCTTCAACCTTCCAGGCAAAGGTCAGGTATCCGGTGTGGGACACCATCCTCTCCTTTGGACGGGTCTTCCCATGTCTTATGAGCATTTCTCTTTCCAGGATCTCGACACACTTGAGTCTTATGAAGCCGGACTCTTTTAGTGCGTCGTGAGTTTTTTGAACCTGCTCTATGGTGGGAGAGAGGGAAACCCAGGCGTGTCCGGGTTTTAGAACTTCATAAACGGGCCTTACCAGGGTCCAGGGTTCGGGAACATCAATAAATGCGGCGTCAACAGGCTCTATGTTGAAACCATCTGTAGCAGGATCTCTGAGGTGGAACTCGACGCGGTCGTCGAGTCCTGTATCTTTCACATTCTTTATGGCATTGTTAAAAAATTCCTCTCTTCTCTCAAAGGAATAAACTCTGCCCTCCTTTCCCACGATGGTGGCAAGGATGATAGTGAGGGCCCCTGATCCGGTGCCGGTTTCAAGGACTTTTGAGCCGGCGCCTATACCCGTTTCGATTAACATGTATCCTGCATCTTTAGGATAAATTATGGTGGTGGTTCTCTTTACCCTCATTGAGAGCTCGCGTGTTGTGGGAAAAAGTATGTAGAAGCTTTTGCCTATGTGGGTTTCAAGTCTCTTTCCGTACTGTAAATCTTCAGGAAGGGTGAGGACACCAAGGTGGGTCTGTATTTTCTTCCCCGGTTCAAAATTTACGAGGTATTCGGCCTTTTTCCCTCCGTAGAGGAGAATTTTTTTGCCCATCAAATGTTTTCCATAACCGATATCGTTTCAAGGAGTGTGAGGACTGCGTCTCTGCCTTTGTTACCAAGTTTTCCACCTGCTCTGTCTTCTGCCTGCTCGAAAGTATCGGCCGTTATCACGCCGTAGGCGACAGGGATACCCTCATCAAGCATGACGCGTGCGACGCCTTTGGTCACCTCTGCGGCAACATAGTCAAAATGAGGGGTTTCACCGCGAATTACAGCCGATAGGGCTACAAGTCCGTCGTACTTTCCGGATTTAGCGAGTCTTCTGAGAACGAGTGGAACCTCAAATGCTCCTGGTACCCAGAATATATCCACGAGATCGAGGTCTCCACCAAACTGTTCTATGGCCTCCAGTGCCCCATCAAGGAGTCTGGATGTGATAAAGTCGTTAAACCTGGAAACCACGATGCCTATCCTTTTACCTGCAGCACTGACTTTCCCCTTGTATTCAGCCATTTTCTTTCTCCTTTACCACCTTGAAGCCACCCCTCTTCTCAATTTCTCCGAGGAGGTGACCGAGCTTATCCCTTTTCACCTTGAGGTAAAACAGATTTACATCATTGGGTTCAATAATGAGGGGGACCCTTTCGACGACCTTCAGGCCGTATCCTTCGAGCCCAACGATTTTTCTGGGATTATTCGTGATCAATCTGATGCTTGAAAGTCCAAGGTCCACCAGTATCTGGGCACCGATACCGTAGTCCCTCAGATCGGGTGGGAATCCAAGTTTTTCGTTGGCTTCAACGGTATCGTACCCCATGTCCTGCAACTCGTAGGCCTTGAGTTTGTTCACAAGTCCAATTCCTCTCCCTTCCTGCCTCATGTAGAGCAGTACTCCCAGTCCTTCCCGGTCAATCATCTGCATTGCTGTATGTAGTTGATCACCGCAATCACATCTCAAAGAGCCGAAGACATCACCGGTCAGGCATTCACTGTGGACGCGAACGAGTACATTCTCTTTTCCCCTGACATTACCCTTGACAAGTGCCACATGGACCTCACCGGTGATGATATCCTGATATGCGTGAAGTCTGAAATGTCCGTATTTTGTCGGAAGATTTGTCTCAGCCACTTTTTTCACCAGCTTCTCTCTCTGGATCCGGTATCGTATGAGATCTCTGATGCTGATAATTTTCAGGTTGAACTTTTTTGCAAGGTCAATGAGCTTTGGTAACCTTGCCATGTGTCCGTCATCGTCAAGTATTTCACAGAGAACACCAGCGGGCTTTAAGCCTGCAAGTCTGGCAAGGTCTATTGAGGCCTCCGTGTGACCCGCCCGCCTCAGGACTCCACCTTCTTTCCCCATAAGGGTGTAAACATGACCTGGTCTGGCAAAGTCACCGGGTCCCTTGGAAGGATCAACTGCCTGAAGGATCGTTATGGCCCTGTCAAAGGCGGAGGAGCCAGTAGTCGTTCCCTTTTTAGCGTCTATGGGAACACCGAAGTTCGTGCCGTGTTTTGAGGTATTTGTAAGCGGCATCTCCAGCTCGAGCTCGCGAAATCTTTTTTCATCAAGTGCCAGGCATATAAGGCCCCTTCCGTGGGTGGCCATAAAATTGATGGTCTCCGGCGTTATCTTTTCTGCCGCAGCGATAAAATCACCCTCGTTCTCACGATCCTCGTCGTCAACCACTATAACTATCCTGCCCCTTTTTATGTCTTCAATCGCCTCTTCAATTGACGAAAAAATCTTGTCCATATCTTCACCCTCTTAGGAGTTTTTTAAATTATATCACCCACCACCTGCAAAATCTAATCTCTTCTGCCGATAATTTCGTCGATACTTACAGGTTTACAATCTAAATACTCAACATTCACATTGAAGCACGGAATTCGAAAGTCCTCCGTGCATCGGCACTTCCGGTTCTCACCGGCATCGTGGATGTGACCGTGGATCAAAAGATCAAATCCACCACGAATGAACTCGTCCCTCA
>Ga0256833_1002366_pt1 | contig 13263 bp, 14 predicted proteins | sample 356284metaG_FD_190535 | JGI IMG/M metagenome (GOLD analysis project Ga0256833, IMG submission 190535) | Hydrothermal vent microbial communities from Mid Atlantic Ridge, Atlantic Ocean - 356-284 | ecosystem: Environmental > Aquatic > Marine > Hydrothermal vents | place: Atlantic Ocean: Mid...
CTCCAATAGGTATCAAATAATCTATTCCCAACCATTCCAAATTTTTCAATACCTCCGGGGTAAGATCATTATATTCGTCTTTATATGTATCCTTCAAATGCTCAGGCACCAGAGCTTTGGGAACCCTACTGGGACGAGTACGAGAGGAATGCAAAAAAGTGCCGCCTGTTCTACCTACTTTATTTACTATATTCTCATCAAGATACATAAAACAATGAGAATTATCAGCTCCTTTGCTTCTATCTATTTCTATTAAACCTGCCCAACCACGACGTATGCCAATAACATCATAACCCTCTCGCTTGGCTCGTATTGTAATAGCCCTAATTGCTGGATTTAGTCCGGGAACATCCCCTCCTCCCGTAAGAATGCCTATAACACCTCTCCTTTTTTTTCCCATATCTTTTAGTTTTGATTGAAAAACAAAAATACAACTTATATTAAACAAAAACTATTTTTTTACCTTTTTTAACTTTATAAACCTATTTCACTAAAACTCTTTTCGTTATTTAGGGATTTTTTATACATTTGCATAAAATTTTCATCATGATGACATCAAACGAAATAAGAAAAGCTTTTTTTGAATTTTTCGAAGCAAAAGGACATAAAATAGTTCCATCAGCTCCTATCGTCAGAAAAGACGATCCTACACTGATGTTTACCAATGCAGGAATGAATCAATTCAAAGATATTTTCCTCGGGATTAAAGAACCTCAATATAAAAGAGTGGCAAACTCCCAAAAATGCCTAAGAGTATCCGGAAAACATAATGATTTAGAACAAGTCGGAAAAGACACATATCACCATACAATGTTTGAAATGCTCGGTAATTGGTCTTTCGGCGATTATTTCAAAGAAAAAGCAATAGACTATGCATGGGAATTCCTTACAAAAACACTAAAAATTGATCCGGATAGACTATATGCTACGGTATTCGGCGGAGATAAAGAAACTAATCTTGAAGCAGATATAGAAAGCAAAAACTTTTGGAAAAAATATTTACCAGAACATAAAATACTATTCGGAAGTAAAAAAGATAACTTCTGGGAAATGGGAGATATAGGTCCCTGCGGACCTTGCTCTGAAATACATATTGACTTACGCGATGCAGAAGAAAGAAAAAAAATCCCAGGTGAAAAACTCATAAACAAAGACCACCCAGAAGTAATCGAAATATGGAACCTTGTATTTATCCAATTCAATAGAAAAAAAGATGGTTCACTGGAAAAACTTCCCCAAAAACACGTAGATACAGGAATGGGATTTGAACGATTAACAATGATTGTACAAGGTAAAAAATCAAATTACGATACAGATATATTCCAACCTATTATAAAAGACCAAGAAAAAATTACAGGGCTCAAATACGGTGAAGATAAACAGGTAGATATCGCTATGAGAGTATGCGCAGATCATATTAGAGCAATAGCATTCTCAATCGCTGACGGTCAAATACCCTCTAACGAAAAAGCCGGATATGTAATCCGTCGTATCCTAAGACGTGCTGTAAGGTATGCTTTTACTTTCCTAAACCAAAAAGAACCTTATCTGTATAAACTTCTACCTTCCTTAAACAAAGTAATGGGTGAACAATATCCGGAACTAATTCAACAACACGACTTTATCAGAAAAGTTATAATTGAAGAAGAAAATCTATTCCTAAAAACCTTAGATACAGGCATATCATTACTCCAAAAAGTTATTGAAAAAACTAAACGCGAAGGTAAAAAGCAAATCCCAGGATCAGTCGCATTTACCCTATACGATACCTATGGCTTCCCCCTCGACTTAACAAAACTTATACTTCAAGAACAAGGTCTAACCCTCAACCAAGAAGAATACAACAAATATATGCAAATGCAAAAAGAACGTTCCAGAAATAGCAGTGTACAACAAACAGAAGATTGGATAATACTCAAAGAAGCTAAAACTGAACAATTCGTCGGATATGACACTCTTAAAGCTGAGGTCTATATCACCAGATACCGCAAAGTTAAAATAAAAAATAAAGAATACTATCAGCTTGTATTTCAATTAACTCCTTTTTATCCGGAAGGAGGTGGACAAATAGGAGATACTGGATACATATATAACGATAAAGAAAAAATAAAAATTCTTGACACTAAAAAAGAAAACAACTTAATTGTTCATCTTACAGAAAAAATACCTCAAAATCTAAATGGTCATTTTATAGCCGAAGTAGATGAAAAACGCCGTAAGGCTACAATGTATAACCATTCTGCAACACACTTATTACATTACTCTCTTAGAAAAATACTGGGTACTCATGTCGAACAAAGAGGTTCTCTTGTAGAACCCAGACGATTACGATTTGACTTCTCACATTTTCAAAAATTATCAGATGAAGAAATCCATAAAATTGAAAACCTCGTAAATGAAATGATTCGTGCAAATTATCCCAGAGAAGAAAAAAGAGACCTCCCATTCAACGAAGGTATAAAAATGGGGGCAATCGCCCTATTCGGTGAAAAATACGGAGATAAAGTCAGAGTTATAAAATTCGGTCCTTCCATAGAGTTCTGCGGTGGTACCCACGTAAATGCAACTGGCGAAATAGGCTTCTTTAAAATTACCTCGGAAACCGCAATAGCTGCTGGTATTAGACGTATTGAAGCAATCACAGGATATGAAGCCGAAAAATATGTCCTTAACTTGGAAAATACTGTAAAAAAACTTAAAAACATCCTTAAAACCGAAGATATACTAAAAAGAGTAGAAAAAATACTGGAACAAAATAAACTTATACAAAAACAACTGGAAAACTTCGAACGCGAAAAACTACAATTACTAAAAAATAACCTAAAAAATTCAATCCTAAATAAAAACGGCATAAATTATATCATCGAAAAAATTGACATAGACGATGCCAAAACTTTTAAATCTTTGGCATATCAATTAAAAGGAGAAATTGAAAATCTTGTACTTGCTCTTGGAACAGTTATCAATAATAAACCGATGTTAGAAGTAATGATTAGTAATAATTTAGTGGAAGAGAAAAATTTAGACGCCAACATATTAGTAAAAGAAGCTGCAAAAGAAATACAAGGTGGTGGAGGCGGTCAAAAATTCTTTGCTACCGCAGGGGGCAAAAATCCTCTCGGAATAAATGAAGCATTAAATAAAATTAAAGAAAAATTAGGTCTATGATAATAACTTGGTTAATTATAATCATCACTACAATAGTATCTCTTTATGCTTTCAACAATAGAGAACTGTTTTATAAACTGAGCTTTATTCCATATAAAATCAAACAAGGAGAAATATATAGGATATTCTCCTATGGTTTAGTTCATGCCAATTTTACCCACCTATTTTTCAATATGCTTACTTTATACTTTTTCGGAGAAGTGATAGAAAAAGATTTTAGGATAATCTGGGGTCCCACAGGTGGCTCTATTCTATACATTGTATTATATATAAGTGCGCTATTTATTAGTTCATTAAGCGATTTAAAAAAATATGCTGATAATTATGCTTATGTAGCAGTTGGAGCCTCCGGTGCGATTTCTGCGGTTGTTTTCGCTTTTATATTGCTACACCCTTGGGCTATGCTTGGTGTCTTTTTTATAATTCCTATGCCTGCTATAATCTTTGCTGTACTTTATCTTTTATATTCACATTATATGGCAAAAAGAGGTGGCGACAATATTGGACATAACGCACACTTTTGGGGTGCTTTATATGGTTTCATTTTCCCAATCATTTTTAAATTTAGTCTTATATACCTGTTTCTCAGACATTTTTTTTAATACTAACACCATATATACATTTTTTTGCTTTTTATAAGCAACCTTTTGACTACTTTTTAATCTAAAAAAATAAAAAAAGCTTTTTATTCTTACTAAGTGTAAAAAAATTTTCTATTCTTTCGCTTTTTTTTAATTTTGTAAAAAAAACAAAAATGACTGATAGAGTAAAAAAACTATGGGGAGAAGAACTCCTTTGGATAGAAAATAAAGAACTGCGCGAAAAAGTTGCGCAAGTCTGGGAGTTAGCCCTAAGCAAAAGCCAACTTACAGCAGATGATTTATATAAAATACCTTTTACATTAAAAGCAAAAACCTCTGTAAGTTTCATGGCTCATAAACGTGCAGTAGTCCATATTGCACGGGAAAGCGGGCTTAAAATAAAACAATTTTTCGGAGATGATTTACCCATAAATATGGATACACTTATCGCCGGAGCAATATTAGCTGACGTAGGTAAATTACTTGAATATGAAAAAAATGAAAAAGGAGAAATTTTTCAAGGCAATTATGGAAAATACTTACGGCATCCATTCAGTGGTGTAGCGCTGGCTGAACAGGTGGGCATTCCTGCCGAAGTAAGTCATATAATCGCAGCACATGCCACAGAAGGAGACTTAATAAAAAGATCTACCGAAGCATATATAGTACACCATGCAGATTTTATGACCTTTTTACCATTTAAAGAACGCTTAATACCTAATAAATAATGGCTACTTTTGAACAAATAATGTCCGAACTTAAAAAAGGTATATATAGACCTGTCTATCTGCTAATGGGAGAAGAAATCTATTTTATTGACGAAATCTCTAAATTTATTGAGAAAAATGCCCTGCCGAAAAACTTGAAAGACTTTAATATGGTCTTTCTATTCGGTAAGGAAGTTTCTGTTTCAGAGGTAATAAATACTGCAAAGCGTTTCCCTATGATGGCGAAACGCTTTGTTGTTTTTTTAAAGGAAGCACAACACCTGAAAAAAATTGAAGATCTCAATTTCTATCTAACTAAACCAAACAATACAACTATTTTAGTCATTGAACATAAATATAAATCCTTAGATAAACGAACAAAACTTATTAAAAATATAGAAAAAATCGGAGGAGCTGTCCTGGAAGCAAAAAAATTATACGAAAATCAAATCCCTACGTGGATTAACAATTTTGTCCAAGAACATAATTACTCTATTGAGTGGCAAGCTACTGCCCTATTAACAGAATATTTAGGAAACGATTTATCAAAAATAGCAAATGAACTGGAAAAACTCTTTATCCTATACCCAGAAGGTTCTATAATTACAAAAGAAATTATCTCAGAAAATATCGGCATAAGTAAAGATTATAACATTTTTGAACTACAAAAAGCTTTGGGCGAAAAAAATGCTATAAAAGCTTATAAAATAGCAGAACACTTCGCAGCTAATCCTAAAAATAACCCTTTTGTTCGTACGATTACCTCACTATATTACTATTTTACTAAATTGATGAAAGTAAATGCCTCTACAAATAAATCAAAAAATTACTTAGCACAACTTTTGAATGTTCACCCGTTTTTTGTATCTGAATATATAAATGCCGCCCGAAGGTATTCTATGTCTAAACTAATAAAAATTATCTCTATTTTAAGAGAATATGATTTAAAAGCAAAAAAGGTTAACAATGTATCTACAAGTGATGGTCAATTACTTAAAGAACTTATTTATAGAATTATTCATTAACTTAGACAAAATTATATCGTTTGATATAAAACTATTTTTGAAAATAAACGGATATAACAATCCGAACTTAGATATTTTTATGTATTTAGTTAGCAATCCGTATATCTGGATATTTTTATATTTATTGTTCCTCGTTGGCATAATAATGAAAGAAAAAAAATTTTTCTGGCTACCTATACTTATTCTTATTATAGGTATAGGCATAACGGATTTTACTTCTGTACATCTGTTTAAAGAGACTATACGCAGATTACGACCCTGTCATAATCCTCAACTAATAGATCTTGTACATACAGTAGGTAAACACTGCGGCGGTAAATATGGCTTTATTTCTACTCACGCTGCAAATGCTTTTATGATTATCACTTTTCTATCATACTTTTTCCGAAATAAAATAATAACAATTAGTCTTATATTCTGGGGACTTTTAATATCTTATTCTCGCATATATTTAGGAGTTCATTATCCTCTTGATGTACTCTCAGGTGCAATATGGGGAATTATTATCGGAGCCTTATCTATTCTCATTTATAAATATCTATACAACTATATGCAAAAAGCATATTATTTTAAGAAAAAACGGCGAATACAATGGTGGGATAAATACTTTTTTTAAAATAAATTAGTTGTTTTATGTCTTACTCCCATCTAAGCCTAAAAATACAGTAATAATAGCAGCAGTTAATCATTATCCAGTATATTCTTCATCTTGTGTAATTATTGCAAGAACCCAAGAGAATTCACCTGTTGTAATCTTTGCGCCGCAATATTCACAAATACCGCTTTGACCTATTTTATCAGCTGGCGCTCCACAATTAGGACAAGTTTTCATATCATAATCATCATTTTCCACACCAGCCCTACGTATAAAAGTCCAATATTCTGAAAAATACCGATATGCCCTGTTATATCCAGCTATTACTTTACCCTGCTTATTTACAATGTAATCTTTACTTTTAGCAAAAATTCGTACAGTAAAAGCTTCGTAAAATTTATCTATTTCCAACTTTGTTAATATAACTTTTTCTATTTGAGTATCATCTAATTTATTCTGTAAACCTGCTTGTTTATAGGCTTCAATCCAAAAATTAAAAGCCTCCCAAAGTCTATCTGTTAATAGATGTCTGACTTTATTCCATTTAAGTTGACTCCAATGTTTATAAATTTCAAAAAAATATGGTCTAACTACCTTATTTTCAAATTTTTGCCAATATTCTGAAAAATTCACATTATGAGCTCTGGCAAAAATTTGTATATTTTCCTGCAAATTCGGGTCAAAAATAGTAGGAAGTTCTGTTCCTCTTTCATATGAATAGCCTGTTAAAAATGTAGTTCTCAACGTTTCTACTTGTATTACGGCAATATTCAGTACACTCCATTGATGTTTACCCGGGACTATTAGTTCTCCACAGCTATTGCAATATCCTGCGTCATTAAAATCAGCAGGAGCTCCACACTTAGGACATCTCAATGTTTGCATTTTTTCTGGCTCAGGTGAAAGTAAATTTTTATCTCTACTTAATTTCCAGCGTTCTTTAACAATATATCTTGTGCTTTTATCTTTTACTGTTAAAGTATAATTAGCGTTAATTTGTACTGTCAAAATTAAATTTGTATCAGTTATCTGCGCTTCTTTTATATCTAATGAACCTACTACAACCTCGCTAATTTTTCCATTTATAAGTGCCTGCTTTTTTAGTAATTCAGAATTAGCAAAAAAAGGTATTAATGTTTTTCTCTGCGTGGGATTTCCTACCAATGCATAGTATTTAGTATATAAAAGATGAACAAAATCCAAAAATATTATCCTAGAAAAATTAGGATCAAGATTTTTAATTTGGTTAATAACCGCACTTTTATGTTTTAAATCTTCAATAATATTTTCATAACTGGGCGATGAAAGTATATGAGAAGTATCATATTTATGTTTTTTCTCATAAATTTTATAGCCTATAAACAATAATATCAAAAGAGGAATAGAAACCTCCGGTGGTAATAAATCAAAAAATACCCAGACAATTAACGAAGCCAGCCCGCTGCCATCACCACCTCCTCCGTCTCCATAACTACCTCCTGAATAAGAATGACCACCTCCTGGTCTCCCTAAAAGCATATATGAAGTGAATATCAAGCCTATAAAGAAAAACAAAATTGCAAAATATTTAAATAACTTTTTCATAATCAAAATTTTATAAATTCACATTTATTTTATCCGGAAGTTCATTAATATCATTCTCTATTGGTGGAATATATTTAGCAAAAATTTCTTTTAAGCCCTCTAATTTTTTCAAAAATGCAGATGCAGGAAAAGCTGAATGAAAAATACTATTCATATCTTTACTAATTTGAGCCCATAAATCCTCCGGTAAACGCATAAATGCCCCTCTATCCGGGATTACATATACCATTTTTTCAAAATATGAAATATAAAATAGCACTCCTATTCTCTCTTGTGTATATCTAATACCTGCTTTCTGAAAAATCGCTCTCCCATATATATCCACGTTCCTTGCCATTTTAGACTTCGATATAAATAACCGCCCCAAAAATGGGAAAATATGCAATAAAAGATAAGTCCCTATAAAACTCAACATCGTATATATATAAATCAAATACATATTGATTATAATCGGCGCAAACATCATAAAAGTAAAAGCTACTGCCATCACCCCGAACGACGCCCATAAATAATTGTCATTATAATGATAACTTTTGGGTTTAGATATTACAACTATTTCTACCAAAGAGCTATTTTCTATCTCTTTGATTAAATTTACTAAATTAATTTTAAAACTCCGTGAAGTAAATGCTTTATACGACATACTCTCATAATTTATTTGTGAGTAAAATAGAAAAAAATACTGAATAAATAAAATTTTTTTTATCAATTACAAGAATATGATTGTAAACTTCTAAAAATTGTCTATCTTTGTAGAAAAGATTGCCAATGCTCTTAATAAGAATTCTGTTGATTATCGCTTTAATCCTCGGAATACTTTTTATGATATATTGGCTAATAAAAACTAATAAAGAGAAAAAATTAGCCACAGAAACACTTAAACGAATATTAAAAGAAATGGAATTAAACTATCAGACATATTTAGAAAATAAAATAGGTAATTACATCATTGACAATAAAATCGACAGCCAAAAGTTCAATAAACTAAAAAATGAACTATTTTTAATAGTAAAACCACATATAGAAGCATTGGTAAATTTTATAAACACAAAAAAAACAGATGTAAATATATTATCTACTGAATATAAAACATTTGCCGAACTGGCAGTGCTGACCGAAACATTATTGAAATCTAAAAATAATTATGACGAAATTAAAAATAAAGTAGAACAACTCGTAAGATATTCCATAGATGCAGATTTATCAAAACGTTATCTTTTTCTTTCTGAAACTTAATCAAAAAAACAACATATGAAAAATAAAATCTTACTTCTGTTAACATTTATGCTAATAAGTAGCATAGGATTTTCACAAAAGAAATTTCTGTCAAAACACGTAAAATTCCGACATTCAATGCATATAACAGCCGGTACTTATTACTTCAATGACGTATCTTTATACTTTTTTGATGATGGCATTGACTGCTATTTGCTAAAAAAATGTAATGCTATCGATAGTGTATATCTTTCTACCGCTAAAAAAATAATTTTCACTTCCGATACAATTGTGCATTATCAAGCCTATTTATTTACAAAAAACTACGAATACTTGTACATTTCAATAGGTAAACGAGAAGGTTGGCTCCGAACACAAGTACCAATAACTCAGGAACAAAAAAATTTCTTAAAAAAATTTGTATATAGTACAAATTACCCTTTATATGCCTCTTATGCAGAAATAATCCCTTTCAAAAATCCCCAAAAAGTATTCATCTCAGATGCTGATGACTGGTATATCGCAGATTTAGAAAAATTTAAAGTAATAAAAATCGGTACAAAAGGAGGTCGCTTAGAAGCCTGTCAAATGTTATTCAAAAAGAACTGTGTAATGTGCTATATTGATTTAGGCTGGGGGCAATATTTATACTACGACGAAAATGGAAAAAAATGTCGTAAATAATTCATATTAGTTCATACCTATACGCAAATGAATATCGCAGAAAAAACCCGCCTAATAAAAGTAAAATGTAAAGAACTATTTGACGACTGCGGTATAATAAAACCTCAAATCCTAAAAGAAGAAGCTCAAAGATTTAATAAATGGCTCTCTATGGGCTATCACGACCAAATGAAGTATATGGAACGTAATAAAGATAAACGACTTAATCCTGCTCTACTTTTCGAGGAAGTAAAAAGTATCATAGTAGTACTGCTCAATTACTATCCTGAAAAACAATTATCTAAGAATAGCAAATATCTAATATCTAAATATGCATATGGTACTGACTATCATTTTGTTATAAAAAAAAGACTGCGTCAATTGCTTGAATATATAAATACAGAAATTACAGAGGTCAAAGGTAGAGCATTTACAGATTCAGCTCCTATTTTAGAAAGAGCTTTGGCTAAACAAGCTGGGCTGGGCTGGATAGGTAAAAACTCCCTATTACTAACCAAAAAAGGATCTTACTTTTTTATCGGTGAACTCTTTGTGAACATCGAACTGGAATATGAACATAGAAAATCAGAAATAACCTCACTTTGCGGAACTTGCACACGTTGCATAGAGGCTTGTCCTACGAAAGCAATTATAAAACCTTATGTAATAGATGCTCGCAAATGTATCTCTAATCTTACAATAGAACGAAAACCTCCTATCCCTAACCAATTCCGCGGGAAATATAAACAATGGATATTTGGCTGCGATATTTGTCAAGACGTTTGCCCTTGGAATTCCAGACAAAAACCTACTAAAATATCCGAATTTGAGCCTAAACCAGATTTGCTCACTATGAAAGCAGAAGACTGGGAAAATCTAACAAAACAACAATTCAACTACCTATTTAAAAATTCTCCTCTCAAAAGAAGAAAATATTCCGGAATTATGCATAATATTATGTTCCTAAAAAATGGCAAAAAGTTTGCTAATTAATTTCAACAATTAAAAAGTGAACTTAGATAAAGAAAACATATTAAAATCATTCTTAGGAAACAAAGTCGTTGTAATAGATAAATATTTTGGCGCTTTTGACAGAGATATAATAGTCAAAAATTTAATTCCAAAATTAAACACCATTACTAAAAAATATTTTATAGCACAAAGAAAATTAACTTATGTATTTATCGAATTAGCACAAAATGTAGGTTTCTATTCAGATGAAAAAAAAGAAGTCAATAACAAAAATATTGGAGCAGGAGGCTTATTATTCTTTGAAACTCCTGAAACTCTGGGATTTATAATAGGGAATCTAATAAATAACAAAGCTTTCGAAGTCCTAAAACACAAAACACAAATTATAAATAATATGAGTAGAGAAGAACTGAGAAAGTTGAAACGTCAACAGAGAAATTTAATACCAGGTACAAATGGAAACGCTCATATAGGCTTAATTATGGTAGCTCTGACAGTAAAACAACCTCTGGATATTTTTTATAAAAAAATTAATGACAATTTCAATTTTTTTGCAATAAAAGTTGAAGTAAATAAAAACTAATTTTTTTTTTAGGATTTTTTTTATATTTTTGATGACAAAAAAATGACTAAATACTATATATGGCAGAATTAGAAGACATAGTTATTGAAGGTTCGCATCAAAACTTCTTTACACCCAAAGTAAATTTTAATGCTAAAACAGGTATATGCGAAATATCTGGCGAATCCTTTCTGGAAAATACCACTGAATTCTATAAACCTCTTATTGACTGGCTAAGAACATATACTACTGAAATAAAACGACCAATTGCTTTTATTATTAAACTATCTTATTATAATACAAGTACTTCCAGAGCTCTTTTAGATATGTTAAATATCTTAAAAGAATACGAAGATAACGGTGGAGAAGTCACCGTTAACTGGCATTACGACGAAAATGATATCGATATGAAAGAAGACATTGAAGATTATATGATAGACACCGGCTTAAATATTAACCTTATTCCTGAGAAAGACTAAAAACTATGGAAAGTATAAAAAAAGACGCTGTTAGAGGTATATACATCTCTCCATCAGTAGATTTTGACGCAGAAACAGGTATCTGCGAAATTAAAGGTGAATCCTTTTTCGAAGAAACTGCAAAATTTTATGCCCCATTATTAGCTTGGATAAAAGACTATATGAAAACTGGAAAACCTATTACTTTTAATATAAAACTTACCTATTTTAATACTTCCACCTCAAAATGGATCTTAAATATACTACACGCACTACGCGAATACCAAGAAAATGGACATAAAGTGACTGTTAATTGGTATTACCTTAAAGACGACTTTGATATGATAGAAGAAATTGAAGATTATCAATCAGATGCAGGAATAAGCATAAATAAAATCGAAATTAATGACGAAAAATTTTTTAGCTAAAACACTATTTCTTGTTTTTTTACTATCCGCTTATTTTCAAGCACATACACAACTTGTAAATATTGAGAAAGAAAGAAAAACCATAAAATCTGGCTTACAAGGAAGTTTATCTTTTGCCTTCAATATCACACAAAATACAAGAAGTATAATTCAAGGTAATAACAATACTAATATTCAGTTTATTACCAAAAATATGAAAAATACTTTCCTAATACTCAACGACTATACTATTATGAAAGTTATGAAACAACAAAATAACTTTGACCTAATCAACAAAAATTTCCAACATTTTAGATATAATTACGCATTTTCCGATACTACTAAAAAACATTTCGGCGCTTATGTATATGAATTATTTTTTCAACGACAACAAAATAAAATTAAATACATAAAACTAAGACTGCTTTGGGGTACAGGAATGCGTTTCCGTATCATAAATTCTAAAACTCTAATAATTTTTCTATGCCCTCTTATAATGTATGAATATGAAAAACTCAGCGATAGCGCTCACACTATTACAAAAACAATTAAAGGTGATTTCTATACATCTATTAACCTAAAAATCAATGATTTAATACTTTTTACAAATGTCACCTATTATGAACCAGCTCTTATAAATTTAAATCCTAATATCTCAAATTTTGAACCTATTTCTGATTTCAGGCTTTATTCTGAAAACTCCCTAACTTTTAACCTCATAAAAAACCGTTTACAATTTATGATCATATTCAGTTTAGCCTATGACTCGCGTCCACCAGTAGAACTGATAAACAGACCGCTTTTTTATAACTTTAAAAATGCTCTATCCATAAAATTTTAAGCAATTAGTCCTAATTAGTCTTTATACATCTAAGACTATGACGTTTCGAACCTGCACCTTTAAACCTCTTTACCTCAAAACCAACCTCACGTAAAACCCGTTTAACCTCGCCTTTTGAACTATACGTAAGTAGCATACCTCCAAAATTCATCGCTTGATATATTTTCTCAAAAATCTCTTTCGTCCATAATTCTGGCTGCTTTGAATAAGAAAATGCATCGTAATAACATAAATCTATTTTTTCTTTGAAAACATATTCCTGCATATCTCCTATAACTTTTGCAAAAACAAAATTATTACTTAATTCTATACTGCTATTGCCTTCAATATAGTGCATCTGATAAAAAATACTATGTAATTCGTCTAAAAAAGATGGTAAGGGATATTTCTCTACTAAATGAAAAGGCAAAGGATATTTCTCCAAGGCAATATATTTAATTTTTAAAGATAATTTTTGAGCATAATAAAAAGTAAGCAATGCATTT
>Ga0256833_1002368_pt1 | contig 13251 bp, 12 predicted proteins | sample 356284metaG_FD_190535 | JGI IMG/M metagenome (GOLD analysis project Ga0256833, IMG submission 190535) | Hydrothermal vent microbial communities from Mid Atlantic Ridge, Atlantic Ocean - 356-284 | ecosystem: Environmental > Aquatic > Marine > Hydrothermal vents | place: Atlantic Ocean: Mid...
TGCTGAGAGAACCCAGATCCGTATTGAGGACAAGAACAGTGGATGATGAATTCTACGCAAGACAGAATGAAACTGGGAAATGGGTTCTCATAGTCTATCTTGACGGGGACAACAACCTTGGAGATGATAACTCAGAATACGATGTTGGAGATCTAAACGAGATGGAAAGTGTTTACGATGACAGTGATGTCGGATTGTTTGATATTGTGGTTCTCTGGGATCACAAGGGGAGTGCAGATCCCGATACCCATGTCCTCTGGATACGCCATGATGACACGGGCCAGAAAACCACGGATTCACCAAGCACTGTAAGATCACCTTTGCTTGACACCCATTATCCCCTCCTCGCACACGATTCAGATCATGAACTTTACCTCAGCAACTACCATGTGTTCGTGGATTTTGTGGAGTGGGTTGTTCACAATTTCCCCGCCGAGCATTACTTCGTGGATATATGGGATCACGGTGGTGGCTATGACGGCGTTGTCTGGGATGATGATGCGGGAGGTGATTCATGGAGCCATGACCACATCACCCTCGGAGACATGCACGATGCAACCCTCCAGCTTTACAATGACCTGTATCCAACCCTCGGAAGAACTCTGGATATAATAGGATACGATACCTGCCTTACCAATCATGGTGGTATCCAGTACCACAACAAGATTATGTTTGATTATGTGGGCGCATCCGAGCACACTGAAGGCGGCTACGGGTGGTCATATGATACGGTTCTAAGCGAAATGGTATCCACACAGGGTGAAATAACCGCAGACAAACAGGCCTACAACCTTGCGTACCATGTTAACGATGATGGTGGCATCGTCACATACGCGGTAATAAACACCACACTATGGGATTACAGGTGGATGCCTGCCTACAACGCCCTTGCTCAGGCGATGAAGCATAAAGCGGGCAGTGAGAACAAAGCCATAAAGGATGCTTTCAGCAATTCCGCCGACGCAGACGGAACCTACTGGACCACAGCACATGATTACTGGGATATGGTAAACAATCACATCATTGGAGATGGTGAGATATCAGATTCCACCATTCTCTACTGGGCCCACAGGCTCGTGGAGAATATGACCAGAAACTCCGGCTCCTACTCTCCAGGAAAGCTTATTCCATACTCCCAGGACACGGACACCAGCGGGAAGAAACTTATGATGGCTGATAGCACCGACAGCTCCGAGATAGGAAACCATAAAGATGAGGCATGGATATTTGTTGAGAATGAATGGGATGAGATGGTCTCGCAGGTTAATGCGGGTAGTGATGTGAACAATAATCCGCCAACGGTGGAGATAACCAGTCCTGGAGATAATGCAAATGTGGCAAGAACCGCGGGAACTTTAAGAATAGAGGGCACTGCGGCGGATTCAGACGGCTCCGTGCAGAAGGTTCAGGTGAAGATTGATCGCGGGTACTGGCAGGATGCCACGGGAACTGATTCGTGGTACTATGACTGGGACATATCCAATGTCCCCTATGGCTGGCACCACATAATGGTTCGTGCCTTTGACGGTGAGGACTTTTCTTGGGATTGGAAATCAATTGATGTGGAAATAATAGAGAGCGCAGTGGATTTGACAGTTAGTGGAATATCACTTTCATCATCGCAGGTGAACGAGGGAGATATTCTCGGGATTCAGGCATCGGTAAAAAATGTTGGTGATGTGGACGTTGATGGGGTATATGTGGGCTTCTACTATGATTCAATTTCCCCTGAGCACCACATAGGAAATGTTTCCCTTGGCTCACTTTCGGTTGGTGAAACAAAGGATGCTCAAATCTCGTGGGATACCACGAACCACTCTGGAAATCATATAATAATTGCGATGGTGGACCCAGGGAATACCATAGCAGAGAAAAACGAAAACAACAATACTGCAAATGCCACAGTAAAAATTGTTGGATACGGGGTAGCTCTGGATGTTGATCAAAAAGTAAAGGGTGTTAAAGCAGGGGAAGGTATTAATTACACCCTCACAGTGAAGAACACTGGCACTGAGTCAGACATAATAAACGTTTATGCGGATGACCCACCTGCAGGATGGAATGTAACCATATACCAGAATTCTTTCTCTCTTAATCCTGGAGAAAGTGGATCCACCATTCTCCGCGTCACCGCCCCTGCAAATGCAACCGCTGGAGAAATGGCAAAGATTACTGTTTGGGCCCAGAGCAGCGGAGACCAGTCAAAGAAGGACACAGTAAATGTGACCACCAAGGTAATCGTGGTGGAAATCACATCAATGCATGTATTTTCAAATATAGAGGCAGTTATCAATTTCACCACCTCAACAAATGTAAGTACATACATAGAGTATGGAATAGGCCCATCCCTTTTGAATATGAAAACAGCCGAAGATTCATCAGGAACAAACCATGAATTTGCAATTCAGAACCTTACTCCTGGTGTAAATTATTACTTCAGGATTCATATGAATGACGGATCTTCTGAGATTTTCAGCGAGATATACAATTTCACTCCAAGCGGGGCCAATGATCTTGAGGAAAACGATAATCCAGAGAAAATGTATGATTGGCTCCTTTTTGGATGGGATAACTCATCTGGAGTGCCAGATCCTGCAACATCACTATGGCAGCTTGGAACACCCAGCGCGGGTCCAGGAAATGCCCATTCAGGCACGCGGGTATTTGCAACAGATCTGGCAGGAGATTACGGCGTTGATAACCATATTGATGCACTGGTGCTGCCATGGGTTGATGCCACAAACGCCACCTGGCTAACCCTATCCTTCTACGCGTGGTATGATCTTGAAAAGAGCTACGATGGAGTTGTTGTTAAATACCAGAATGACGAATCTTCCGAATGGCATATTCTTGACATTGACAATAAAGCAGGCCAGTATGATGAGACAATTTCAACGAGTTACAGCAGCGATATAGGCGGCCATTACGCATTCACTGGAACCTCCAACGGCTGGATATTGAAAAATTTCAACACCTCTGCAATTGGTGGCTCTGATGCCAGCAACATACTGGGACACAAGGTCAGGTTCATTATCTACTTTGCAAGTGATAGCTCACAAAACGCATACTACGGTATGGCTGTGGATGACCTGAGAATATCAATGGGCATTCCAAAGTACCACATATACGGGTATGTGCGAGATTCTTCTGGCAACGGAGTTCCAGGCGCCAAAGTGTGGGTAAACAACACAGATCTTGGAATTTCCCTAGTAACCACCACGGATACAAATGGTTTCTATGAGATATACACACACAACGGCAGAAGCGGAGATGATATTGAGGTGGAGAGTGTATCATCAGGATACAGGGGCACAAATTCAAGCACCCTGGATAAAGAGACGGAAATAGACATAACATTAACTGCAATTCCTGAACTGAATCCAATTATTGTTTCTGCTTTTGCACTCTCGGCAATTTTTGTATGGATAAGAAGAAAATATTGATTTTACTTATTTCCATCTTCATTTTTTGAACAAAAGCATCCACAATATTATGACGTATCCCCCGAACAGTTCAGCGAATGCAAATCCAAGGATATGATAGTTAAAGTATATTCCGTACGACGCAATGGTTAGGCTCAGTATTAAAATCCCCAAAATTTTATTGCCATGAAAAATCTCAGATTTGCACCACAGGAACATGGCTATGGTAGATATCAGGAAAAAACTTATCGCAAAGAAGTTATGGTACTGTGTTCCCTTGGGAAATACACCGATGCACAGAAACATGATAAGGGATACAAAAAACACTGCTGCAGAGAGTCTTCTGAATGTATCCTCTGCGGAGTGAATGAAATAACCTGTAAAGCCAATAAAGAAGAAAATTGATGAAATTATAACGCCCGCATTGAAAATGTATCCTTTGGAATCACCTATGCGTCCAAGATCACTCACAGATTGATTTGGGGAAAACACATTGAACCCTGGATGAACATACACAGATATTGCAAGGAATGCCGTAAAAAAGATTGCCCCAACTATATTGAACATTTCCGCATAATTGCATAGCTTCTTTGCGGAACCCATCCCAATGTTATCATGTATCCCGAGAATAAAAACTTAACTCCTTTTATAACCATCAAAGCCCAAAATAAAGAGATATCCCATCAAGGATGTACTGTATTGCAAACGCCGTAACCAGCAAACCCATCACCCTTGTAAAGGCACGTGCCCCTTTGTCACCAAGTATTCTAGAAATATAGTTACCCCCCAGGAAAAGCATGGCTGTGATCAAAATAACACTCACTATTGCCACTGCCACTTCAACTGCTCCACCAGGAGTGGTCCCGTATTTCTCCATGAGAATTATGGCAAGGGATATAGCCCCAGGCCCAGCGAGCATGGGGGTTCCCAGAGGCACTATGGCAATATCTCCTGTTTCCTCATGAAACTTCACTTTTTTTCTTGTGCTTCTTGGCTTATCGCCCTCTCTTACCATCTCAATACCAACCAAAATCATTAGCACTCCACCAGCAATCATCAATGCAGCAATACTGATTCCAAAAAAATCAAGGATGTATATCCCTATGAATTGAAAAAACAATAAAAGAGCAACCGCGGTAATTGATGCGTCTCTAACAATTCTCCTTTTCTCACGCTCACCAAGACCGGTGGTGAACGAAATATACAATGGAAGAGAGGCAATGGGATCAATCACCGCAAAAAGAGGTACGAAAATATGGAGAAAATCGTTTAAATTCATGTTAATCAGGATGAGAGCATCTTTGAGAGCGTTTCAAGTTTTCCCATAGCCATATACACAACCGTTCTTCCGTGAACAGGTATGTTGGGATCATTTGCTATCTCGTCCAGCTCAAATATGGCGCTTGCAACCCGCACATCCATGGGTTTGCTCTCGTCAACCAGTGTCTCCTTTGCATGGGTTATACTCCTCCTTATGTTTCTGGGTATGGATGTATCTTCTATCATTTCTTCCAGTATGGCTATTATTTCCTGATACAGCTTTTCCTTCTCGTCCATAATCACCACCTCACTCAAACTTTATTCCCCTCTCTTTGTAGGTGCTTACAACCATCATGGTTTCAGTTTTGGTAATTCCCTTCAGCTTGGAGATCTCGTTAAGGATAAAGTTCTTCAGGTCAGAATATTTAAGAAATTTAACCTTCAGGAAAATATCGTAGTCCCCAGTTGTGAGAAACACATCCTCAACATTGTTATAAGAGACAAGCGCTCTGGACACATTTTCAATTTCTGCAGTGTCGCACGTAATACCTATCAAAGCAGTTACTATGTGCTCTCCGTAATATTCATCCATAATTGCATCAGCGTTTTCCATGGTGATCACCGAAAAGAGAATACTCCACCACATATTTATATTTTTTACAATCCCTCTTTAAATAATAATTTGCTCAGCCACATTCTATTGCGATAGGATTAAATAGTTATTATTACATATTTGACCTGTGCGTTATATTTCTGCAGGAGACATTGAAAAATATTCGTACTGTCCTCTTAGCTGGTGGCTAAGCAGAAAGGAGAAACATGTGGAGAGCGAGGGTGTAAAAAAGCACCGTAAAATAGGTAAGAAAGCCGAAGAGGGTATGAAAGAAATAAAAAGGATACGCGAGTTTGAAAGGGATGTGCTTTATTTTGCATCTGGGGCTACCATGGTATCCCTCGTGGGCGTGGCCATGCTATACTCCTCATATGCAATTGCCATTGCATTCCATATCACCGCAATATTCTGGCTGCTTGCTGCACTTTATCTCCTGTGGAATTCTGGTAGATATGAAACCCTGTGGAGTGAGGCATATCACAGAATGATGGTTGTTATCCCAATAATAGCAACTTTACTCTCAATACTCTCCGTATCTTTTCTAATAGAGCCAAATTATTTTCTTGGTTATTCCTTAGAAATAGCATCTTTATTATGGCTCATTGTTGCCACTTTTTTCTTTTACAAGATGCTGAAAAGCGAAATCAGATATTCTAAAATAAGAAAAGAACTCCATCTGCCTGACGGGGAGATAATCTATGTGGATGACCTGGAGAGATCACCCATACTTAAAAGTGAAAAATACGGATTATGGGGTAGACCGGACATCCTCTTAAAGGTGGGTGAAGATTACATACCCGTTGAAATAAAGACCGGACGTGTGCCACGGGGACCCCATTTTTCCCACATAATGCAACTTACTGCATACATGCTTCTCGTGGAGGAGAACTACAAAGCACCGCCTTACGGTCTACTAAAATACGGAAGTTACATTTTCAGAATTGATTACGATGAATCCCTTAAGAGAATTCTTCTTGAAAAGGTTGATGAGATGAGAAAAGCACTTGAAACCGGAGAGGTCCACAGAAATCACAATCGTCCGGGAAAATGCAGACACTGCTCTCGTCGTGATATCTGTCCTGAAAGACTGGAATGAAAAGAGTAATATCAGCATCCCCCCACACGTCTTCCCTTTTCAGTGAGGAAAAAAACACGATAATTTCGTTTTGAGCAAATTTTATTGAGGGGGCATGTTGAACACACGCCTCTGTTTTCTCTCTCTCCATGAGTGAGATATCCCATCCGCACCATGTTCTCCATCATGGCTATAAGCGCTGAGGGTTCCATCTTTAGCTCTTCAGCTATTTCTGCTATTGTCTTTCCCTCGCACATTAAACGTAGAACTTCACGAATCGTATGCCTCCCTCCTGAATAGATCTCTGTGCCAGTATGGTATAAGGGCAGGAAAAGTAAGAAGGATTAGGACTATTGCAGGTATAACACCCGTGGTGTATGGAGCGCAACTCTCTCCTATACAGTTAATGTAATAATCAAAAACATCTGCCAGGAGTATTATTATCTTCAAAGCTGAATATGATATTAGGAGACCTATACCAACCAGATAGAAAGAAAGACCGGAATACAGCAGGTTTATAGAATCCCTGAGTGATGCGAAAAGGAGTATGGATATAAGAAGAAGGATAAAAGCATCCATCACATCCCCCGAGAGATCAATGTATTCATGGGATACCACCATGATCCCAAGAGAGAGTAGAAAAGTCAAAAAGGAAAATATTAAAAGATACCTGGGGTTGATTTTCTTTACATAAAGAAAGGGCAGAAGAGAGAGTATTGAAAATGATATCAGAAAGAAGGGTGTGTGGCCCGTAATCATATTAGATACTATCGCTGCGGAGAAGTAGGCGGATACGGATGCAAGTCCCTGGGAATAAAGAATGGCTATTATGATCTTGCTTTCATTTTTCATATACCCACCCCCATCAGGCTTCCTATGTGATATACCAGAAACGCCATTGTAAATGCGACCAGAAAGCCCTCACCAATAACAAACAACAGGAATTTAATATTCCTTGTTTCGTTGTAAACCGTGGCAAGGGTTGCCACACATGGTGTGTAAAAGAGCATGAAAACCATGAAAGAGTATGCCTGAAGTGGAGTCATGGACGCAAGAATGGCACCTTTATTTCCATAAAGAACATAAAGAACATCAATAACCACCTCCTTAGCAAAAAATCCAAAAAACAGCGATATTATTGCCTCTGGAGTTAGGCCCACAAGCACGCCAAGTGGTGCAAGTACCGCTGCCAGCATGCCAATATAACTCTCCTCTGATCCGTACTCAACACCCCATGGCAATGATGCCAGAATCCATATAATGATGGCTGCTCCCACTATGATAGTACCTGCCTTTTTGAGAAAACCCTCACTTTTTTCCCACATATGTATGGATACACCTTTCAGAGTTGGTATCCTGTAAGGAGGTAATTCAAGCACAAAGGGTTGTGATTCTCCACGGAATAATGTCTTGCTGTATAGAATGCCAAGCAAAAATACAACCACTATGGAAAGCATAAGCAAACTCCATAGAACGAGAGCTGCGTTATCTGGAAAGAAGATATATGATAGGAATGCAAACACCTGAATCCTTGCGCCGCACGGTATGAAAGGATTCAGGGCTATGCTCAGTTTTCTCTCTGTCTCATCTTTAAGTGTTCGCGTTGCCATTATAGCAGGGACATTGCATCCAAAACCGAGCATGAGGGGTATAACCCCACGACCCTCAAGACCTATCTTTTTCATTATAGAATCCATTAAAAAAGCCACCCTTGCAAGGTAACCAGAATCCTCAAGAAAGGAGAGTATGAGAAACAGGAGCATTATGACTGGAAGGAATGTTATAACTGCACCCAAACCACGCAAAACTCCGTGATTTATCAAAGAGGCAAGCCAATCTGGCATGAAAGTGGACATCCATGCATAAGACAGATCAATCAAACCATTGATATGCACCCCATTTACATCTTTACCGTTAAAGAAAAAGTCAATGGCATCCTGAAAGGGAGCAGCAACCAGAAACACAAACTGAAAAGACATGTACATTATCGCAATGAAGATGGGTATGCCCAGATATTTATGAGTGACCACATGATCAATCATATCTGTTATTGTGGTGCCCCCAACATTTATGGGTGCAGCCACCTCATGGAAAAGGCCATGTGCAAATGAGTATCTTGATGATGCCATCACACTCTCTATATCATCACCAAATATGTCCTCAATATCATGTCTCAAATGCTCTGCCAGATGAAGCACATCTTTTGCTCCCATGCCGCTAAGTTTTTTGAGTACGTCTGCATCGTTCTCCAGGGTTTTTATTGCATACCACCTTGCAGGCTCAAGGCCAATTTGCTTTATCTTATCGGACAGTATCTCAATCCTCTTTTCAATATCCTCAGGATACTCCACCCTCCTGGGATTGAATTTTCCATGAATTATCTCATACTTTAACTCATCTATGCCCTCTCCCCTTATAGCCACCATGGGAACAACGGGCAGTCCAAGCAAATCCCTCATTTTATTAACATCTATCCTGTACCTTTTTTTTGCTTCATCAAACATGTTAAGCGCGAGAACTATTCTCGGGGAAAGCTCAAGTAGCTCCGTGAGAAGATACAGATTTCTCTCCAGGTTGGATGCATCAATAACATGCACTATAACATCCGGCTTCTCCTCAATTATGAAATTTCTGGCTATTACCTCCTCAATTGAATACGCAGTAAGAGAATAAGTACCAGGCAAATCAACCACACGAATAACTTTTCCATCAACCACCATTGTTCCTTCCTTCTTTTCCACCGTGACCCCTGGCCAGTTACCCACATGCTGCCGCATACCAGTAAGTGCATTGAAGACCGTACTTTTACCTGTGTTTGGATTCCCCACAAGGGCCACAAGCACAATATCACCTCACAAAGATCCTGTATGCTATGCCCCTTCCAATGTTGAATTTGCCCTTTGATGTTTGAACAAGCATTGGACAGCAGCCTCTAAGCACACGCACGGTTTCACCAACACCAATACCCATGCTACCCATGTTCCTTATGAATCCAACACCGCCATCTATGAGAACAATCCTAACCACAGAGCCGGAAGGAACCATTCCAAGTGGCACTATTTTGTCAACCTCCACATACGATGCTTCCTGTTTTCTTAGGGATATGAAAAAACCACGTATCTCATACTCCACAGGATCACCGAATGGTGATGCGCGAACAACCCTTATCACAGTACCTGGAAGTATACCCATAGAAAGTAGACGCTGATGAATTGCACCTTTCCCAAGAAGATCCTTCACAATCGCGTACTCTCCGGGCCTCAATTCAGATAATTTCATTCACTGGTAAATCGCAAAAGAATATTTAAACTTATCTAAACATTTTTGGCACACCTAACAACCTGGGGGAAAAGAAAATAATATAATGAATCATTAGGGATTATGTGAATGAGGAGAATGAGAAGAAGGGGCTATGTCCGAAACCCCCCACAGAATACCTTTTAGGCCTTGCAATGGGCGCTGTCGTAATATCTGCTCTTTTCATAGCCGTGTATTTAATTCCTGTTTCTATTAATGGGGAATTCAGGTATTATGGAACCCATATAGATTCATGGATGTACAGAGGCACTATTAACATACCTCAAAATACACAGATACCGGGAGATGCATGGATACTTGGTCTTAATTTGAAAATGGAGCATTATGATGAAACTTCAGCTGGAAAAATTGCGGATACTCTGGGTATGAATAACTACAGGATTTCGGATGATGGTACATATTACACCGTTGAAAATGAGAATGCTACCCTAATCCTTGCAAAGGACGGTTTTTATCTCTCGTACATTTTGAGGAACGTACCCTATAAAGAAAACAATCTCTCCGATTCTCACCTACTTCTCCTTGCTAAAAAAGCAATTGTGAAATATTCTAATTTATTGCCTGAGGGAGTGACAATTATCCCCATGGATGTAAAAGACGGGAGGTTCATAAACATCCATGGAAAGCATGTTGTTTACACCAAGCTTGTACGCTTAAAAGCACTCTTTGGAAGCCATGTCGTTACAATACCTCTTTCCATGGAGTTTGACTGGAAAGGCCGTATGGTTGGTCTGAAAAGCGCCCTATACAAGATAGATCCTGGAGAATACATGGTCTTCCCATCATTCATCAGGGCGCTCAGATGGATGGAGAAAAACGGGATACCCATTCCAAAAGATTGCTTTAACTTCTCAAAGGTCGTTCTTACCAATGTTACCGTGGTTTACTCTCCAATTAAGGACTCCAATAGTATTTCTCCGGGATACCATATGACTTTTGATATTGTGGATTCTGGGGGAAAAAGAATATGCAGGGATGAGATCACGGTGGTATGGACACAGAAATGAGAAGAAAGAGATATTAACCACGATCCCATGCCTCTGCACATGGACCTGGAAACCATCATAAGCGAAAAGATAATAGAGGAGTACTTCTCACAGCTTAAGAACGCCCTTGTGTCAGATGCCGTTGTTGTTGGTGGGGGGCCCTCAGGGCTATATGCAGCAACGCTTCTTGCAAGAAATGGATTCAAAACTGTTCTTATTGATCGCAGACTTTCACTTGGTGGGGGTATCTGGGGAGGGGGGATGATGTTCAACTACATTACATTCACAGAGGATTCAAAAGCGTTATTTGATGATCTTGGAATAAACTACAGGAAAAAAGACAACATATATGTTGCAAGTGCCATTGAACTTGCCGGTGCATTGATCCACAATGTATCCAAAAGCGGAGCTATAATACTAAACGGGATCTACGCGGAGGATGTAATAGTAAAGGATAATCGTGTATCTGGCGTGGTGGTAAACTGGAGCACTGTGGATATTGCTAACCTCATGGTAGATCCCCTTATGCTCGTTTCCCGCGTGGTTATTGATGCCACAGGACATCCTGCAGAGGTGGTTACTCACCTTGCAAAGAGGGTTCCTTCTCTCAAAATACAAGGAGAGGGGCCGATGAACGTTGGAGTGGGTGATGTGGATACTGTCACCCACACACAGGAGGTGTATCCAGGACTGATCGTCTGCGGAATGGCAGCCAACGCTGTAAGCGGGGCCCCGAGAATGGGACCCACCTTTGGAGGAATGCTTCTAAGCGGTAAAAAAGCATACGAGATTGCAAAAAATATAATCACTCAACAGCCTCTATGAACTGGGCTATCTGTGGCACTTCGGTGGCACGTGGTGTGTATCTTAGGTAAACTTTCCCTCCACGGGGAACTTTAACATCAATCACATCCTTTAGAAAATTCATCGCATTCTTCACTCCACCAACTGATATTATATAGTCCATGCAATCTATGTAAACATCACTTTTTTCAGAATCTTCAACCTTTTTTATACCCTCAAAAAGTAGACGATCCACCCCGAATCCCTTTGTCACCCTTATAATCTCAGCATTCTCACCAAGTTCCGAAATCGCATCCTCCTCGGCTCTTGTTGTAATAACCAGCACATCCCTTCCCCTTATGGCCCTGGCATCGTGAATAACAATTATGGCTGGATCGGGTATTTTACTCTCTATCCTTACGACCGTATCTGAAAGCCCCTTTGTGGATGCAACTGAACTAACCGCCAGAATAATGGTTGAATTTCCATTTATCATCCGTATATCTTCCAGAAATTCCGCAAAGAATCCCCTTCCAAAATTCTCCATTATATAATCTACACCATCTATTAGCAGAATGTCTCCGCCACGATCAACAAAACTTATTATGGCATACATCACTTCAAAATGAAGTCTATCAGGTATCACCGCATTTTTGTAATTTCCAGGAAAATAAGTTAGCCAGAGAATTGGTGTTTTTTCAAACAAATATCTTCTCTTTAAAATGTGGGGCGGCCTTATGGTTATAATCAGTCCGGGGTGACTGGATACCTCTCTCCTGAATGCTCTGTAGGCTGTGTTTATGTCTTCTATGGAAATTATCTCACCCCTAGACATGGCTATGCTGCATGTATCTCCCCTCACCCGTTCCCTTACAGGAACAATGATATACATCCCATATTTAAGTAGTGCAAATGTGAAAAGCAGCCCCATTACAGGTAGAACATGCACAGCGCTAAAAGCCTCAAAATCCGCAATGTAAAGGGGAGCAATCTGCGCCACACCCAGATAAAACAGAACGGCCAAAGACCCAACAGACATATACAGTGCCTGATTTCTTTCAGCCTTTATCTTTGAAGATAAAAGAGTGTGGATGGGAATAAGCGATGACAAGACAAGCAGTGAATACACCCACAGGGCATAGTAGCCCCAGAATGGACCCCTCATGTTTCCTTCAACAGGATCGCAGTACATGAAATATGGTGTTAAGAGAAGATAAACAACCATGATACCAGAGATGACATATATTGAAGGAAGTGCCCTGTAGACCAGATTTTTTCTGGGAAATATGGAAAGGGAGGTTAGGAGTCCAATAACGCCAATGAGGGCTCCTGCCGCAGTAACCTTCCCGCTGAGACATTCAATATATGGATATTTAAAATCCATAAGCGCCACGAGATCCGAGGTGGCTATTAGAAGTACACCCAAGGTGAATAAAAAAAGAACATAGGTAATGGGCGATTTTCCCCTGTTTAGCGACACATAGGTGAAGAAGAAAACAAATATGGCTATCGTAATAAGATCCGAGATAACTTCAGGAATCATCCACCTTATCTTTATCGCAACTCTTATTTAATTTTTTTGTAAAATTTTGCATATAAAATAAGCCCATACGAAAGATATATTGCCACAAAAAACATGTCTGGAAGGTGTACGTGCTTGACACCTCCGCAATTCTTGCAGGAATAAAGCCCCCACCAGATATGGTCGCAATCCCACCGGCGGTGCTGGAGGAACTCCACAAGAAGTATCCTGAAATACAAGGATACAGAGTAGTATCTCCCTCATCCAGCAGC
>Ga0256833_1002369_pt1 | contig 13244 bp, 10 predicted proteins | sample 356284metaG_FD_190535 | JGI IMG/M metagenome (GOLD analysis project Ga0256833, IMG submission 190535) | Hydrothermal vent microbial communities from Mid Atlantic Ridge, Atlantic Ocean - 356-284 | ecosystem: Environmental > Aquatic > Marine > Hydrothermal vents | place: Atlantic Ocean: Mid...
GCGGCGCGCTTTTGTCCGCGCCGCATGGCGCGCATGGCCTTTTGCAACAGCAGGCGGGCTTCGGGCGAAGGCATCATGGGGCGCTGGTAGGGGTGGGCGGGTGTACCGGTTCGTTACGCAGATAGCACAAGATACCCGCGACAATGCCTTTGGCTACGGTGTCAGGATGGTTGACCAGCAGGTCGCGGTCCAACCCCAAAAAGCCGGTCTCGATGATGACGGCAGGGGTGGTGGGGGCTATTTCGTTGAAGGCGTGGTATTCGGTCATGTGGCGGCTGACGCTTGTAGGGTGGTAGGGTAGGTGGGTGATGGCGGCGTAGCGGGCGTCCAGGCAGGCTTTCAGGTGCAGGGAATTTTGGAGTTGCGCGGCGTCTTGCACGCCGGTGGCAGGGGCGGTTTTGAAGCCGGTGTAATCGGGATTGGGGGTGCAGACGTCGGCGTGGATCGAGACCAAAGCGGCTGCGCGGTAGCCTTTCAAACGAGGGTCGAACTCGGCCAGTAAGTCCACCTTGTAGCCCGCTTGTTGCAAAGCGGCCTGGACCCGCAAGGCGATGGCATGGTTGACGGTCACTTCTTCCAGGCCGTCGGGGCAAGTTGCGCCAGAGTCGTTCTTCCAATGGCCGGAAATGATGCCTATTCGCAGGGCGGGTTGCACGGTAGAGGTGGGAAGGAGCGCGATGGCCGGGCTGTTGCGGCTGGCGCGTTGCCACAGCTCGGAGAGGGAGAAGTGGGGGATGTCGGTGGGTGACCACGCGATCAGGAGCAGGGCGATCAGCCCTGACCAAAACAGGCCGCGCAAAAAGAGGCTCAAAGCGCTTTCGCGTGATGGTGTGCGAGAAGGGGTCATGAGGGCTCCGTTCACATGCTCATGCAGCAATCGTGCCAGGGGGATGTTGCCTGGTGGTGGGAAGCCGCCGTGAGGGGCTTATTTGTTTCGGCCTACGGCGTGGCACAGGCGCTCGAAGCGCTGCCGCACGGTGTGCAGCGCCGCCAGCGCCCGACGACGCTCGGCGTCTGCCAACGGCAAAGCGGCAAATTCTTCTTCATCCAACACCACCAGCCTGCCCTTGGCCGTGACGATGACGTCCAGTGCCAGGTCGCGATAGGCAATTTCGCGTCCGCTCAACCGGACGGTTTCGCCGATGTTGACATACCAACCGCGCAGACGCCCGCTGTCATGGGCGTAAACTGCCAAAATATTGTACCAGCGATTGACGAAGTAGGTTTCGACGAAACAGTCCCCCTGCGCCAGCAGCAGGTTGCCTGCCATCGTGTTGGGCATTTGGAAGATGGCGGCCACGGTGATGCTGTCCGTCCCTCGCCACAGGAGGGTGGCCGGATAGCGATACACTTCTCGCCCGTCGGCATCCAGTTTGCGCACCCACAGAGCGGGGGATGCGGGTGTTCTGTGGCACGGCAGGCGTCGGCGGTTCATTCGGCGTAGCGTGCCTGAGCCAGCGTCCAGAACCGCTGGCCGTAGCGTTCCAGCACCCGCACCTGGCCGCTGCGCTGGAGGGCTGCCAGGGTGCGTTGCACGGCATCGCCGCCCCAGCGCGCCAGCGCCGCCGTGAGTTCGCTTTCCCGCATGGGGTGGCGCGCCAGCACGGCCAGCACGGCCTGGGCAGGGTCGTCGTAGCCGGAAAGGTCGAAAGCCCCGCTGGCGGGATGCACCACCTCGGCCACCTTGCCGAGGATGGCTAAGGCCCGCATCAGCCCCTCCTCGTCGGGCGGCTGCACCCATGGCTCGGCAGGCGGGCGCTCCGGCAGGGTGAGGTGCACCTTGTCGGGGCGGATGCGCTCGATCTGGGCGGCTAAGGCGCGCAGCGCCTCCTCGGTGTCGTTCATCCCCCGGACGAGCATCACTTCCAGCCAGTAGTGGCCGCGGTATCCCTGACGAAAATCCACCAGCCCCTGGATGTAAGTGGCGAAGTCCGGCTCCGGCCAGGGGCGGTTGATCTTGCGGTAGAGGTCAGCCGTGCCGGCGTCGAGGGTGGGCAGCACGGCGTCGGCGGCGGCCAGTTCCTCCCGCACTGCGGGTAGGTAGAGCAGCGAGCCGTTGGTGATCACCGCCACCGGCATATCGCTCAGCGCCTTGACCCGGCGGATCATCCACCCCAAGCGGCTGTGGAGGGTGGTTTCCCCGCTGCCGACGAAAGTCACCCAATCGATGCGCCCGCGGTAGTGCTGCAGGCGCTCGGCCACCTCGGCCACGATGGCCTCGGCGGGGACGTATTCCCGCCGCTCGGCCACTAAGGGCGTGCTGCGCCCCAACTGGCAATACACGCAGTTCCAGTTGCAGGTTTTGGGCACCACCGGGTCGATGCCCAACGATTGCCCCAACCGGCGGGAAGGCACCGGACCGAAGACGTGTTGCATGAGAATGCCTCCTCATCCACGAAGAAACGCTGAGATTTTGTTGTTACACCTGCCTCACCTGGCGGGCGATGACCTCGGCGCGAGCGTGGAGCAGGGCGGGTAGGCTTTCCAGCAGGCCGTTCACGCCTCGGGTTTCCACGGCCAGCGAGGCGGTAGCCGCGCCGCGCACCGTCGCCTGCACCACGTCCAGCGTTTCCCGCAGGGCGACCAGGAAGGCGCCGCTGAAAGCGTCGCCTGCGCCGGTGGGGTCGACGGGGGTGGCAGGGTAGCCCGCGACCACCCATCGGCGACGGGGGCGGCTCTCGTACACCCAGACATCGCCCCGCGCCCGCCGTACGATGACGAATTCCACCTGCCATTGCCCCACCGTGGCGGCCATTTCCCATAAGTCTGCAGTGCGCTCGCTGAATAGGGCGCGCAAAGTGGCTTCGGGAACGAGCACGGCGGTCAGCCCGTGAAAGAGGGGCGGCAGGTCGTCGAAGAAGAGGGGAGACATGTAAGCGGGATGTGGCTCTAAGGTGATAAACGGCACACCACCGTTGCGCAGGGCAGCAGGGAGGAGGTTGTGGGTGAGGTAGTCATAGGGGGAAAAGTGAGCGCCGTGGGCTTCGCCATAGTGGGGGGGCAGGTCGCTCAGCCGCAGGGTGTGGTCAGTGGGCTTTTTCAGTTCGGCGCGGTGAAGGGAGGGCACCCGGTAGTTGAGCAGGGCTTTGGGAAACGGCACCTTGCGGCGGGTGAAGGCGTTGAGCGGCTGCTCAGTGCTGAGGTGGCCTGTTGGGTCGTAAATCCGCACGCGGCGGTCTTCCAGGCGTTGGGGAAGGATTCGCACGCCGCTCACATCCCAGCCGCGCTGCTGAAATTCCTGCAGCCAGCGGCGTGGAAAGTCTTCGCCGACGCGCGCCACCAGGCCGGGCCGAGCACCCCATAGCGCGGCACCGGCGGCAGCATAGGCTACATTGCCGCCGGGTACATCCAGCAGCGGTTTGCCGCCCGGCGGCAGGATGAAATCGCGCTTCAAGGCGCCCAAAAAGAGGTAGTCGGCCATAGGTGGGCTTTTCAGAGGTCGATGAGGTCGCCGCGCTCGTAGCCCTCTTCACCCAGACGCATACGCAGGTAGGAAGCGTAACGTTCGGGGTGGATACGGCCTTCGGCGACGGCCTGCCGGATGGCGCAGCCGGGTTCGTGCGTGTGGGTGCAGTCGCTGAACTGGCAGAGATGCACCAGGTCGCGAAATTCGGGGAAATAACCGTCCAGTTCTTCCGGCTCGATATCCCACAGGGAAAGGGCTTTCAAGCCGGGGGTGTCGGCCACCCAGCCGCCGCCTTCCAGCGGGAACATCTGCCGCACCACCGTGGTGTGCCGCCCCTTGCCGGTGGCTTTGCTGATCTCCCGCACGGCCAGCCCCAGGCCGGGCTGTACCGCGTTCAGCAGGCTGGATTTGCCCACCCCCGACGGCCCGGCGAACACTGACACTTTGCCGCGCAAGTGCTCGCGCAGGGCGTCGATGCCCAGGTTGGCCTCTGCCGAGGTGTAGAGCATCGGATAGCCGATGGCCTCGTAATGGCCGAACAGGCGGCGGGCGGTTTCCATCCCCACCAGGTCCACCTTGTTGGCGACGATCAGGGCGGGGATTTCTTGCTTTTCGCTGATGACCAGGAAGCGGTCGAGCATCCGCAGGCGAGGTTCGGGCTGGGCGCAGGCGAAGACGAACACCGCCTGGTCGGGGTTGGCGATGATGATTTGCTCGTATTCGCCGCGCGGCGTGGGCGCCAGGCGAGAGAGTTTGCGTACCCGCGGCTCGACGGCTTCGATCAGGCCGGTGCCGTCGTCCAGGCGGCGGAAGCGCACCCAATCGCCGACGGCTACCAGGTCGCCTCGGCGGGGGCCGCGTTTCAACCGCCCCCGCAGTCGGCAGACGATCTCCTCGCCCTCGGGCGTGTGGACGGTGTAAAAACCCGATTGGGCGCGGATCACCAAGCCGCGGGGCAAATTGTCGGCAGGGGAGGAAGGTGTCATGGCTGCGGGGTGGGAGTTTCGGTGGTTTCGGGGGTGGGCGTGCGGGTGACGCCGATTTGCGCTTCCCAGGGGTAAAGCGAGCGCGGTTTGCCGTAGAAATAAATTTCCACTACCCGGCGGAGGATGGGCGCGGCGACTTCCGAGCCTTCGCCGCCGTATTCCACCACCACGGCCACCGCGATGTCGGGCTTGTCTTCCCGCTGGGCGTCGGTGTAGGCCACGAACCAGGCGTGGGGCTTGCCAGCCGCGGTGCTGGCCGTGCCCGTCTTGCCATACAGCGGAATGCCGAAGTTGAGGAAGCGCCAATAGGCGGTGCCGCGCGGATTGTCCACCACCATGCGCATCCCTTTACGGATGATGGCCAGGTTTTCGGCGCTCACCGGTAAGTGTCCGCGCACCTTGGGTTCGAACTGGCGCACGATTTTGCCGTCCGGCGCGACGATTTTTTCCACCATTTGGGGCACGTACAGGGTGCCGCCGTTGCCCACCGCGGCGATGTAATCGGCCACTTGTAGGGGGGTGACCAGGGTCGTGCCCTGGCCGATGGCCTGCTGCACGGCTTCCCGTTCGTTGGTGGGGTCGACGATCTGCCCGGCCTCATCGCCGATTTCGATGCCGGTGGGGCTGCCCAAGCCAAAGCCGCGCGCCATTTGGGCCACGGCGTTGGTTTTGTAATGCTGGAAAAGGTCCAGGCCGATGTGCCAGAAGTAGGGATTGCACGAGCGCATCAACCCTTCGGGCAGGTTGAGTTTGCCGCTGGGATGAAAACCGTGCTCGTAGGTCCAGTCGTAGAGGGTCAGGCCGGGGATTTCTTTGAACTCGTAGCCGCAGTTGTAGATGGTGTCTTCTTTGAAACGGCCACTCTCCAGGGCGGCAGCCATGGTAATGATCTTGAACACCGAGCCGGGAGGGTAAAGGCCGTGGGTAGCACGGTCGAGCAACGGTTTGCCGGGCTGATTGAGTTGCTGCAAGAGGGCGGAGCTGTTGAAGTTGGCGCTTTCGAAGGCGTTGGGGTCGAAGCCGGGCGAGGAAACCAGCGCCAACACGCGCCCGGTGTCGCGCTCCAGCACCACAATGGCGCCGACGAACCCTTTGATGGCTTCCTGGGCTTGCTGCTGCAGGTCGCGGTCGAGGGTGGTGTAAAGGGTATCGGCAGGGCGTGGGGAGGCTTTGCCCAGGGCCTGGACGATGTTGCCTTTGGCGTCCACGACGTAGAGCGTTCCTCCGTTTTTGCCTGCCAAGTAAGGTTCGCCCCAGCGTTCCAGCCCCATGCGCCCGACTTTTTGGTCGAGGCGGTAGCCTTTGCGCTGGTAGGTGGCCAGTTCTTCAGGCTGCAGGGCGCTGACATAGCCCACGCCGTGGGGCGACACGCCGCCGCCGTAATACCATCGCCCGCTGTAGCGCCGCAAGACGATGCCCCGGAAGCCGACCAGTTTGTCATAGTATTTGTCGGCGATGTCGGCAGGCACTTCGGCGATGGGAATGTAGCCCCCCGGCGGCGGATTTTCATACGCGTCACGAATGTGGTTGGGGCTTATCCCTGTCACTCGCCAGAGCAGAGCAAAGAGGTTCTCTTCCTGGTCGGGATCTACTTGTCCGGCCATCAGACCGATGGCCATGGCGTGGGTTTGGGTGGCGATGATCAGGTCATTGTGATCGAAAATTTCGCCGCGTGCAGGCACCTGGAGGTCGAGGGTCAGGCGCTTGCCGCCGTGGAGTTCGGGCAGGATGAGGGCTTCGTCCCACTGGACGCGCCAGGCGCCGTTTTCCAGGCTGAGGTTCATCACGGTGTCGCGAGAGATGTCGCCGACCACGGCGCTGTGCAGGGTGACGGTGTAGGCGACTTGGGCGCTGCGGGGGCGCACCAGGGAGGAGAGGATGTGGAAGTCCACTTTGCCGACGGCGGCACCGGTCAGGACGCCTTTGTAGTAGGCGGTGAAATCGTCTTCGCCGATCGCGTCCCGGCTGACCGCGGTGAGCAGGCGGTACATGGCGGTGTAATCCTCTTTCTGCCACGCGCTGAGGTACGCCTCGGCTACCGTCTGCGGGTCGGGGACGTGGGTGGTGGCGATCTGCGGCGTGGGCAGAGGGGAGGAGGTGGCGCTTTCGCCCGTTGCAGGTGGCGTGCAGGCGGACGCGCCGAGTGTGAGGATGAGGAGAGCCAGCCAAAGCAATTTACGCATGATGACCTCAGCGGACGTTGAAGCGGATGTGCAGGATATCGCCGTCCTGCACGATGTAATCCTTGCCCTCGAGCCGCAGTTTACCCTCTTTGCGAGCAGCGGCCATGCTGCCAGCAGCCATCAAGTCGTCGTAGGAGATGACTTCGGCGCGGATGAAGCCTTTTTGCAGGTCGGTGTGGATCACGCCGGCGGCTTCGGGGGCGGTGGCACCGCGGCGCACCGTCCAGGCGCGCACCTCGTCTTCCCCCACGGTGAAGAACGAGATCAGGCCGAGCAAGTTGTACGAAAGGCGAATGACCCGGTTCAGACCAGGTTCGTCGATGCCGTATTCGCTCAGAAAGATTTCGGCGTCTTCCGGCGCGAGTTGGGCGATTTCCATTTCCAGTTTTCCCATCAGGGCAGCGACGGCGCTGCGCCGGTGGGGATAGTCCAATTCGGGCGGTTGTTGCCCTTCGGCCAGGTTGAAGAGGATGAGCAATGGTTTGCGGGAGAGAAAGCCAAAGCCCGCCAGCAGTTTTTCCTCCGCGGGGGTGAGTTCCACATCCCGGAGCGGGGTTTCTTCTTCCAGGGCAGCATGCAGTTTGCGGAAGAGCGCCTGCTCTTGCTCGATTTGCTTGCGGTCGCGGGCGCTTTTCTTCCATTCCTCTTCCAGGCGTTCCAGTTTGCGCTCCACGGCGATCAGGTCGTTGAGCAGAAACTCGGCATCCATCGCGGCCACGTCCCGCAGCGGATCCACGCTGCCTGAGGGATGGGGCACGCTGGGGTGGTCGAAGCAGCGCACGACATGCACCAAGCCGTCCATCTGGGTCAACTGGTTGAGCAACGGGCCGGAGATGCTGCTGCCTGCTTTGCCTTCCAACCCGGCGATGTCGGCGTAGGTGACTTTGGCGTAGATGGTGCGGCGGGGGTGGAACATGGCCGAGAGGGCATCTACCCGCGGGTCGGGGACGTCCACCACCGCGGTGTGGACTTCGAACCGCCCGCCGCTCATGGTGAGAGGGGTGTTGCCGCGGGTCAGGGCGTTGAAGACCGTGGTTTTTCCGCTTTGGGGAAGTCCGATGATGCCTAAGCGCATGGAAATACCTCGTGAGGAGATTTGGGGATATTGTACCGCACCTGAAAAACGACAAAGGCCTGACAGGATGTCCTGTCAGGCCTAAAGGAGTTGCAGTCGGGATTATGCTTCGCGGAATTCGCCGTCCACCACTTCGCCTTCGCCGCTCTCGCCGCTGGTGGAACCGCCATTGGCACCCGGTGCGGCACCGGCTGCGCCCGGGGCTCCGCCGGCCTGCTGTTGAGCCTGGTAAAGTTGCTGGCTGAGGGTGTGCCACATTTGCTGCACTTCTTCGGTGGTGCGCTTGATGCGCTCCAGGTCGTCGCCCTTGGCGGCTTCGCGCAGTTCGTTGACTTTGTTCTGGATGCGCTCGCGCTCGTCGGCGGGCAGTTTGTCGCCCAGGTCGCGCAGCGTCTTCTCGGTCTGGTAGGCCATGGCGTCGGCTGCGTTGCGGGCTTCGATGAGTTCGCGACGGCGCTTGTCCTCTTCGGCGTGCGCCTGGGCTTCCTTCACCATGCGTTCCACCTCTTCTTTGCTCAGGTTGGTCGAGGCGGTGATGGTGACCTTTTGCTCCTTGCCGGTGGCCTTGTCGCGGGCGGTGACGTTGAGGATGCCGTTGGCGTCGATGTCGAAGGTGACCTCGATTTGCGGCACGCCACGCGGCGCGGGCGGGATGCCTTCCAGGCGGAAGCGGCCCAGGCTCATGTTGTCGGCGGCCATCGGGCGCTCGCCTTGCAGGACGTGGATGTCCACTGCGGTCTGGTTGTCTTCGGCGGTGGTGAAGACTTCGGTCTTCTTCACCGGGATGGTGGTGTTGCGGGGGATGAGTACGGTCATCACGCCGCCCAAGGTCTCCACGCCCAGGCTGAGCGGGGTGACATCCAGCAGCAGGACGTCTTTCACCTCACCGGCGAGCACACCGCCCTGGATGGCCGCGCCGACCGCCACGACCTCGTCGGGGTTGACGCCCTTGTGCGGCTCCTTGCCGGTGAGTTGGCGCACCAGTTGCTGCACCATGGGCATGCGGGTCGCGCCGCCCACCAGCACCACCTCGTTCAGGTCTTCGGGTTTCAGGTTGGCGTCTTTGAGCGCCGCATAGAAGGGCCCCTTCAGCCGTTCGACCAAGTCTTCGGTCAGTTGCTCGAATTTGGCCCGGGTGATCTTGGTGACCAGGTGTTTGGGCCCGGTCTGGTCCATGGTGATGTAAGGCAGGTTGACCTCGGTCTCCATCACGGTGGAGAGTTCGATTTTTGCCTTTTCGGCGGCCTCGCGCAGGCGCTGGAGGGCGTCTTTCTGCAGCCGCAGGTCGATACCGTGCTCCTTCTGGAATTCGTCGGCCAGGTAGTTGACCAGGCGCTCGTCCCAGTTGTCGCCACCCAGGTGGGTGTCGCCGTTGGTGGCTTTCACCTCGATGACGCCCTCGCCGACTTCCAGGATGGAGACGTCAAAGGTGCCGCCGCCCAGGTCGAAGACCAAAATGGTCTCGTTGGCTTTCTTGTCCAGCCCATAGGCTAAGGCTGCGGCAGTCGGCTCGTTGATGATGCGCAGCACCTCAAGCCCGGCGATTTTGCCCGCGTCTTTGGTGGCCTGGCGCTGGCTGTCGTTGAAATAGGCCGGCACGGTGATGACGGCCTTGGTGACCGGCTCGCCGAGATAGGCTTCGGCATCGGCCTTGAGTTTGGCGAGGATCATCGCCGAGATTTCCTGGGGCGTATATTCTTTTCCGGTGGCGGGGACGTACACCCGCGCGTCGCCCGCGGGGCCTTTCACCACCTTGTAGGAAACCATCTTGCGTTCTTCTTCTACCTCGTCATAGCGCCGCCCCATGAAGCGCTTGATGGAGTAGATCGTGTTTTCGGAATTGGTGATGGCCTGGCGTTTGGCCAGTTGGCCCACCAGCCGTTCACCGCTCTTCGTAAACGCCACCACCGAGGGGCAGAGGCGCGAACCTTCGGCAGTAGGAATGACCACAGGATTGCCGCCTTCCATGACTGCAACCACGCTGTTGGTCGTACCCAGATCGATGCCGATGATTTTGGACATAGGAACCTCCTTGTTTCAGGCGCGAGGGGCCTGGTGTTTTCTGTGGAATATGCACCTTTAGCATACCAACTGTTTGCAAGAACTTTATTAACACCGCGTAGGAAAAAGATTAGAGGCGGCGCGCCAACCCTCTTGATTTTCTCCCAAAATCCTCTACAATAAAAACACCAAGCCCTGCATGGATACCCAAGGAGAGGCAGCCATGGACGTCATCAAGGTGTCGGGCTCTTCGCGAACTTCGGCAGTTGCCGGAGCCATCGCGGGTGTCTTCCGGGAGTTCAAGCGTGCTGAAGTACAGGCCATCGGCGCTGGCGCGGTCAACCAGGCCGTCAAGGCGTTGATCCTGGCACGGAGTTACTTGGCGGAAGACGGCTACAAAGTTGTGTTCATTCCCCACTTTACCGATGTGCAGATTGGCGAGAAAGTGCGTACGGCCATCAAATTTGTGGTCATTGCGTGTGATGCGGCTGATGCGGAAGCAGTAGGGCCCCAGGAAGAGGGGGCTGCTGAAACAGCCTGAGTTCTGGAGGCAGGCATGCTCCGGCGGTATCAAAAGGGGGAGAACCGCGCCTGGCGGCGATGGTTGCCTATCGTCGCGGGGGTGTTCGTCATGCTGCTCGTCAGTGGGATGGGGATGGTGTTCCCTGCGGCGGCAGAGGGGCGAGGGTCGTTCCCCGTGGCGGCAGGCACGGGAACGGGCACGGGCTGGCCGCCGACCGCTACACAGACCCTCACCCCGACCATGACGCCCACCCCGTCACCTGCTTTTACCTTTACCCCGACGCTGACCTTTACCCCCACGTCCACCGCGACGCCTGCAGCCACGCCGGTGCCGCCGCGGGCGGTGCTCATCAGCGAAGTGGCCTGGGCGGGCACGGCGGCTTCGGCCTATGACGAATGGCTGGAGCTCTACAACCCCGGCGACACGGCCATCGACCTGACAGGCTGGCGGCTGACCGCTTCCGACGGTTCGCCGGACATTGCCCTCCAGGGGACGATTGCCGCCCACGGCTTCTTCCTGCTGGAGCGCACGGACGACGACACGGTGTCCGACATCCCCGCCGACCAGATTTACACGGGCAACCTGAGCAACGGCGGCGAGGTACTGACGCTGTATGGCCCGGCGGGCGAGGTGGTGGACACGGCCAACGGCGATGGCGGCGCGTGGCCGGCGGGGGATGCTGCCAGCCACGCCACGATGGAGCGCATTGGCCTGAGCGCGGATAGCGATGCGGCCTGGGGCACGAACACCGGTTGGGTGACCCACGGCCACGATGCGGACGGCAACCCGCTGCGCGGCACGGCGCGCTACCCCAACTCGGTCAACTTCCCCACACCCACACCGACGCTGGCGGGCACTTTCACCCCGACGCCGACTTCGTCGCCGCCTCCCACGCCGACGCCTACGGCATCCCTTACGGTTACGGCGACGCCAACGCCTGCAGCCACGCCGGTGCCGCCGCGGGCGGTGCTCATCAGCGAAGTGGCCTGGGCGGGCACGGCGGCTTCGGCCTATGACGAATGGCTGGAGCTCTACAACCCCGGCGACACGGCCATCGACCTGACAGGCTGGCGGCTGACCGCTTCCGACGGTTCGCCGGACATTGCCCTCCAGGGGACGATTGCCGCCCACGGCTTCTTCCTGCTGGAGCGCACGGACGACGACACGGTGTCCGACATCCCCGCCGACCAGATTTACACGGGCAACCTGAGCAACGGCGGCGAGGTACTGACGCTGTATGGCCCGGCGGGCGAGGTGGTGGACACGGCCAACGGCGATGGCGGCGCGTGGCCGGCGGGGGATGCTGCCAGCCACGCCACGATGGAGCGCATTGGCCTGAGCGCGGATAGCGATGCGGCCTGGGGCACGAACACCGGTTGGGTGACCCACGGCCACGATGCGGACGGCAACCCGCTGCGCGGCACGGCGCGCTACCCCAACTCGGTCAACTTCCCCACACCCACGCCCACGGCGACAGGCTCCCCCACGCCTACGGCCACGCCAACGAATACGCCCACCCCTACACCTACTCCCACCGTGACGCCTACCGCCAAGCCGTTGGCCGGGCGGGTGCTGATCGGCGAGTTCCTGCCCCATCCCCGCTATGACTGGAACGGCGACGGTTACGCCAACAGCGGCGACGAATTCATCGAAATCGTCAACCTGGGGCCGGGCGCGGTCAACCTGGACAACTGGATTTTGGACGACGGCGAGGGGGGCTCACGCCCTTATGAAATCCCCGAAACCGGCCTGCTGCCGGGGCATGTGGTGGTTTTCTTTGCTCATCAGACCGGCATCATCCTCAACGACCGTGGCGACACGGTGCGTTTGTTCCGTCCCAACGGCCAGTTGGTGGATGAAGTGCGCTATGTCAACGCGCGTTCATGGAATCTCTCGTGGTGTCGCCCGAACTGGGGCTGGGGGAGCATCACTTACCCCTGCTGGCCGACGCCAGGCGCGGCGAAAAACGTGCTGTACGATGTGGCTACCAAGAGCGTCGTCCCGTACCAGCCTTCTCCTCAAAACGACGCTGCTCCCCCACAGGTTGCGCCGTTGCCTTCACCTGTGCCCATTCTACCTTTTTCCCTGCCCTGTCGGTTGTGGGTGTTACGGGTGGGGATTTGGCCGCGCTGATTCACCCCAAAGCCGTTTCCAGCGCCTGCCGCAGTGAGCGGACGGCAAAAATTTGCAGCCCGGCGGGCGCTTTCAGTCGCCGCCCGATTTGTTTGGGCACGATGGCGGCTTTGAAGCCCAAATTGGCGGCTTCCCGCAGGCGGGCTTCCAGTTGGCTCACGCTGCGCAGTTCGCCCGAGAGGCCGATTTCGCCGATCAGCACCGCGTCGGCGCGCACGGGCCGGTCTTTGGCCGAGGAAGCCAGCGCCGCGGCCACGGCCAAATCGGCAGCGGGTTCGCCGACCCGCAGGCCGCCGACCACGTTGACGAAGACATCCTGGTCGCTCAGGCGCACGCCGGCCCGGCGGGTGAGCACCGCCGCCACCAGCAGCAGGCGGTTGAAGTCCACCCCGTTGGCGGTGCGGCGCGGGTTGCCGAACGCGGTGGGGTTGGTGAGACCCTGCACTTCCACCAGCAGCGGGCGGGTGCCTTCCATCGTCACCGCGATGGCCGAGCCGGGCGCGTTCACCAGCCGCTCCGCGAGGAAGGCTTCCGAGGGGTTGCTCACCTCCACCAGCCCCTGCTCGTGCATCTCGAACACGCCCACCTCGCTGGTGGTGCCGAAGCGGTTTTTCACCGAGCGCAGCAGGCGGTAAGCCTGAAAGCGGTCGCCTTCCAGGTAGAGCACGGTATCGACGATGTGCTCCAGCACGCGCGGCCCGGCAATCACGCCCTCTTTGGTGACATGCCCCACCAGAAACACGCTCAACCCGCTGCTCTTGGCGAGTTCCCGCAGGCGGCTGGCGCATTCCCGCACCTGGGAAACCGAGCCTGCCGAGGATTGCAGGTCGGCGAGGTACACCGTCTGGATGGAATCCACCACCAGCAGGCGGGGCTGGACGGTTTCCACATGGGCGAGAATGGCGTCGAGGTCGGTTTCGGTCACGAGGAAGAGGTT
>Ga0256833_1002370_pt1 | contig 13242 bp, 12 predicted proteins | sample 356284metaG_FD_190535 | JGI IMG/M metagenome (GOLD analysis project Ga0256833, IMG submission 190535) | Hydrothermal vent microbial communities from Mid Atlantic Ridge, Atlantic Ocean - 356-284 | ecosystem: Environmental > Aquatic > Marine > Hydrothermal vents | place: Atlantic Ocean: Mid...
GTGGCTCCATTAGGCCGATCCCGAAGTGGCTCCATTACCCCGGTCACAGGGTGGTTTCATTAGCCCGATCTTCAGGTGGCTCTATTAAGGCGATCATGGAATGGCTCTATTGGGGCGGTCAGTAACACCAACGTGGTTTTACCCGCCTGTCTGGGGCCCATGAGGGCGGTGACTCTGTCGGTCTTGAGGGAATGTTCAATTTTCGGTGTAAGGCGGCGTTGCAGGATATTCATAATTTCTTTCCAGGAAATAAATATACGATGAAATCGTCATTATACAATGAAATTTAACGATTGTATCGTTAAAATGCAACAATTGCCCTGGCCGGTGGTCTGGGACCGGTTCCCTCGCCTTTTGTGCGGGCGTTATCATCTTGACTTGCTTTATGCGCAATGCTATTGTTGATTATCTTGATAATCAACAATAATATTACGGAAAATGATAGAGCGACAACTGAAGATCAAGCCGTTACTGGCACGCAAATCGTTTTTTCTCTTTGGTCCCCGCGCTACGGGTAAATCAACCCTGATCCGACAGCAACTGGCTGATAGCGCGACGGTAATTGACCTTCTGAACTCTCGTTTTTATCTCAGGCTTTCCGCCGCGCCCCACGATCTCGAGGCCATCATCAGGGCGGGATCAGGTAAAATCATCGTTATTGATGAAATCCAGAGAATACCGGAACTGCTCAACGAGGTGCATCGCCTCATAGAGTCGGAGCGGGTGACCTTTCTTCTCACTGGTTCCAGCGCCCGAAAGCTGCGACGGGGGAGAGCCAACCTGTTGGCGGGCCGGGTGTGGCAGGCGCAGATGTTTCCCTTTATTTACAGGGAACTTGAACGATTTGATCTGGATCGATACCTTCTGCATGGCAGCCTGCCGGCTGTATATCTTAGTGATTATCCGGAAGAAGAGCTGGATGCATATGTCAATACCTATCTGCGTGAGGAAATAATGGCGGAAGGATTGATCCGGCGGTTGCCGCCGTTCAGTCGCTTCTTAAAGACCATTGCCCTGGCAAACGGGGAAATACTCAACTTTGCCAAGTTGGCCAATGACGCCCAGGTTCCGCCTTCAACTGTCAGTGAATATGTTTCCCTGTTACAGGACACCCTGGTTGGTCATCTTCTTCCGGCCTGGACAGAGTCAAAAAAAAGAAAGGCTTTGAAGACGGCAAAGTTTTACTTTTTTGATCCCGGTGTCGGCAATACCCTGGCCGAAATCAGAACAATAGAACGAAACTCCAATCTGTACGGGAAAAATTTTGAACAGTTCATCTGTCTGGAGCTGCAAGCCTATTTAAGTTATCAGCGTAAAAAAGAACAGTTGACCTACTGGCGCACAAAAAATGGTCAGGAAGTGGATTTTCTTCTTGGAACAACAACGGCAATCGAGGTAAAGGCCTCGACCCGGGTATCAAGTCGCGACATGAAAGGTTTGCGTTATCTGGCAGAGGAACATATTTTCAAGAACTATCTTCTTGTCAGTCAGGATCCGGTCCCGTTTCAGGAGGGACCGGTTCTGTGTTTGCATTGGAAACAATTTTTAACGGATTTATGGGAAAATAAATTTCTTTAATCGGATAACAACGGCGTTACCCCAGTTTTCTGGCCAGATCCTCGGCCCGGAGGTGGGTATAGCGTTTCAGCATTTTCAGATCCTTGTGGCCGGTGATGGAGGCGACTTCCATCATGTTCAGGCCCCGCTCAAAAAAGCGACTGGTGGCTTCATGGCGCAGGTCATGGAATCGGAGACCTTCTATTTTTGCCATTTTACAGCAACGGCTGAATGCCTGGGTAATGCTGTGTGTTTTAACTCCGAACACTTTTCCGTCAATACGGGTCGGTTCTGTTTGTAATGTTTTAAGCACGGCAATCGCATTGCTGGACAGGGGAACGGTTCTTGCCGTTCCATTTTTGGTTTCCGGAAGGAACCAAGTACGGTTTTGTCGATCAATATGTTTCCATTTCATAGAGACTATTTCAGCCCGTCTGGCAGCTGTTTCCAGGGCAAGAATAATAACCGGTTCAATAACACGGCTCCGGCTTTTCCGGGCCGCTGTGAGAAGCCGTTTTTCTTCATCGTTGATCAGGCGCCGGTCTCTGGCTCGGGACGGTCGGGGTAACCTGATATTGGAAACAGGGTTGACAAGGTTTTCCATGCCCCATTCTTTTCGCGCTATCGTATACAGGTGTGAAATAATGGCAAGTTCCAGGCGGATTGTATTTGATGACACTCCTTCCGCCAGACGCTGATCGCGGAAATCGGCCATATCTTTGCCGCGAATTGCAATGAGGGAGCAGGCCGCCAGGTGATGTTGCTGCCATCTTCTGATCCGCCCCAACTCAACTTCAGGCACTTTCTTTTTTGGCGTTATTTCTTTGGAATAACGTTTCAGCGCTTCAAGCAGGGTTGTGTTTTCTGCTTCCGTGGTGTCGAAATACAGATTTTTATCCATTTTGGATTCAATTTCCCTGGCCCAGGCCACGGCCTCATCACGATAGTAAAATGTCTTGCTTAGCCGGCGGTAACCCTTTTTTCTGATTTTTGCCTGCCACTGGCCTTTTCCGCGACGAACAATGGTTGCCATTTTATCCCTGTTGTTTTTATGTTTGGTGTCCCGTGAGTGTCCCAAAAAATATTGAATATTATATTGAATAACGGAAAAATAGCAAGATAAAATCAAGTAAAAAAGGATTCCTAATCCTGGTGCCGCGTGTTCGAATCACGCCGGGAGCACCATAAAATAAAGGCCGGAACCGCATGAATACATGGGGTTTCGGCCTTTTTCTTTTTTCTTGCTTTTTAGCTAAAGCAATGTCCTCCATAGTCCACCGCAAATCATCATCGTGGTGATTTGTCCTGCAGCTAAACTCGCTACGCGCCAAACCCGAACAGCCGTTAATTTGCTCCCGGCAGTCAGTAATGTTTGGTTGGAAATTTGCACACCATCAACTGGGGTGATTGCAAGCACGACATTGTGAGATGCTGTCTCTTCTCCCGGCCTGCCTGTTGTTCGTCGCACGCATACAGGCGATTAAAGCGTAAAAGTTCCCTGCCTGAGCACGTAAGGGCGAGTTCGGCAACTTTAGCGTCATGAGCCGCTGGAAAAGCTGGCAATCGAGCGTCGGAAAGCGCTGAAATTACCCTTGCTGCGAAGTTTGAAATCAAGGCAAAAAGCATACCGGCACTACTGCCAGGCAATGCAAGTCAACAAGCTTAGTCATTTATTTGTGCACCTGTGGGCAACTTTTCAACCACTAAACATATATTTTTTATTGACAACAACTATAAATTATGCATGTCTTATGAAGTATTAGTTAATTCAGCAAACAATCAGGCTGCTATTACTGTTTATCATGGAAAATATCGGCAAGCGAATTAAGGATCTGCGGACCACCAAACAGTTGACCTTGAAACAGGTAGCCGCCGGAGCCGGTTGCAGTGATGTCTTTCTTTCCCAGGTCGAACGTAGCCTGGCCAGCCCGTCCATCGCTACCCTGAAAAAAATCGCCAATGCCCTGGAAGTCAGCATTATCGACCTGATCAGGGATGAAGATCAGGAACAGGACCAGGTAGTTACCCGTAAAAATGAGCGGATACAGTTCAAATTTCCCCACACCGAGGTTTACAGCGAGCTGCTGACCCGCAATGTCAAGCGGAAAACCATGCAACCGCTCTATAAAATTGTCAAGCCGGGCAGCGGCAGTGAGGGATTTTACAGCCATCAGGGCGAGGAGCTGGGCCTTGTTCTGGAAGGCAGCCTGGAGCTGACGGTCGACAACCAGGTGTACGAGCTGGAAACCGGCGATGCTTTTTATTTCCAATCAAGCAGACAACATGGCTACCGGAACACCGGCAGCGTTGACACGGTGCTGATCTGGGTTATCTCACCACCGACCTTTTAGCCGGGAAAAAACCTTTGCTGGAGAAAAAGTTGATGAACGGATTTTACGGTCGCATTCTCTATCTTGATCTGGGACGCAGGACATTTAATATTGAACCGATTGCTGAAGATCTGCAGCCGCAATGGCTGGGCGGCAAAGGACTGGCTTCCCGCCTCTTATATAAGCTCAATCCTCCCGGGATTGATCCCCTGGCCCCGGAAAACCGGCTTATTTTCGCCACCGGTCCCTTCACCGGCAGCCGGGTCTGGGGCTCCAGCCGCTATGGGGTATTCAGCAAATCCCCTCAAACCGGCATCTACAGCGAATCCTACGCCGGTGGCCGGGTTCCCGAAGCCATCGATTCCTGCGGTTTTGACGCCATGGTCATCAGTGGTCGGAGCCGGGAACCACTGGTCATGAGAGTTCATCCCGGGGGCGCCGAATTCCATCCTGCCGGTGATATTTGGGGTCGGGACACGTTCGCTAGTGAAGACCTCATCCATGAACATTTCAGCCGGGACAATAATACCCCCGGCAGCAAAAAAGGAGCGGTGGTCATTGGCCCGGCGGGTGAAAAACTGGTCCGTTTCGCGGTGATTGAAAATGACTACTGGCGCTCGGCCGGGCGCACTGGTCTGGGGGCGGTCATGGGGGCCAAAAAACTTAAAGGCATCCTGTTTGCAGGTGATCGGCAGCGGCCTCTCCATAACGCCGAAAAGGTGGCTTTGCTGGCCAGAGAGCTGGCCCGCGACAACCATGACAATCCAGGAGTTTTGGCCTATAAAAAAATGGGCACCCCGATGATGGTCAAAATCATGAATGAAGCCGGGGCCTTTCCGACCCGCTACTGGTCCAGGGGAACCTATGAACAATGGCCCCAAATCAGCGCCGAAGCCCTGCACGAACGCTGTACGGTCAAACCCCACGCCTGTCTTAAATGCTTTATGGCCTGTGGCCGGCAGACAACCATCACCCGGGGACGGCATGCCGGTCTTAAAATTGAAGGCCCGGAATATGAAACCATCTATGCCTTCGGCGGCCTCTGCCAGGTAGACAGCATTGAGGAAATCGCCTATCTCAACGATATCTGCGACCGGCTGGGGATGGACACCATCACCGCCGGCAATCTCTGTGCTTTCACCATCGAAGCGGTTCGACACGGCCGGATTGACTACCCCATTGATTACGGCAATGTTGATGCCATCGCCACGTTACTGGCTGAAATTGCCGATAGAAACGGCATCGGTGCCATTCTGGCCGATGGCATCCGGGCAGCGGCCAAAGCCTGGAAACTCGAGGATATTGCCGTCCAGGTCAAGGGGATGGAACCGGCCGGCTATGATCCCCGGGCACTCAAAGGAATGGGGCTTGCCTATGCGACCTCTGATCGTGGAGCCTGTCATCTGCGCTCGACTTTTTACAAGGCCGAGTTGAGCGGCATGATCGATCCGGAGCAAACAGATGATAAAGCGGAACTGTTTCTTGATTTTGAAAACCGGCTCACCATTTTTGACACCCTGATCCTCTGTCGTTTCTACCGAGATCTTTACCCCTGGGAAAAACTGATGGAGATTATCCGGGCTGCTACCGGCCTCGACCTTGACCGGCAAAAACTCGAGACCATGGCCCTGAAAATTGCTGATATTGTTCGCCGCTTCAACCTGCGTGAGGGAATGAATCCTGCTGAGGACCGGCTGCCGAAATTTTTACACCAAAAGCTCCAGGATTCAGGCAAAGTCATCGCTGAAACGGAATTGGGAAAAATGCTCCAGGATTATTACCACCTGCACGGCTGGGATGAGCAGGGCATACCGCCACCGGTGATTCCGGAATAAATCTTGGGAAACAAGACCGTTCATCGGCAGTTCGGAAGATAGTTATCTGATATTTTTCAATAAAAACAGGAAATGGAGGAAGAAGATGAGAAAAAAACTGTTAGCCGCGATACTTATGTTCAGCCTGGTAGGATTTTCAGGCCTTTCCCCGCTCTGGGCCGCTAAACCGGTAAAGCTGGGCTTTACCTATATCATGTCCGGCCCTTTTGCCACTTATGGACAATTTGCCAAAAAAGGAGCCCTGATGGCGGTTGATGAAATCAACCAGGCCGGCGGCATCCTCGGGCATCCGGTTAAAGCCTTCTTTGAAGATTCCACCGGCAAGCCTGACGTCGCCTTGCGGGCCATTCGCAAGCTGGTCTACCAGCAGAAGGTTGACTGTCTGATCGGCCTTGATTCCAGCGGGGTCGCCAAATCAGTAGTGCCTTCCATTCCGCAGATGAAAACTCCGCTGATCATCACCCACGCGGCCACCCCTGACGTCACCGGCAACGTCTGCAACCGCTACACCTTCAGAATTTCACTCAACCTGGCCCAGAACGTAAAAGCCGCCGCCAGCCTGGCCGCCCAGACCAAGGCCAAAACCTGGACCACCATCGGCCCCGATTACGCATTCGGCCACCAGTCATGGGAATATTTTCAAAAATATCTCAAGGAGATCAAGCCCGACACCAGCTTCATGAGCAAAGACAAGGTAGCCTTTCCGCCTTTTAAAACCAGCGATTTCAGCGCTTACATCACCAAGGTGATGCAGTCAAAACCCGATGGCGTCCTGGTTTCCTTATGGGGCGGCAATCTGATCAATTTCATCCGCCAGGGATCGGAAATGGGATTTTTCAACGGTGATTTTGAAGTTCTCGTTACCCTCGGGGCCGCCACTGAAGTATTAAGCGCCCTGAAAGACAAAATGCCGGAAGGTCTGTGGGTTGGCAGCCGGTACTGGTTCCTGGCCAACCAGTCCGCCCTCAACAAAACCTTCGTCAAAAATTATTACCGCCGTTACCAGGAATATCCTTCCTACAATGCCCACGGAGCTTACGGCGCTATCTACACCTACAAAAAAGCGGCGGAAAAGGCGGGGAAAATAGACAAGGAAGCGATTATCAAGGCCCTGGAAGGCCTGAAAGTTGAGCTGCCGGTGGGGACCATTTACATCCGTCCTGAAGACCACCAGGCGGTAACCGACGCCTGCTGGGGCAAGACGGCTGCTGATCCCAACTACCCGATCCGCATCCTCAAGCCGATGAAAATTTTCAAGGGTGTTGACATCACCCCGGCGGTCAGCCAAACCGGCTGCACGATGAAATAAACGAGGCTGCGAGAATGAGCGAAAGCCCGGTGGAGGTTTTTTAAAAACCTCCACCGTATTTATCTACAAAAAATGGAGATCATTTTTGGAAAGCCTGGTAACCAACCTGCTTAACGGCCTCAGCTGGGGGATGTTGCTCTTTTTGATTTCAGTGGGGCTGACAACTGTTTTCGGCGTCCTTGGAATATTGAATTTTGCCCATGGCTCCTTTTTCATGCTGGGGGCCTATCTCTGCATGCAGGTCATGCACGTGGTGCCATCCTTCTGGCTGGGAATACTGATCGGTCCGTTGGCGGTTGCCCTGCTGGGTATTGTTATCGAAAAATTCCTGCTGCGCCGAGTGTATGATAGAGATGTTTCTTTCCAGCTACTGCTGACCTTCGCCATCCTCCTGGTTCTGGATGACGCAGTCAGAATTATCTGGGGTGCCGGCTACCACGTGGTTGACGCCCCGAAAATTCTTGCCGGTACCATCCCGCTTTTCAGCCATTCCTATCCCGTCTATCGAATTTTCCTCATCATCATCGGGCCGCTGATCGGTATTGCCCTTTGGAGTTTTTTTCATTTCACCCGCTGGGGTAGAATCATCCGGGCGGCAGCCGTCGACCGGGAAATGGCCGAGGGAATCGGCATTCGGGTGCCTTTACTGTTCACCGCGGTATTCGCTTTCGGCTCCTGGCTGGCCGCCCTTGGCGGGGCGCTGGCTGCCCCGCACCAGAGCGTCGCCCCTTCCATGGGAGAAAGTATTATCATTGAAAGCTTTATCGTCGTGGTCATCGGCGGCATGGGCAGCTTCCCCGGCGCTTTTGTCGGCGCCCTGCTCCTTGGCCTGCTGGAATCGTTCGGCACCGTTTTTGCCGGCCGGGCCCAGATGGCCCTGCCCTACATTCTCCTGGCCCTGGTGCTGCTGATCAGGCCCCGGGGCTTTTTCGGACGGGAGGCATAAGCGATGAAAAATCATTCCGGCCGGCCGAAAACCGTCATTTTTTTCATCTTTCTGATCGGATTTCTCATTGGCTGCCCTTTTTTCCTGCCGACCTACTGGACTTTTATTTTCGGGGAAATCCTGATCATGGCCCTGTTCGCCATGAGCTTCAACCTGCTGCTGGGCTACAGCGGCCTGTTGTCTTTCGGCCAGGCCGGATTTTTCGGGGTTGGCGCCTACGTTGTCGCCCTTTTGATTCTCAAAGGCTGGCAGTCCCTGACCCTGATCATGTTAGCCGGTACCATCAGCGCCGCCCTGGCGGCGGCAGTTATCGGCTATCTCTGTGTCCGCCGGGATGAAATATATTTTGCCATGATTACTCTGGGTTTCGGCATGATGCTGTTTACCATCGCCCACAACTGGATTGAATTGACCGGCGGCAGCGACGGTCTGCCACTGGCAGTTATCCCGGCGTTGAAACTGCCCGGCTTCGAACTCTCGCTTTTTGATCCCCGCATCATGTATCTTTTCATTCTTTTTGTTGTTCTTGCCGGTATATTTTTCCTCTGGCGCCTGGTCCGCTCCCCCTTCGGCCTGATCCTGACCGCAGCCAGGGAAAACAAGGAGCGCCTGGCTTTTGTCGGCGCTGATGTTCGTCTTGTCCGGCTGACGGCATTCACCATCGCCGGCGGCCTGGCCGGCCTTTCCGGAGCCCTTTTCTGTCTTTTCAACAGCATGGCAACTCCCGGCTTCATGCACTGGAGCTACTCGGCACGACCGATTTTGATGACCATTTTAGGAGGCTCCGGGGTTTTTCTCGGCCCGGCATTCGGGGCGGTGGTTTTCTTCCTGCTGGAACAGGTCATCACCAACGTAACTGATAACTGGATGATTTTCCTGGGCGCCATCCTGATTCCGGTGGTAATTTTTTTCCCCCAGGGAATCCTGGGAACACTGGTCAAACATTTCGACCGATAACGGGAGGATGACAGGAAATGACCGATGTTCCGATTCTGAAAATTGAACACCTGGGCCACTCGTACGGCAAGTTTCAGGTTATTGATGATATTTCCCTCGCCATTCCCCCTGGAGAATTGACCGCCCTGATCGGACCGAACGGGGCCGGAAAAACTACTTTCTACAATGTGGTTTCCGGCCGTTTTCCTCCCCGCCGGGGCAAGGTTTTTTTTGCCGGCCGGGAAATAACCGGCAAACCAGCCCATAAAATTGTTTCCCTGGGCCTGCTCCGTTCCTTCCAGATCACCAATATTTTTCCAGAACTGAGCGTCCGGGAAAATGTGCTGATCCCCCTGCTGCTTCAACAGCGGCGGGGCTATACCTTTCTCCGCCCGCTGAAAAAAGAAAAAGATCTTTACCGGAAAGCCGATGATGTTTTGAGTAAAATCGGCATTCTTGACGCCGCTGACCAACCGGCCGGGGAACTGGCCTACGGCGACAAACGCCTGGTGGAGATGGCCATTGTCCTGGCCCGCAGGCCCAAACTGGTCCTCCTGGATGAGCCGACAGCGGGGATGAACCCGGAGGAAACTGAAAGAATGATCCGGTTGATCAAGGAACTGGCTGAACGTTTCGGCACTACTTTTTTTCTCACTGAACACGATATGAAAGTTGTTTTTTCGATTGCCAAACGGATTTTTGTCCTTTACCAAGGGGGGCTGCTGGCCACCGGCACCCCGGAGGAAATCCGTGCCAATCCCCAGGTCAGGGAAGCATATCTGGGAGGAGGAACCATCCAATGCTGAACCTTGATGATATTCATGTCTACTACGGTGACAGCTACATCCTCCAGGGCATCAGCCTGCATGTCGGTCAAAGTGAGATTGTCGCCCTGCTGGGTCGCAACGGGGCCGGAAAAACCACCACCATGCGCAGTATTGCCGGTTATAATCCTCCGGCCAGGGGAACCATTCACTTCCAGCAAATCCTGATCAGCGGCCGGCCGGTGTACGCCAATATTCGTTCTGGAATTGGTTATGTACCGGAAGAAAGGCGCATTTTTCCCAACCTGACCGTGGAAGAAAACCTTGAAGTGGCGACCCGGCCGCCGCGACCCGGCCAACAGCCATGGGATTTAGCCCGCCTTTTCTCCACCTTTCCGCTGCTCACCAGGCTGCGCCATCACCGGGGGGGTGAATTGAGCGGCGGCGAACAGCAAATGCTGGCTATTGCCCGGGCTCTGGCCGGTAATCCCCGGCTCCTGCTCCTGGATGAGCCCTGTGAAGGCCTGGCCCCGGTCATTGTCGGGTCACTGGGAGAAGTAATAGCCAAACTGAAAAGCGACATGCCGATTCTAATGTCAGAGCAAAATGCCCATTTCGCTCTGGGCATTGCCGACCGGGCCTATGTCATCGACAAGGGGCTTATCCGCCACCAGGGCAGCAGCTGTGAAATCAGCAGCAACAAAGAGGTGCAGAGTCGCTACCTGGCAGTGTAATAATCCCATTAATACAATTACCTCTGACCAACATGCCGGTAGCTGGTGATAAGTAATCGTTTTCATAGCGTAGTAAATATAAGGGGCCTATTCCTTGAAATCCTGCTCCAGGAGCATGGGATACGATTTTTCAAAAAGCAATGCACATGCCTCCATGTTCTTTTTTCCCCGTCAGAGGTAAGGGAACGGGTGTCTTCCTGAAAGCCCTGGAAGCTGTAGTAAGAATGTAGCCGTACCAGGAAGGTGGTTTGCCCCGGCAAGGTAGCCGAGGCGGTTTACTTTATGGCGTTATATTCTTTACTGATTCGGTTTTTCCTATTAATATCAAGCGATATATTCGCGGATTACGGGTTGGCATGATAGGTTAATCAAGCAATCTGTTTTCGAGAAAACAAGAAAATGGAGGTAAGGTAGTGAAGAAATTTACATTGGTTATGGTTGGCCTGTTGGTATTGTTCCTTTCCGGCTGCAGCACTGATGAGGCAAAAAAAGCGGCTGACAAAACCAAAGAGGCTGCAGGCGCAGCCGTGCAGACAACAAAGGATGCTGCCCATGGTGCGGTTGAGGCCTCCCAGGAAGGCGTTCAGAAGACAAAACAAGCCGCACACGAGGCTATGGAGGCGGCAAAGGCTGCGACTATGGGTGCGGTGGAAGAGGCCAAGGCTGCCGCCCATGATGCTGCTGAGGCGACGGAAAAGATGACTGAGCAGGCGAAAGAGGCCGCTGGTGAGGCCGTCGAGTCGTCAAAGACTGCGGCTTCGGAAATGGCTGATAAGGCGATGCATGCCGGTAAGAAGGTTGTTCATGATGCTGCTGAGGCAACGGAGCATGCGGCTCAGAGTGTTAAGGAAAAGGCCATGGAGGCCAAAAAGTAATTTTTTTGTTTCCTGATGGATAAACTGCCATACTTCGGCAGCACAACAAACTATGAAACAGAGAGTATAAGAGTAGGCAACAACAGTTATGTACGCCGCAGGCGGAAAATAGACTGCCGCCATACTTCTGTTCTCTGTTACGGATAAATACCCGTCAATGCAATGATCATTGACGGGTATTTTTTTTGCCTGCTCGTCAGCGACACATTATTTACTTTTATGTAATTTCTGCTTTTTTATATGTACATTATTGTTTGATTATTGACAGGTTATCCGTGTATTTTGGTTGAGCTGTTTCATTTGTTTTTTTCTTTCCTCCTGTTGTATCGCCTTTGTTCGTGTATTTCCATGTATTTCAATTTTGTGGCATATAATTTGATACTATAGGCATGGTAAAGGCGGGCATTTTGTTGATTAAATTGTGCTCCGTGGCCGTGACGGTAGCTTTTTTCAGGATAACCGGGTCGCGGATTATACTTTGACGGCAGTATTGCCTGAAAGAAAAAAACAATAGAACAGGAGAGAGAAATGGAAAGAAGGAAAAATGTGCTGGCCGGAGTACTGGCAGGATCTATCATTGGCGTGTCCCTGCTGGTGAGTCCTGTTATGGTTATGGGCGAGGAGTCTAATGCGCCGACAGCTGATATTACCATCGGGATGTATTCCAAATATGTCTGGCGTGGATATGAACTCAGCAAGGACAGCCTGGTCATCCAGCCATCGGTGACCGTTGGCTACCGGGGCTTTGCTTTCAATCTCTGGGGAAACCTTGACACTGATCAGGCAACTCCCCTGTATGATGAGGACGGTAATAACTGGAATGAGACGGACATGACCCTGTCGTATGACGGTTCGTACGGGATGTTGGGTTATACGGTCGGCTATATTTATTATGCCCTTGAAGGCATAGACGATACCCAGGAAATCTATGGCGGACTCAGTGTTGATGTCATCGGCGCTCCCACCCTGACCGTCTATCGGGATATTGCCTCGGCACCGGGTTGGTATATTACACTTGCGGTTTCCCATTCCTTTGATCTGATGGATGACCTTGCCCTGAACCTCGGCGCCAAGGTCAGCTATCTTGCCGTTGATGATGCGTCCACCCTGGCGGATCCAAATGATGCCACCTCTTCATACAGTGATTTTCATGACGGGGTTCTCTCCCTGAGCATGAGTTACACGGTGACCGATAATCTCGTTATAACCCCTGAGCTTTATTACTCTTTTGCCCTTGGCGGTGATGCCCGGGATGTTCTGGAGGATGCAAACGCCGATGGCGATGATTCCATCTTCGTATATGGCGGTATTTCGGCGAGTTTTTCATTTTAAAAACCTCTATCGGTCCGAATAAGCCTGTTGCAACAAACAGTGAACCCAGCCTCACGCGGTTGGGTTCCGCCCCCTCCCGTAAACGCGGCTGCCGGTGGATTTGATCAGCATAAATTCATGGGCAGTCGTCATCTTTTTTGGTAGAAGTTAACCGGCAGTTATCTTCGCTTGGTCAAACGGATTTCTCTTGGGACAGGGCGGCAAAAAATAAGCGCACTGTTTCATGTTTTTTTGAGTCTGTTAACCTTTTCTCTCCGGGACCATCATGAGTATTTTGCAGAGCAAATCGATTTTTTCCGCCATGCTGCAGGATGGCCCATTTGCGGTTGGTGATATGCCGCCCCTTACCCGCCCCTTTTCCCGTTCGACAAAAGAGTGGGTTCGAGCAATTCGGGGCGACCACCTCATGAAAACCAAGTACCGGGCGGTTCGCAATCAGATTTTCGATTTTTTAGGCGTTACTGCATTTGATGAAATTTCGTCTCTTCTAAACAGTCGGGAATTTCGTTGTCAAACCTCCGGGCGAACGCATCGGCTGCTGGGGAATATGTTTGGTATAGAGGCTCAGGAAGAGCTGATTGATCGCCATCTGCATGATTATGCCCGTACGGCCGATGATGTTAT
>Ga0256833_1002371_pt1 | contig 13241 bp, 14 predicted proteins | sample 356284metaG_FD_190535 | JGI IMG/M metagenome (GOLD analysis project Ga0256833, IMG submission 190535) | Hydrothermal vent microbial communities from Mid Atlantic Ridge, Atlantic Ocean - 356-284 | ecosystem: Environmental > Aquatic > Marine > Hydrothermal vents | place: Atlantic Ocean: Mid...
ACCAGTGGTTCGAAGCGAGAGTGCCCAAATGGATGGTTCCTATCTGGAGGCTTTGAGGATATTCTTATTCCAAAATAGCCCATGACGCTCGTTATGACATCACTTAGGGAATGAACTCCATCCGAAATGAGGGCGATACTTGAGTACAGGAAGCCAATGACTAACTTGAGAATCGCAAGAAGGACGTTACCAAGGATGCTGACCCATATAGGCCTGTAAACCTCATCCATAGTACCACCGTACAAGTGCCCAGGGAAATTCGGACGGCAGATTTTAGTAGGCTTTCCAACTTTATTGGACCGCCCAAAAAGACTGTGAACGGGAACACGGTCAGTCCGTCACTCCCTCGTCACTGCTCGGACAAGGCTGAAGTCATCATCCCGGTAAAATATGCGGGATGGACCTTAAAAAATTAATCAAAAAGCAGGCACGGGGCTGGCAAAAACTATTATTCTTGGCTCCGTAACCTAAGGTGGGGAGAAGGATGAGAAAGATAAAGTGAGTTTAACGTTCCCGGCGGGAGCCTCGAGAGTATTGAGATGGCCTGAACAGAAAGAACCATTGAGATTGATAGAAAGCTGATACACGCCAAGAAACACCACACGTGGAGGATTATACAAGCATCCTGTTTCCTTTGAAGAGATTTTGAAGAAACGTGAAGTGAGGGGGATAGCCCCACCTGGAAAGATTTCAAAAACATCAAAGAGAGAGGAAAATTAACTGCTCAGCGATCACCTTTCCTTCCTCACCGTTCGGTTCGCCCATCACTCATCATCGCGCTCCCATTTCAGCACGAATCTTTTAATTCCTTTCCCTACTGTGAAGCCACAATGGTTAAGTTCATCACTACCCTGTCCGTCAAGCAATCGTTGCCCACATCCTCTGGGAGGGTTAATATCATCACAACCTTCAGTTTCTCCCCCGGAGGAAGTTTACCTCTAAAAATCTCCAACGTGGTTCCATTGATGTCTCGAAGGCTCTTTTCAGCAACCCCCGGAACTTCAGAGGACTTACCTCCAAGCTCCACGAAAATACCCCCTATCCGGAGGTACTTTCCCAACTCCCCAACCTCGGGTGAGGTATCAACCTCCTTCTCTGCTTTGCTGATGTCGTCCTCCAAATCAGTTACGTTAAAAACGAGGTAGATTTTGGAGATTTCATAGTCCCCCCTGTTCTTTACGTAGAACTCCACCCTCTTACTCTCCCCAGGTTTCATGTCCTCGAACGAGAACAACCGATGCTCATCATAGAACCTCGAACCATCCCTGCTTATCCCAATATCAAAATCACCGGTCGAGATTGAGTTCCCCTTCGAGAGTGCCACGTCCGTGAAATACGAAACCCCCACATGGACACCCATTATAAACAGGGAAAGACCTAAAATCGCGGCTATTAACAGACGTTTCATACTAACACCTCCAGTTTACTCAAAAGAATATCCAATAGGTAGACCTAAATTATTTTTCAATGAAAAATTGTATTTCTGACATTTAAAGACAGAAGAATACGAGAAAACCGGGAGAAATGACAAGTGCTGAAAAGCTTTTTAGCCTCTCCTCGTACTAACCCTGGTGCCGATGGGAGAGCTAAAAAACAGGTTGATGAGAAACGCCGGCTGGCTCCTTGGAGCGGAGATTATTTCAAAGCTCTTATCCTATGGGTTAGTGGTCCTCCTAAGCAGAACTCTCGGTCCCGATGGATTAGGCCAGTACTCCTTTATATTCTACTACGTTGGCCTCTTAGGCATATTCTCAGACCTCGGGGTAGGCTTCTACTTTATGAGGGAAGTTGCGAGGGACAGGGACAAACTTAGAGAACTGCTACCCGACGTCCTTGGCTTCAAGATAATCCTTGCATTTATTAACTTCGGGATAATCGTTCTCATAACGCTCTTCCTCCCCAAGCCCGGATGGATAAAGCTCCTCATAGTTCTGGCAGGAGCGGAAGCAATGCTAACCTGGATCTCACTTGTGTTTGTCAGAATAATATATGCATTTGAAATCACCAAGTACGAGGCCTTAGCGAGAACCGTCGAGAGGTTCTGGGCCTTCTTCGTTGGTGGGGCCGTTCTGTGGCATTTTGGAGAGCTTTCACCCTTTGTTCTCGCCCTCCTGGTTGGTTACACTATCAGAGAACTCCTTAGGATAAGGTGGGGTCTCAGCTTCGTTCCAGGAAAGATTGTGGTTAGGTTTCACCCAGCAGAATGGGGAAACCTCCTCAGGAAGTCCTACCCCTTCTGGCTGATAGGGCTCTTCACTCTCATCTACTACCGCACGGACATGGTCATGCTAAACCTGCTCAGGGGCGATTATGAGACCGGCATTTACAGGGCGGCTTATACGCTGATCGAGGTTTCACTATTTATTCCGAACATAGTTGTCTCAACTACCCTGCCATCCATGGCAAGACTGCACAGGGAGGACAGAAAAACGCTCGGGGTTCTTTTCAGAAAGAGCTTTCAGGCTTTACTCTTACTTGGACTTGCCGGCACCGCTGGATATTACCTCCTTGCCAGGTTTGGCATACTCCTCGTATTCGGGGATAAATTTATGGAGAGTGTTCCTATCTTAAGGATTCTGGCCTTTGCAATCCCCTTCATGTTCTTGAACTCGCTCTTCGGGAGCTACATGAACGCCACAGGAAGGGAGCTGACGTTTACAAAGATAACCGGCTTTACAGCCCTGCTCAACGTAGTCCTCAACTACGTTCTCATACTCCACTACGGGGCTACCGGTGCGGCGGTGGCGACGGTGGTGAGTCAGGGAGTATTAACATTAGCCGTTTGGCATGAATCAAATAAAAGGAGGGAATGATAATCATGATCATGGGGATACCATGGGAATACATTGATGCTGACGTACGATTTGTTCCATATTATGAGTGTAATATCAAGAAGTGTACCAACATTTTATTTTGGCATTTTATTCTGGAGGAGGAACAGTATTGCCGTTATGGTTCTCACGAGACTAACAGACAGGACATTTAGAGGGACGAAATTTATATTGTTAGGAGTTGTTCATAACCCAAGTTTTTTTCAACAATTCACCGTTTGATTTGAGACATGATAGAAGAGTATCAATATTTTGGGAAACTGCCTGTAGAAATAGGCTATATGGATATCTGACCTCAACTATTTTCAATTGTATCCAAAGTTATTTTGGTGTCTACATACCCACAATCAGAAAAGAATATTTTGAGAAACTCAGGAAATACCAAGTTTTATATACCTGAGTCCGAGTCCACTATCAAAATCAATTTTAGCGAAGAACAACCTCCCCTCAGAGATTATTGGCGATTCAGCTCTATTTATTGGAATGGATTTTGATCCTATCCCTTCTGATATTCTAATAGTCAATATTAGGAGAGACGGAAAAGCTTATCCTAATCAAAATAGAAGTATGGTTAATATACTAAGGGCCAGTTCTAATCTAACAGAGGAGTATAAATTAAAAATGCATCTCGCCCTATTCCCTATACCGACTTAAGAAAGATAACCATTGCAACAAAAATAGCCTGGGCACATGGGGACAATTATCAAACCCAAGGTGAGGTTTTCTAGTTTAGAATACATTAATAAGGTTCTCCAGCTGTACTCTCAAGCCAGTTTAGTTATTGGAATGAAACTTCACTCAATAGTTACTGTGGCAGCATTTAAAGTACATTCATACCTCAGATATAGGCCGAAGTTTTAGACTTTGTATTGTCACTTGGATTAGAGAAACTATTCTATTTCCAAAAGAAATTTGTTATTACTTAGAGATAGTAATTTAAAAAGCCAATATTGCTTTTGATAATCTTCTTGAGAAGGGAGCAGGATATTACCGAAACTCAAATCAAAAAAGCAAAGTGGATAATTGACAATATATGAGACCCATGAATGAGAATCCAAACATAATAAATTGGAAATTTAGTATGGAGAGTTAGAACTCATGTCTAAAGGTATTTTCTGAGGCTTTTTAACAATTGTCTAACGGGGACGAAGGGATCAATTAACCACAATAGGATAAGCAAAGAGGTATAATTAAAACGGGGTCTAAAACTTCTAATATATACCCAATACTTTTTAATCAATTTCCTAGCACATGCTCTCCCATTAGAATCCGAGACAGAAGTAATATAAGTAATAATTGAACCAGGTAAAGGGCCCCTGCGTACATAAGAACAGTACTCCTTGGAATAAGGAGAATTCAACATCACAAACCTACATAATTCATTGTAATTCTTGATTGTAGATCTAATTCTTTCTTTAGCCTCATCAGTACCTCCAGAGAACTTATGACTGAGAGAATACTGTCTAATTAGACGATAAAAGTCATACTTATTAACACCGAACAGGTTTTTAGTTATAGATAAATAACTCAAAAAGAAATATGAATCCTCACTATAGTTTCTTTCCTCCGGGAACCTAAGGGAATACTTCCTAATAGTTCTCCCACGAAGAAGAGTGTTCCCAATTCCAAAACGAACTCGCATTGTGAGTACTGACCTCCAGTTAGTTTCACCCCAGAGTTTAAAATCATACCTTATTGAAGATCCATTCTCGAAGATGTCATAATATCCAGTATACACGCCCCCATAAGTGTAAATTGCTTCAACTGTATCTTCAAGGAACGTCTCACTCCACCAGTCATCACTATCTATGAAAGCTATATATTTTCCAGAGGAGATATCCAGACCAATGTTCCTACCGAGGCTTGGACCGCTCCTCGGCCGAGGAGTTCTTTCAATATGAACCCAATCCGGATTTTTATCCCTGAACTCCTTTAGAATCTCATAAGTGCCATCGTTAGAATGGTCGTCTACGAAAATGACCTCAAAATTCCTGTAAGTCTGAGTTTCAAGGGAAGCCAGTAGCCTATGGATATAGTTTCTTGTATTATACACTGGTACAATAACCGAAACCTTAACCATGCTGATCCCGCTAATAGAAATCTAAAAACCCTTAAAAGTTTATTCTATAGCATTTTACTGATAACCATGAACAGGCTCAAAAAACAGCTTATAGCTTCAAAGTTCCTCTCCATTGTAAACCACCTCCCTAAAGATGAATCAAAGATAGTCTTCTACTCGACTCCGGACATTTCTGACAATTCCCTGGCACTCTTCAGGTGTATAGCCTCACAAAACTATGGATACGACCTTGTCTGGCTTCTAAACGATGATAACCCCTCAGGACTCGAAAAACTTACAAAGGAATATGATGCAAGAGCTGTCTCGCTGTTCTCGGCAAAAGGTCTGAAAGAACTAATAAGGGCAAGATTTGTCATTACAAGTGATGTACTGCCCGTAACACCCCATTCTGGCCAGAAGGTAATCCAGCTCTGGCATGGCTTACCCGGAAAAAAGACCGGTTATGAACATCCCCTTAAGGTTAAGGACCTCTATCTCTACATGGACAGATGGACAAGCTATTTTATAACGACCTCCGAGCTCGTAGTTGGAGCTTTTGTAAGGCAGTTTATGATAAACCCCCGGAAGTTCAAACTCCTTGGACAGCCGCGCAACGATGGCCTGTTTGAAAACCTCAAAAAATCAAGAGACCTTCTCTCAAATATCCTTGGTCTGGACATTGAATCCTTTGATGGCATAATTCTTTACGCGCCCACATACAGGTATACGAGCTATTTAAAAGATTATAGGGCGAGTGTAAACGTCGTAAGAACCCTACTCTCTAAGAAGTTTACCAATTTCCTCAGGAAGGAAAACCTCCTCCTGGTAATCAAACCCCATAAACTCGTGGGCAAAGCCATAGCGGATTCAATCGTCAATTCGAAAAACATGATTCTCCTTGGAGACCAACCGCTCCAGGAGAGACTGCTAACAATAAACGACATAATGGGGGCCTTTGACATGTTAATAACCGACTACTCAAGTATCTTCGAGGATTATATTTTAACCGAGAGGCCAATCGTATTCTACCTGCCCGATAGAAAAGAATTGGAGAGAAAAAGTGGTTTTCTTCTTCCATACAACTTCTTCGCCCCTGGAGAGAAATCAGAAACAATAAACGAACTGATTCAATCGCTCAAAGCCTATCTGGAGGATCCTACCAGGGATGTGGAATGGAGGAAAACAGTTAAGAGCTTCCTGTACGAAGTTGGGGCTGACCCTCATTCGTCGGAAAGAGTTTATAGGCGCCTGATAAGAGGTGAATAGGGATGACAACTCTAATCCTACTGGCGGGAGGTATGGGAAAAAGAGCTAATTTGGGATTACCAAAGCAGTATTTTAAGATAGAAGAGAAAATGATTATTGAGTATACTCTGGAAAACATATCAGAGGTTGATTCTGTGGACAACATTGTATTGGTCTCAAACCCCGGTTTTATTGAGACTGCAAACGAGCTAAGAAAAAAATTTCAAAAGATAACAGCAGTAACCGAGGGAGGCAAAACCCGGAACGAGTCTCTCTATAGGGGTTTCCTGAAAGTCCCAAAAGAAGAAAAGAAAGTCCTCGTTCACGATGCAGTAAGACCTTTTACTCCCAAATGGGTCTTTGAGCGGATTGTAGGAGCACTTGAAGAGAAGGACGTGGTTACAACCATCAACCCAATAACAGGGAATCTAATAGAATTGGAGAACGGAAGAGTACACAAAATACACGACCGTTCAAAATACGCCATGGGAGAGGCTCCAACTGGATATCGCTATGAAGTTCTCAAAAAAACCCTTGAGAGTGCAGTGAGTGGGAGGTACCTGAACGAGATACCTCACGATATACTCCTCGCAATGAAAGCTGGATTTGACGTCCACACCCTACTCTGCAACTGTTTCAACCTGAAGATTACCTTCAAAGAGGATATCCACATAGCCAGAGCACTGATAAAGATCCTGGAGGAGGGGACTTGAACCCTGTAGTTTCTGTGGTCATTCCCACATACAACCGAAATGAACTCCTAAAAAGAGCCGTAGAGAGTGTGTTAAGTCAGAGTTTCGACGAGTTCGAGATACTCGTGATAGACGGCTCCCGAGATGAGTCTACAAGGGAGCTTATAAAGTCCCTTGGAGATGGTAGGGTAAGATACGTCCCCCAGCGGGGAAAAGGGATAGCAAACGCCCGCAATCTGGGTGTTATAACGGCTAGGGGAAAGTTCATAGCCTTCCTCGACGATGACGACCGCTGGCGGGAGGACAAGCTGGAACGTCAGCTGGAGCTCTTTAAGGAGCTCCCAAAGGAGTACGGCCTCATATACACGGCATTTACGTATTACTACCTTGAACGAAATAAAATCCTCGGGATAAAACACCCGAGGGCAAGTGGAAACGTCTACAGGTACATGATTAAAGACAACATAACAGGAACGTCGACGATAATTGTGAAAAGGGAGTGCTTCAAGAAGACGGGACTTTTCAGGGAGAGCTTCCCAACCTGCGAGGACTGGGACATGTGGCTGAGAATGTCAAGGATATGCCTTTTTGGGACGATAGACGAACCTCTGGTTGACTACTCAATCCATTCCGGCCAGTTCTCCTTTGCCAAATACCTAATGGGAAGGTACAGAATGATAGAGGAGCACGGTGACATAAGGAATGACCCCCGGGTTCTGAGCTATCACCTTCTTCAGATAGGAATACTGAAACTCCTCGGCGGCGATAGAAGCGGCATTAAAGACGTACTAACCGCATTTCAGATCAATCCCCTTATGAGAGGAAACGTTGCCGATGTTCTGAGGTCTTTCCTTGATGTGAGGACAAAAATATACATTCTCAAATTTCTTGGCAGATTGTAACCCGATTACTTTTTAAACCCCCACCAGAAAAGGCTTTATTAGGTGACCCAAATGAACACCACCCTCATTGCAGTAATACTCGGCATCGCAGTGTTCTGGACAATCCTCTACGCCCTCTTCGGAAGGAGGGAGGAAAGGGAGGAGGGCCTCACCGTAGACATGTTCATAGCAATGTGGAGAACTAAGAGACTGCTGGGATTCATTGACGGGCTCGCGAGGAAGGCACCCAAGTTTTGGAAGGTTTATGGTGATGTTGGAATTTCACTGGGCTTTATTGGGATGGTTTACGTGTTCTACGCCCTCTTCAGAACGGCAATGACCACCATCAAAACCGGCGGGGAAAACGCAGGAGTCCAGCTCGTCATCCCAGGGGTAACCATTCCATTATGGTACGGTCTTTTTGGCCTGATCGTGGTGATGGTGGTACACGAACTTAGCCACGGTGTTGTTGCAAGGGCCGAAAAGCTTCCCCTGAAGTCGGTGGGCTTGGTCCTTTTGGCCGTTATTCCTGGAGCCTTTGTAGAACCCGACGAGGATGCCCTCCAAAGGGCGAGTCTGCGGAAGCGTCTGAGGGTCTACGGGGCTGGATCGCTTGCAAACGTTACCACCGCCCTAATAGCAGTGATGATAATCAACTTCGCGATAACCCCTCTCCTCCAGCCTGCGGGAATCCTCGTTTCGAAGGTTGCAGACGGGAGTCCCGCCCATGGTGTTCTACAAGAGGGGGACGTTATAATAGGGATAGATGGAAAGGGCATGAGAACTGTGGAGGAATTTATGGACTTCATGAACACCACAAAACCGGGCCAAGTGATTACGCTCACGATACTCCGCGACGGAAGAGAGATAAACACTAACATAAAGCTCGGCGCACATCCAGATAACCCCCAGAAGGGATACCTGGGGATATACCCGGCCCAACATGTTACCTCCAAAGTGGGGTACGACAACCTCGTTCTCCCCTTGTTCTTTGCATTCTACTGGATCTATGTTCTAAACATCGGAATAGGGCTTATGAACCTCTTCCCACTCGTTCCCCTGGACGGCGGAAGAATGCTCGACGACGTGCTTAAGGCCTACCTGCCGGAGGGGATAGTCAATCCCGTGAGGTACGCCGCAATAGGGATTGGACTGCTCCTCTTGCTCCTGAATCTATGGCCGGCGATAGTAAACTTGGGGGGTTAAAGAAGCCCCCTTATGCGCCTTATCTTTATCTGGCCCCGAGAATAGACAAATTCAGCCATAGAAGGCTCGAAATCGGGGAGAATCGACTTTCGTATTATCATCCTTTCGAGTCCTGGCCTTTCAGTGGGCTCGAAATCTATCACGTGCTCAGCGTAGTGGAACAGCCAAGAGATGTAGCCCTTCGAAACCCTGTCCCTGTTCACTATCATAATGTTTATCGGCCTCACCCTCTCCTCACGAAGTCTGGCAGCCTCTTTCATCATGACGTTTCTCCGGAGTATCTTCATAGCCGTTTCCTCATCGAATATCTTGGCAAACCCATCCATTCCAACGGTAAGCCCAATTGGTTTTCTGTCGCCGGCCTTTCTAAGTATCCCGTAGTAGAGCTCCACGAGTTTGGGCAGGAACGTGCTCGAATCTATCCTTCCAGGAGAGTACACGTAAGGAATGCCCAAGTCCATACCGTGTACAGCACCGAAGACATCAATTATGGCCAGTTCCCCCGAGTTTCCTTTTTCCTCAAGATCAAAGCCCACCATCGACGCGTACTTCTCAAGCAATCCAACTGGGAGAGAATAATTCGTGATGACTCCAAAGCACCCCCTATCAAGGAAAGACCTGAACATTTCGATTGAAAGAACCCACCCAAAGGAATTCGTCTCGTAGATGAGGAGAACTATGCTATCATCGAGAACTCCTCCACCCAACATGGCGTCCAGCTCTTTAATACCCGTGGGAATGACATCCAACTCCATGAAACCCCCCACAATATAGTACCGCTCAACCTTTTTAACTCCTCCCCTCGAGTGAAGGACGGTGAGTCCATGAAGTGCTCCAAGTGCAATAATCCAGCAGTTTACCACGCGCGCTACACGGGGAGGTACTACTGCAGGAAACACTTCAACGAGATGGTGGAGAAGAAGTTCAAGGAGACGGTGAAAAAGTACCGCCTCCTCGAGAAGGGTGAAAGGATAGCGGTCGGGGTTTCCGGAGGGAAAGACAGCGTCGTGTTGATGCATCTCCTGGCGAAGCTGCGCGAGAAGTTTCCCTTTGAGTTAGTTGCGATAACGATAGACGAAGGCATAGCCGGTTACAGACCGCCGAGCGTCGAAATAGCCAGGAGAAACGCGAAAAAACTCGGGATAGAGCACAGGATTTATTCCTTCAAGGAATACATCGGCTTCACGCTGGATGAGACCGTCGAGATAATGGGGAGCTTTGAAAAGGGAGAGCGCGTTGGGGCGTGCTCCTACTGCGGCGTCTGGAGGAGATGGCTCCTCAACTATGCCGCCAAAGATGTCGGCGCTGATAAACTGGCTGTAGGCCATAACCTCGACGACGAAGTTCAGATGTTCATAATGAACATCCTGAGGGGGGACATAGCCCGACTGGGCAGGACGGGCCCATACTACGAGGAAATTCACCCCGAGCTGGTTCCCAGGATAAAGCCGCTCCGTGAGATTCCCGAGAAGGAGATAGTTCTCTACGCGGTTCTGAACAATATCGAAGTTGATCTGAGCGAGTGCCCCTATGCCATAGAGGCATTCAGAGCGGAAATCCGCGACTGGATCAACGAGATGGAAGAAAAACACCCTGGCACCAAATACCAGATACTCAGGAGCTACGACAAGCTCTTTCCGCTGATAGCGAAGACCTACACCAAAAGGACGAGCGAGCTGAACCGCTGTAAGATATGCGGCCAGCCGACGACTGGAGAAATCTGCAAGGCCTGTGCCTTTAGACTCCAGGTGGAGAGGAAGGCCAGGGAGAAGGGATTAACTTTCAGGGTTGAGTGAGCTAAGCAGGAGAGTCAATTGCCGAGAGCTTTGAGCCTGACGACTCTTCAACGTCAATGTTCCTGACTTTCCCTCCAATCATCCCATCAAGTCATTTTCAAACCCTTTGAGCGTTTCCTTGTCGATTTCTTCCTCCGGAATGCGTCCTATCATCCCCCCATCCCCGATTATGGAATTAGGCCAGCGATTAGATAGGTTTCCATGTTGAGTAGACAAACTGAACAACTATTTATAAAGAGCTGTTCAGTATACTAAACAATCTTTATAAATGATAACGCCCAATAACAACCATGCGAGAGGAAATAGCACGAGTTCTGATTGAGTGGCAGGAAACCTGGACGCCAGATCTTATAGAGAGGGACTTTGACTTCTCCCTGATTCCCGAGAAACCGAAAAAGGTTGTAACATTCGCTGGTTGTCGGAGAACCGGGAAGACCTACCTAATGTTCCAGCTCATAAAAGAGCTCTCAAAGAAAATTCCGAAGGATGAGATTTTCTACGTCAACTTCGAGGACGAAAGGCTTGAAAAGAACATTTCGACGCTCACCGAGCTGATTCCAACCATAGAGGAACTCTTCGGAAGGAAGGAGAGGCTCTACCTGTTCCTTGACGAAATCCAGAATATCTCTGGATGGGACTCATGGGTCAGGCGTGTCCATGACTCAAGGGAAGAAATGAGGCTATTTCTAAGCGGTTCCTCATCAAAGCTGTCGAGCAGAGAGATACCAACCTCCCTGAGGGGAAGAGCTTTAACCTTTGAGGTTTATCCACTAAGCTTCCGCGAGTTTTTGAGGTTTAAAAGGTTTGAAGTCCCAGAAAGGCCTGATTTAAGCCCAAAGAAGACTGAAATGCTCAACCTGCTGAGAGAATACCTGATCTACGGCGGCTTCCCCGAGGTGGTCTTAGCAGAGGACAAGAGGGTGAAGAGGCTGATAGTTAGGGACTACTTCAACACGATAATAGCGCTAGACGTCGTAGAGCGCTATAAACTCAGAAATCCCGAGGAACTCAGGGCTTTCATAAGACTCCTCCTCAACTCAGAGTACTTCAGCCTGAGCAAAATTGAGAAAACGCTAAAAAGCCTCGGCTACTCCCTCAGCAAAGCGACACTCTCAAACTACCTCCACTATCTCAACGAGTGCTACTTCCTCTTCACAGTCGAGGCCTACTCACCGAAGGTGAAGCTCAGGATTCAGCATCCAAAGAAGGTTTACTTCGTTGATAATTCCTTTATAACTTTCCTGAGTGTGAAGTTCAGCGAGAACATTGGGAGATTGATGGAAAACGCGGTTTTCATTGAGCTTACGAGGAAAAGGGAAGAGGTCAACTACGGCCTTGGTGAGAACTGGGAGATCGACTTTCTCCTACCCGAGAGAGAGGAGCTAATCCAAGTGAGTTACGACGTCCCAAACCCGAAAACATTAAACAGGGAAATAAAAGCCCTCAAAAAGGCAAGGCGGGAGTTCGGCTGGGAAAATGCCAAGCTGATAACCTGGGACGTTGAGAAGAACGTAGACGGCATTGAGGTAATCCCTCTCTGGAGGTTCCTCCTTGAGAATCCTTGAAACGCCGATTTCCCTCAGCGAGCTCGAGGAAATCCGTGAGAAGAGCGGGGCAGAGGTTAAGCTTATCTACCTCGGAAAAATCGAGAGGAACGGCATATCACTCAGCAGGGTTCTGATAGAGGGAAGTCCTGAGGAAATCGAGCGCTTCATGGAGAGGCTCCGCCCGGCAAGGGCAGGAGGTTAGTTTGGGGAACAAACTTCCAACCGGGTATTTAAGGGTTGATGCCTAACTCTTCTTGGGTGGGAGCATGGAGGAGCTGAGTGAAGCGTTAAAGGCGGTTGAAAAACAGCTCAACTTCGCGAGGAAAGCATACCGCTCGGCGCTCTTCCTCTACTGGGCGTGGGCAATACCGGGAGTTTACCTTTTGGCGGGGATGCTCACAAGGTACTGGGGGGTGGAAACAGCAACTTCAATTCCGGCCCTTTCTCTGCTGGCAATCGTGGTTTTTGTTATCGAGGAGAGGAAGGCCCTCAACAAAGTGCTCCAGCTTGAGAAGATCACCGGCCATGTTGAGAAAACACCGAAAGGGTACATAATCGCCCAGGCACTCGTATGGCCGATCTCCGGCGTTATTGCGAGCCTCTGCACCCAGAACGACGGTTCCTGGATGCTGGTTTTCATTGGCCTCGGCCTGCTCCTGCTCGCGAGCGTTGAACTCGTCTTCACCGGAATCAAGGACTGGAAAACCGGCCTGGCGGGACTAATACTCCTGTGCTCGACGACCCTTTACACAGGCTTCGAGTACGCTGTCGTAGTAATAGCCTTTGCGTTCTCGCTGGCCTCTTATCTGCACCTCAAAGGGGCGATGAGGGAGTGACATGCTCGATGAACTGGCCAAGCTTTCGAAGTCGCCACTCGGCAACCCGACGAGGTTGGCCATAGCCCTTTACCTGCTCTCAAGGGAGAGGGCGAGCTTTACAAGTCTGAGAAAGGCCCTAAAGCTCACCCCCGGCAACCTTGAGTTC
>Ga0256833_1002373_pt1 | contig 13231 bp, 18 predicted proteins | sample 356284metaG_FD_190535 | JGI IMG/M metagenome (GOLD analysis project Ga0256833, IMG submission 190535) | Hydrothermal vent microbial communities from Mid Atlantic Ridge, Atlantic Ocean - 356-284 | ecosystem: Environmental > Aquatic > Marine > Hydrothermal vents | place: Atlantic Ocean: Mid...
CTAGCATACTACGAAAACACTAGGAGAATGCTGAGGAACATTAAGAGGAAGAAAGGGATACTGAGGAAACTGGGGATAAAAGGTGGGTTCTAAGGGCGTGGAGGACGAGTTACTTAGCAAGGCACTGGAGGCACTACTAAGGGTTCCCCTGTGCGATAGGTGCTTAGGTAGGCTCTTCGCCAGCTTAGGGAGAGGACTCTCTAATGCGGAAAGGGGTAGAAGCATAAAGACCCTGCTCTCCATGGTACTTCATAGTAGGGCGAAGGCAGGTGACGAGGAAGCCAGATCCTGTATACTTAAGCTAGCTAAGAACGCATGTTATCCCTTCACAGAACTAGCACGCAACTACTCCCGCCGTGAGGACAAGGAAACCGAGGAACACTGTGCGCCATGCGCCATATGCAATAACGTCCTCGATCGTTTCATACCCGAAGCAACATTAATTGCGGCCCGAGAACTCGGGAGTCTGGAGTCGAAGTCCTTCGTTGTTGGGGTTAAGTCCGGCTCGGACATTGAGTTAAGAGAGCAGAACTTAGCGATGGACTTAGGCATAGAGCACTGGGAGTCAGTGTCAAGGGAACTAAAAAGGGAGGTTGGAAAGAGAATACAGTTATTGACAGGTATGCAGCCAGACTTCAAGCATTACGATGCTGTAGTGCTTTTAGACTTAGATTCCCTATCCGTAAATGTTCAGCCACAACCCCTGTACATACTCGGCAGTTACGTGAAGCTAGGTAGATTTATATCTCAGATGGAATGGATAGGAGAGGGAGGGATCAAGTACTATGAACTGTCTATTGAGGAATCCTGTAGGAAGATCACGCGAATATATGATGCAGAGGAACTAAAGCTTCACGCAGCAGGCAGGGAAGATGCTGACGCCCGCATGCTGGGGTTTGGGAGGCCTCTTGTCCTGGAACTCAAAGCGCCGCGCAGAAGGGCTGTTAATTTGAAGGTCGCAGAGGTTAAAGCCTCAACCCCACCATGGGTAATCATAAAGTTGAGTTCCTACGTACCGTATCGTGTAGTGCAGGAGATCAAGGAAAGAATCTCCCCCAAGGTGTACAGAGTCATAGCATACTCTCCCTCAGGCCTCACTAAGGACGATCTCAGCATAATAGAACGTAAGTTCAAGGATATCGAGATTCGCCAGAGAACACCTCGAAGGGTACTCCGTCGTCGCCCCGACATTGAACGTATAAGAAGGGTCTACGCTGTTAAGGGAAGAAGCCTCGGGAAATACACGTGCGAGATACTAATCCATTGTGAAGGAGGGCTCTACGTTAAGGAACTTGTACACGGGGATGAAGGCAGAACCTCACCCTCATTCTCCGAGGTGCTAGGGAAAGAATTACACGTACTTTATCTTGATGTGCTCACGTATTGTAGCGAAGAGGTCACGGACAACTCTTAGCTTTATCAACGTTTATAAGGCGGACGTACCAGTGAGTTTTAGGTGCTCGAAGTGGTTAAGGCATCAAGGGGACCAAGAAACAGGACCAGGAAGGTGTATAGAAAGAGAATAAGGGAACGCGGAGCTATACCGCCACTAAGCCTAATAATGCATGAGTATAAGGAAGGCGATAAGGTGTACATAAAGCCCAACCCAGCAATCCATAACACACTACCTCACAGGAGATATGTCGGGAAGGTAGGGACAATCATGGGCAAGCGGGGGAGAGCCTACATTGTGGAGGTTTACCTAGGAAATAAGAGAAAGGAACTAATACTACTGCCTGAGCACTTAAGACCTGCGCCTGCGTGATGGGGAGCCATGAAGTTAAAAGAAGCACGGAACATACCTTACAGCACCGTGATGAAAGTATTGGAGGAGCTGGAAAGCAAAGAGGTTGGTCTTAGCCAGTTAGCTTTAAGAGTTAAGGATTATGTACGTAGATTCAACAAATGTACTCGAGGAGAGGAGCTCGTTAAGGCCCTCACTGAGTTAGGGATGGATGAGGCAACAGCCGTAATGATTGCAAATATCGTTCCCGAGACACCCGATGAGGTTAGAGTTATATACGATAGAAAACCAGAGCCGCTAGATGAAGAGATGATTAAAAAGATATTAGATGTAACCGCTTCTTATTGCGTAGAGCGTGAAGAGTGAAAAGTAAACATTCATAGGTGCGTTTTAAGATGAGCAGCAAGTACCGCAAGGGTGATAAGAGAGTAGCTAGGGAAGATTACGCTATAGTACTTGACTTTATGCCTGAGGGTAACCCCATAGATCCACACCCTCCTCATAGGTCACGACCCATAGCTCAGGCAGTTGGCGACAAATACTTCACGCTACTGGAATTCTACCCTAAGCCAAGAGTAAGCATCAAGCAAGGGGAAAAGGTTTGTGTGAGCTTTAAGTTAAGGGAGTTGAGAGATAAGGTTGATTTCGTATGGGGGGAGCCGATAACGTACGATGAACTTAGTGGTGTAGCCCGCTCGTACCTGCCGGAGGCGTTAAGAAAGATTGTGCAGGAAAAGGAGAAGGTCTTCGTAACATTCTTTAACATAGCTGCACCTCTCACAATTAAACTTCACTCACTGGAGCTTCTCCCGGGAATTGGTAAGAAAACCATGTGGGCCTTGCTGGAAGAACGCAAGAAAAAAAGTTTCGAGTCCTTTGAGGATCTTAAGGAACGTGGTAAGATAGCTGATCCAGTAGCAGTTATTGTCGATAGGTTACTCAGCGAGCTCAGGGGTGAGGAACGCTACTATCTCTTCGTTAACCCGCCCCCCAACGTTAAGCATGCTGTTGTGATAGGATACCTACAACGCATATACAAGATGCTCGGGTACTCCTAGAAGGCATTAAATACTTAGGGGTATACCCCCACCTTGAAGGGAAAGCCTGAGGGACGCTGAGGAATGAATCGTAAGGAAAACCTAAGAGTACGGCTTGTCCTAGTATCCCCTGAAGGAAAAATAAATTTCGGCTTCATACTGAGACTTGCAAAAAACTTTAACGTTGATGAAATATGTGTTGTGAATCCTCAGTTCGATATCAAAGACGGTGAGGTCCTAGAATTCGCTGCCAGAGCAAAAGATAATATAAATAAGGTGAGGGTCACTGAGTCATTAACTGAATGTATCTCAGACGTACTAATTAGCGTATGTACCACAGCAAAGCTAAACCTGGAGAGAGACGTTCTGCGGCAAGGAATAAGAATAGAGGAACTCCCCCACGTAATACCAAGGCAAGGTTTAGTTGCGTTGGTCTTTGGTAGAGAAAGCACAGGATTAACGAGGGACGAACTGTGGCAATGTGACATCATCTCAACCATAGATACAGGAAGCGAGTACAATGTCCTTAACCTCTCTCATGCAGTCGCTCTATACCTGTACGAGGTTAACAAGATCAGGAAAACACCTTACGGGCAAGAAGCGAACTACTGTGATCAACACGTACTTCAAGCCATAAGAAGGTATTTGGAAATCATTCGAGAAGCTACGGACGATGAGCGGGGAGTAATAGCGCTGAAACACGTGTTATTCAGGTCGAATATGAGTATCCCTGAGTGCACGGCAATATATAAGCTTCTGAAGAAAATCACCCACAAAATTAACCAGAAAACAAGGCGATAAGTTTACACTAACCCCCATGCATGGCAAATCCTTATATACGTCTTTCCTCCCTACACCATAGGTGCCGACAGATGCCACTACGCCCAGCAAGGTGCTATAAGGAGCTGAAGAAACCTCCCTATACTAGGAAGGAGTATATAGATGGGATACCGCAACCAAAAATAAGCAAGTTCGTCATGGGTAATCCTCACGGGGACTTTGATGTCGTGTTAGAGCTCGTGTCACTTGAGTTCGCACAGATCAGGCACAACGCGCTAGAAGCAGGACGTGTAATGGCTAACAAGTACCTGTCAAAAAATGTTGGCGATGATAAGTACCTGCTAATAATTAGACAGTACCCACATCATGTGCTCCGCGAGAATAAGATGATGGCTTTCGCCGGAGCCGACAGGCTTCAGGACGGCATGAGGCAGGCCTTCGGGAAACCTATAGGGACCGCGGCACGCGTCAAATTCGGTAGTGTGATAGCTGAGGTCAGGGTACCGCGTTCTGCGATACCTCAAGCTAAGGAAGCCTTACGGCGTCTGAGGGATAAGTTAGGAATTAATGCTAGGATCGTTATAAAGGAGTTGAAGGCTACGTCTTCTTAGAATGACCATGGATAGAAAACTACGTCTTACGAAGTGCGGGAACCACGTTTTCACATTAAGGGAGAACACGTTATCTAAGATATGGAATGCCAGAAGAATACTTGTTCAAGTACCTGAGGGCTTTAAGCCCTGTGCGACACAGGTGATAGAGGCAATCTTAGCTAAGACTAATGGGTCTGAGGTGGATATTGACGCGTCACCAAATTTCGGGTCATGCTTACTCGACCTCGGAATCGTTAGGGAGTACGATTTAGTCATACATTTCGGTCATGATAAGTACCCTCTCTGGGAGCCCCCGGAGAACGTAGTGTTTGAGGATATAGTGTATGAACCTGGATTGAACAGGGAAGTGCTAGAGGAACTTACTAGGGACTTAAAGGAGAGAAAACTAAGAAGGGTTCTTCTTTACGTGACTCAGCAACATAAGAACCTCTATGGAACTATTAGGAAGTTCTTACTGATGCATGGAATTGCCGTAGTTAACAATAAGAGAAAATCGCTTGCCTTTGGATGTATCTACCCTGACATAACAGTGTTGTCAAGTAGTGTTGACGCAGTTATCATGGTTTCCGGGGGCTCCTTTCACCCACTGGGGGCCGGGATATCGCTGGGAGGTTTAAAGCCTATTTTTAAGGTTGATCCGTACAGATGTACTTACGTTGATATGACTGAGGCCGTTAGGAAGGTTCTGAGGGTGAGGTTTGGCAAGGTGCTCCTAGCCGATAAAGCTAGTAATTGGCTAATCATTACCGGCGTTGCTGGCCAGTATAGGCCCGATGTAGTTAATGCAGTGAAGCAAGCTATCGTGGATAAGGGTGGGAAGTATTTCATTGCTAAATGCGCGTACTTGACTAGCGCAACGCTGGCTAATCTAGACAACCCTCACATAGACTCGGTAGTAGTTACATCCTGTCCCCGCATACCTGTGGATGACTTATCGGACTACCATAAGCCTGTCCTAACTCCCGGAGAGGCGCTTTACGTTTTGGGGAAACTTCATTCCTATAGGTTTCCTTGGTGATTATCCTGAGGAAGAAGGATCTTGAGCGTGAAATTGAGGCCGTGCCTAGCTTCAATAATCCGTCAGAAACGTTAGAGCAGTACGTCACGCCCTCCGACATCGCTGCTGACATGCTGTGGTTAGCGTACATGGCTAATAACTTAAGTAGTAAGCTAGTATTTGACTTAGGATGCGGTACTGGCAGACTATCTTACGGTGCTGCATTACTGGGAGCGAGCCATGTTGTTTGCGTTGATATAGACTACGATGTCTTAGACGAGGCTAAGGATTTCCTAGAGCCTCGTGTAAGCGTTCCCGTAAGCTTCATTGCGGGGGATGTGAGGGAGTCAATCCCTCTCCGTGAAGTGCGTACGTGTACTGTGATCATGAATCCTCCCTTCGGTGTCCACTTGAGGGGAGCTGATATAGACTTCATTAAGGCTGCTTTATTGATCTGTAAAACCGTGTATTCCCTTCATAAGGTGAGCAAGGGTCTCTTCAATGTTCTATCCAGGGTCGCGCGTGAATCCGGGTCAACGTTTGAGGTTGTTAAGTTATTCGAGTTTCCTATAAGGTGGTTCCTTCCCAAGCATAGAAGGAAGGTCCATTATGTCAAAACCGTGCTGGTCAGGTTCAAGCGGAAGTATTGAGAAAGCGTCACAAAATTAAAGGGTTAGGATCATTTAGTCAAGTAGGAGGGTAACCCTTGGGAAGGTTAGATGAGATACAGGGACGGAGGGTGACCCCTGGAGAAGAGATATGCGTAATTGAGGAATTCCTACCAGGGGTAGGCACTTTTGACCAGGATGGCGTAGTGAGGGCCGCCATGACGGGGGTAACACAGGTAGACATACTTAGCCGGGTAGTGTTCGTAAAGCCTTCCGTGAATCTCCCTAAGATACCCGAAAAGGGTGAGGTAGTGTATGGAATCGTGCAAGTAGTTAAGGACGAGTTCGCCATAGTTAAAATAGCTGGCGACTACCACGGCCGCCGGTATCCCACATGTTTTACGGGGCTCCTACACATCTCACAGTCCACCGACAGGTACGTTAAGAATCTCTATGAAGTGGTGCGCGTTGGCGATGTCCTTAAGGCTAAGGTGCTAAACAACTACCCACCCTACAACTTAACTATTAAAGAGCATAGATTAGGTGTCGTGTTAGCATTCTGCGGAAAATGCGGGAACCGCATGGCTAGGTCAAGCAATGACACACTAAAATGCGATTCATGCGGCAACATAGAGAAAAGAAAGGTAAGCTCAGATTACGGGCAACTTAGGGTCCTTCACCCATGACTATGTTCAAATTCACACTCTCCTGTGAAGATCGTGGCAAGTGTTTGGAACTCCTTGACTCAATACTTAATGCTAAGGGCGTGCGTGCGTCCTTAATAAGGGCAGAGGTTAAGGGCGATAAAATAGTGATAACAGTGTTTGGTAATAAAGTAGAGGCTTTACAGACGCGCTACGCCGTCATAAGGGCGTACAGAGAATGGAGGAGATTAAATGCGTGGATGAAGCACGGGAAGTGCGTTAGACTTAATGACTTGATAAAAGTTATAGGTAAGCCATTCCCCGCAGACGCATTAGCTGAGGTGCTAAGGATCTCAGGTAGCGACGCGCAAATGAAGGGTGGAGTGCTTTACGCTAATGCCCCTAACGACGTCGTTATAAATATCGCAAGAGAACTAGCAACATCGTTAGAACAACTCATTAAGGTCAAGCCCAAGGCATCATACTCAGCTAAGTGCTTAATCACGTCACTCTCAGTACTACGGAATAAAAGCGTACAGGAAATCATGGAGGAACTCAAAAGTGAAGGCTTCATTGAGGAGGAAGGGCATAGACTTCTCGTAACTTCGGAGTGGAGAAGCTTATTAAGAAAACTAACAGGAGAAGGAAGGGGCTTGGCTTGGAGGTAGTAATTAGAAAACGCACCGGTAAGGAACTCGTGATCAAGTTAGTAGGTGAGGACCACACCATAGGAAACCTAATAGCCAAGATGGCGTTAAACCACCCCAACGTTCGCCTAGCTGCATACACCGTCGAACACCCTCTTGAGGGAAGCCCTGTGATAAGGATAGTAACTGATGGAACCGTAGATCCTGGCCAAGTACTGAAGGAAGTCGTATTGAGGTCTAAGGCAATTACAGAGGAGTTACTTAAGGAACTTAGGGAGACTTTAGGAGTTGAAGACTGAGTCACGTATTTTGATTATGAAAGAGTTTGAGGACTGCTTAGGACGTAGCCTAACGCTTTACGTAGTAGTACGGGGAGAGAAAGGCATTGAGCACCTAGGATTAATTGATGGCCGTGACAATGCTGCGGTGAGATACTTACATTCATCGAGATTAATTGATGAAGTAAGGTTAATTATTAATCTCAATGAACCCTATGAGCATGAACTTCAAGGACTCCCCCACACAGTAAGGCTGAGAGTAGAGGAAAGCTTGAAGCTTCTTAATGCCTTGTCAAAGGAAGTAAATAGGTTAATATGTGCAGATACAACCTAGACTAGGTATGCGGGGGAGGGAGCCATGCTGGAGTTCTGCCCGAGGTGCGGGAGTATGATGGTCCCTAAGAAGCAGGGAGGCAAAACGGTACTGGTATGCACCTCCTGCGGATATGTTAAGGAAGTTGATGAATCCAGGAAAGGAGTGATAATTAGGAAGAAGATACGGCACAAGGAAACAGAGAGGATGTTCATATTAGACACCACGAGAGAGAAAGAAGGCGTTCCTAAGACTAAGGGCGTTAGGTGCCCAAGATGCGGGAACGATGAAGCCTATTACGTAATACTTCAAACCAGGGCTGCGGACGAGCCGCCCACGAGGATATACACGTGCACGAAGTGCGGTTACACATGGCGTGAGTACGAGTAACTTCATTGCATACTTAAGTGAGTATTTTTAAATATCCTAGAACACACGGATTAGACGGTGTTGTGCGTGAAAATAACTTTTGCTGACGCGAGGATCTGGCGATACATAACAACATCAGCAAGCAAATTCATCGAGACAGCCGTAATCAAGATCAGTCCAGACGAAGGTCTCTCACTCAAGGCGTTAGACCCGTCACGAACCGCGCTAATAGCGTTCACTATACCTAAGGAATCCTTTGATGAGTTCGACATTAATGAGGAGAGCACGCTAGTGATAGACTTAGAGGATGTGGGGAAGATAATGAAGACCGCAGAGCGCGATGACAGAATTAGCATAGAGTGGACGGGGTCCTCAATATCCTTCATATTCGAACGGCGTGGTGTCCCGCGAAGGTTCATGATACCTTTAAGAACCGAGGGCGAAGCGGAGAGCATACCTGAGCTGTCCTTGGAATTAAATAACGAGTATGTAACCTCGGGTACCGTAGCCTATGACGCTATAAATAGCATTGAAGACGTAGGTGAAACCCTATGGATTAGTGGAGACGAGAATACTCTTAAATTGAGATCCATAAGCGACCTAGGCGAGGCTGAGGTCGAGCTGTCCCTAGAGAGAGGCACGCTAGAAAGTGCGAAAGCAGAGTCACCTGGCTTCAGCGTTAGTTTTGGTATGGAGTACTTCAGTTACTTGAAGCAACCGATAAAATTGTCGGATAAGGTTATCCTGCGTGCGGATTCGGACATGCCTGCTCACCTCGAGCTGAGCTACATGCAGGGTGCCAAACTAAGCTATTACGTCGCCCCCAGGTCAGAGTGAATATCCTATGAAGGTTACTAGGACGAAAAACATAGTGCAGGAATTGCTGAGGGAATACTACTCAGAAGCAAAGCTTCGCCTACCAGAAAATTATATGCTTAGGGAATTCGCTTTCCAACCATTCGAAGGTAAATCTTACGTACGGCACCTATCTTTCCAAAGCGTGGCCTCCCTAAGAGAGTACCTAACAAGACAAACGCCTCGACAAGCATACTATTCTGCTGCAATATACCGGGACCCGGCAGCTGAACGCATGGAGGATAAGGGCTGGCTAGGTTCAGAACTAATGTTTGACATCGATGTGGATCACATTAGGGGGTGCGATAGCGCAGTCATAGAAATTGGGGAGGGTAAGACCCTCAGCATCGTTACTGAGAAGTGCATTGATCTTGGCAAGGATCATCTTTTAAGGCTAATTGACATCCTAGTCCAAGATTTCGGCTTCAGCCGAAGCGAAATCCTGATATACTTCACAGGAAATCGAGGATTTCATGTCGTAGTAGAGACGGGGAAAGAGGACTGGTTGAAGCTCAATTCTAAGGAGCGCCGTGAACTCATAGACTACATCAAAGGCATCGGTCTAGACCTGAATAAGCTCTTTATTCAATCTAAACGAATCAAGCCCGCACCACCACTCCCCAACGACGGTGGGTGGCGTGGAAGGATAGCTAGAACCGGCTTTGAGTTGGGGGTCGTGATGCAGAACCCAGAAACCGTCATTGAGCACGCGTATGTAGAGATAGACGAGCAAGTTACTCAAGACCTATCAAGGTTAATTAGGATACCGGGATCAATCAACGGCAAGTCCGGCCTCGTATCAAAGATACTTAGTACGGAGAGCGACATTCTTAACTTTAACATAGGGGAACACCTCTCCCCCTTCAAGGGGTATGCTATAATAAAGTCGCTAGTTAAGACTCCCTCCTTCAATCTTTGGGGAACCGAACTCACGCTTTCTAAAGGGCAGTTACTTAAGGTGAGTTTACCCGTTGCTGTGTTCTTAACACTGAATAACGCTACTGAGATAGTTAAGATTACGTAGGATCTTGAAGGATGCCGGGAACACACTCATTTATACTGCGTCCTTCACCTTACTTATTAGGTCGATAAGAATGATTCGGGAATTCCTATTGAGAGAACTTACCTTGAAGGAGCATGCCCGTATACAGAGAGAGGACTTAGAGAAAATGTCCGTCGAGATTAACGACACTATTGACTGGTGCGCATCAAGTATGGAGACCGAGCTTTGCGCAAAGTATATTAGCATAGTAGAGGAACTCTCGACCGCATTAGGACGTTTTAGGCTTAAGAAATCCTTAAGTTATAAGCTCCCGCTAGAGTCTATAGATCGTGAAGCCTTGAGTTGTGCTTTAAGAATAGTTCCCCGATATCATGAACTACTACTTAAGGGACTAACCCTTACCCATAGTGGGGTTGCCATAAGGATAAAGCGTGGGCTATCGGTCAACGGCAGAGTGGTGGCTCCAGGCACCGTTACTTTCTTGAATGGGCTGGAGGCTATTCTGCTGGAATACCTAGGCTACGCTGAAATTATTGACCCTCTCCCTCTGACTTACTAAGACATCCCTCTATGAAGCCCTCTATCACATCCTCAACATGCGTTAGCAACCATGAAACAGCCCTCGCATCAGCTCCAGTCACAGCATCTACTAACGTATACTTAATAACCTTCTTCTCTCCATTGCATTCTATTAACCCCACGTAGAATGGGTAATATACCACGTGGATAGCTGAGATTTTCCTTGCGAAGGATTCTATAAATGATATTAATCCATCTATGCTTGTCCTTGGGAATATCACTAGTTCCTTATCGGACGCGGGGGGCTCACCCTCATGTAGGTGAGCCCCCCTAGCCTCCAGCGACTTTAAGATAGAGAAGGAGTTTTCTGCTATTGTCTTGCGTATCTCCACGACGTCGGAGTACACGTCCACTAAGGCCTTGTTTAGTAAGAAGTTAGCCACAGACCTTATCTTACCTTCGCCCAGCTTCAGCTCCATCGCTAGCTCGCTAATAGTCTTGTACCCCTCCCTCGCTAGGATTCTGATCATGTCTAGGGCAGCGTCGCTTAATTCGGCGAAGCCTCCTCTATCCTTCAAGGGTTTCAGCGTGTCTCCTTCTTCGATAACTAAGGATCCTCGTATACCCTCGAAAGTGAGGGACAATTCCTCAACCTCCCCTGAACCCTCTTCCTCAGGTCCTCTAACTATGGCCTCTAGCTCGAACTCTATGAAGGGTAGGTAAATCAGGAAATGGTGCTTCAGCGCGCCAATACGTTTTAGAAATCCTTTCTCATGTTTCTTGAGTGCCTTGACGGCGTTCTCCTCACTTATGATTGGGTGGACGTGAAGCACATCATACTTTCCTAGCTCCTCCCTATACTTTACCTCTATGTCCCTGCCGACACGAACGATATCTATGCCTAACTTCTTAGCTAGCTCGTAGGCCTCCACGCTTACGTCTCTTATAGCTATAATGACAACCTTGTCAAATTTCCCCTCTTGCCTCCACACGCTAAATCTCTCGACATCCTCTGGCCTTAAGGGCGTATCCGCGATGATGAATGCGATTTTTAGCTCCACACCAGTTATAGGTGAAAGCACTGCCAACACATCGATCTTATGTGTTATACCCGCAACTTCTATTAGGTAATCAGGCCATATCATGAATCCCTGCTTCTTAAGTTCCCTTACAAGCCACCGCATAACCCTCCTCTTCTCTAACACAACATCACTTCCTTGCATAGCTGGTAATTGAGTGTCCGTCCTCTCCTCACCACTTGAGTGTTGACACGAGGTTTTTAAAATTGACAACGGTCAAAGTGGCGTTCTCTACTAACGGATTCAACTATTACCCCTTGCTGTAAACCATGGATATTAATGCAGGAACTGTTAATGACGATATGGGTATCAAGAGTATCAGGGCTAAGTAGGACTCGAGGGAGAGAATCCCTGCCTCACGTGCGGCCAGCGCCGTTGTCATCATTACCTCTGCTCTTGGAACCATCCCTAAGCCAATTACCAAAGCTTCCTTTCTGCTAAATCCGCTTATTACTGCTGGTACGAAGCACCCGATAAGCTTCGTTAAGAAACCTAGCAATATTATTACGAGAACCATGAGTAGGGATTTACTGAGACTGATGCTGATCAGGGATGCTATGTTAAGCATTGACCCGGCACTTATGAAGAATAGCGGTGAGAACAGCGTTACGAGCGGATATATCATGGACTCGGTTTTACTCGCCATGTACCTATGTGATGAGAGCCCCAATCCGAGAGCGTACGCGAGGAGAATAGCACTAAGCCTCAACCGAACTGCCGCGAATGACAAGAGTAGCAGTATGGCGAACGTCAACGTCAGTACCGGAGCCTCCTCACCAAGTCTTGAGAACCACTTATACATTGGATGAGCTACCTTCTGAATGGTGAAGGCTACCGCGAACCAGAAAGCAAACGCCAACACAATTATCTCCACTACGGAAATCATCACATCAATTTCAGACTTAAGCTCCGTTAACCCCACCAACGTACTCAGTAAGGCCAACCCAAGTACGTCATCAACGACCGCCGCACCTAACACTGCTTGCCCCTCCTTACTCCTAACCTTCCCAAACTCCTCGAGTGTCCTCACCGTGAGCGTAACGGAAGTAGCTGAGAGAGCGGCACCAACAGCAAATGCCTCAAATGCGCCAACACCTAGTAAGGGAAGGATTAGTAATGGGAAGGCTAATGAGGTAATAACGCCTCCCACAGCTATTAGTCCAGCGTTGCGTAACTCTCTCAAAAATCCCCTTAACGATCCCTCTAAGCCTATGTAGAACAGGTAGGTTATTATCCCTAATATTCCTAGGGACACTGTAACCATAGATAACCCATAATGCATCAATGGAAGGGCTAACCCTATCATTACCCATGCAAACACCTTAGGTTGCTTTAATCTCTCAACAATAAACTCAGACAACCTAGCAACAATTAATAGGATCGCTACTTCCACGAACCAATCGTAGAAGTATTCCAAAACTTCATCACTACTAAGGGACACTGATAGAGGGAATTAAAGACTTACCCACCCATTTCAGGTGTTGTCATTACCACTCGATCTCCGTCTCTAAGGCGTGTATTTAAGCTTAACACTTGGGTGCCGTTAACGTATATAGCAAATATTAACCTTCCGCTTAATATTCCCTCACCTAACCGCCTACTTATACTATCCCTTATGAAGAGTACTAAGTCATGTAGGGTGGCCCCCTCCCGTAAATCAATTACGTGTACCCTCCTCTTTCCCCCTACTAAATCGCCTGCCCTAGCAAGCAGCACTAGAGTAACCTTCATGTTAGTAGTCCCG
>Ga0256833_1002374_pt1 | contig 13219 bp, 11 predicted proteins | sample 356284metaG_FD_190535 | JGI IMG/M metagenome (GOLD analysis project Ga0256833, IMG submission 190535) | Hydrothermal vent microbial communities from Mid Atlantic Ridge, Atlantic Ocean - 356-284 | ecosystem: Environmental > Aquatic > Marine > Hydrothermal vents | place: Atlantic Ocean: Mid...
TCTCGCCGGAGGAATACCGCGAGAAGTGGGGCCTGCCGGCCGATTATCCCATGGTCGCGCCCAATTACGCCAAGGCGCGCTCCGCCCTGGCCAAGAAGATGGGTCTCGGCCAGCGCCGCAAGGGCAGTTGATCCTGGCCAGAAACAGCCATGGAGCAAGAGCCGCCCTTCGGGGCGGCTCTTTTTTTCTCCGCGTCAGTCTTGCCAGCATGGGGGTGTCTGATTCATAGTGGGCAAGGACGAATGATTGTGATTCGTTGCATGGGGGCAGGGCAACACATGATGAATCGCGGGGAAATTCGCGCCTTCAGGGCGCAGCTCTCCTTGCCGGCGCAAGTCGAGCTCTTCGATTACTGGATCTCCTTGAGCAAATCCGGGGCGTTGCCAGCGCGTGAGGATCTTTCTCCGGCGGACATTCCCGGCCTTCTTCCCAATATCTGTCTTCTGGATGTGCTGCCCGCGCCGGACTATTTCCGCGTCCGTCTTGCCGGCACCGCCCTGCGCGATATCTACGGGCGCGAAATCACTGGTGAAACCCTGGCCGGCAGCGGCTGGGAGGCCAGCCGCGATTACTGGCGGCGCAGCATCGAGCTTGTCACCGGAGAGGACAAGCCCGCCGCTGGCATGTTGCGCGCCCCCAGCCAGGGCAAGGATCACCTGGTGCAGTTCTGGCTGCGTCTGCCCTTGCGCGGCCCGCGTCCGGATGGCCGCATGATCCTCGGTCTGGACATTTGTCAGACCATCAGCGCGGTGGACGAAAGCCTGCTCGGCGGCGATGACGGCCAGTGCCTTACCCTCAGCCGCTGATTGTGGCGCCAGCAGCGCCTTCGGAGATGGCCTGCAGTGCTCTGCAAGCTGGATTCGCTCTGCGTGAAGGAAAAAATTTTCCAGATTTTCCATGCGCTTGCGCAAAAACCGCGGGAAGGATGTCCACACCTGTTTGAACCGCTATAGGATAATATTCCTCAGATGGGTATGATGCCGAAAACATCAGGAGGAATGCATGTCCAAAGTCTGTTCGCTTGCCCGCCATGAAACGCCCTCTTCCCCCCCCTCATCGGTTTTGCCAGGCCATGCGGCCGCTGCGCAAAGGCGCGATGCCGTCGTGCGCTGCGTCTCGGCCGCCTTCGGGCTGTCCATGCGCGCCCTGACCACCGCGCGGCGTGCGCGTCCCCATGCCGTTTTCGCCCGTCAGGTCAGCATGTATCTGCTGCACGTGGTATTTTCCCTCAATCCGCAGGTCATTGGCCGGTTGTTCGGCAAGGACCGCTCCACCGTCGCCCATGCCTGCCAGCGGGTCGAGGACAGGCGCGACGATGCCGCCTTCGATGCCTTCCTGCATGACCTGGAGCTGGCGGTCAGCGCCCTCGATTCTGCAATACAAATGAGAACAAAACAAGAACTATTTGTATCCCGCAACACTTTCGCCATGGGAGAGGCCTCATGATGAGCCCGCGTGAATTCGATCGCACCGCGCGCATGGTCCTGGCCCGTCTGGCCGCCAATGGCGGTTTTGCCGCTTGCGAAAGAGGCAAGGGGGGCAAGGCCCTCTGGCGTCTCTATTCGGCCCGCAACAGGGCCCGCCGCCCGCTCATGGACATTCCCGCCGCTGCCGCCGATGCCATGATCGCCAATGGCTGGCTGGCGAAAGGGCAGGGCGGCTGGAGCCTGAGCGCCGCTGGCCGTGCCTGGCTGGAAAAGCGCCAAGGGGGCATCCGGCCGCTGCACGCACAGCAGCCCGGCAGGCGCGAAATGACGGATCCCGATGGCATCACCCGCCATCTGCGCGTCAACCTGGCCGAATCCCCCCTCGACTGGCTGGCGCGGCGCAAGGACAAGTCCGGCAGGCCTTTCCTCAGCCGCGCCCAGGTGCAGGCCGGCGAGCGCCTGCGCGCCGATTACGAGACCGGACGGATGGGCCAGAAGGTCACCGCCTCGTGGGACATGGCCCTGGCCGCCTCCGACCGCCGCCGGGTGCGCAGCCAGGCGCGCGACGGGCTGACCACCAATGAGCGCGCCCTGGCCGCCCGCCAGCGTGTGCATGATGCATTGGAGGCAGCCGGCCCCGGTCTCGACGACATCCTGCTGCAGGTGTGCTGCCTGTCGCGCGGCCTGGAGGCTGCCGAGCGCGCCCTGAACTGGCCGCGCCGCTCCGCCCGCCTCATCCTGCGCATCGCCCTGCAGCGCCTGGCCCTCCATTACGGCCTGGAGAAACCCGCCGCGGCGCACAGCCGCCCGCGCATCACCACGTGGGGCCTGCCCGGCCACAGCCCCGATCACGCCCTGCCGGAACAGGACACCCCCGCCTGAGCGGAAGGTCAATCCCCAGCGCGCAAGAGGTTCGGCGCCTTTGCCCAATAGGGGCTTAAAAAACGCTTGCGCGTCCATCTTCATCCCCTGCCAACCACCCAATCATGGGACACTACGGGTGCTTGGCAGGCGGTAGGGATGGTCTTCAGACAGTTAATGGAAATGCCCAATCGCATTCGGGCATTCTTGCAGATCTGTGAGCCCCACCATGCACAACCATCGTCACTGCCGGATCCGGTCCGGCAATGACGGTGTGGTGGAGCAGCTGGCGCAAATGACAAGCGCTTGCGCCGTTGATGTCTTTGATGAAATGCACGTGAGTTGATGATGCAAGGACGTTTTTGAAATCGGATCGGAGCAACGCGCCCTGGCGCACAAATATCTTTACCCCTCGCCCAGCGCCTTGCGCGCCTCGGCGCGCACGCGCTCGACCATGGCGGTCAGGCCATTGGCCCTTTGCGGGGTCAGGTGTTCCTCCAGCCCCAGCCTGGCCAGGTTGCCCTTGATGTCCATGTCCAGCAGATCGCGCGCCTTCTGGCCCGAAATCATGGTCAGCAGGATGGCCACCAGCCCGCGCACGATCATGGCGTCGCTGTCGCCCTGGAAATGAACGACGGCCTCTTCCGTCCCGGCCTTTTCGACCTTCGGCAGCAGCCACACCTGCGAGACGCAGCCATTGACCTTGTTGGCCTCTGTGCGCGCCTCTTCCGGAAAGGGCTCAAGCTCGCGGCCCAGCTCCATGACATAGCGGTAGCGGTCTTCCCAATCGTCGAGAAACTCGAAATCCGCCGCCAGATCCTCGAATGTGCGCCGCGCCATGAGCCATCACTCCCTGCTGGAAAAATCCTCAAGGGCAGACATAGCCCCAAACGCGGCCACGCGGCAAGCACCCGCACTCTCAAGGCATGAAAATCAGATGTGGCTGCTCACCCGCGCGGGCCGTTCCACGGCACGGTGAGATCCTCGATGCGCAGGGTGTTCTCCGATCCGGCGCCATCATCCTGGCTGTCACGATTGGCCACGCGCGTCACCGATCCGGTAATCAGCCCATCCGCCGCCCGCCTGGGCGCAATGCGCGCATTGTCCTTCCTGACCGGGCTTTCGGGCCGCGAGGGCAGGCTATCGAGCTTCGGCAAGGGCGGGTAGGAGACCTCGCGCGCCGCCACCGGATCCTTGTCCTTCTCCCCCTGGCTCCATTCATAGGCCAGCCGCAGGGAATATTTCACCTTGGCCTGAAGGATGCGCCATGAATCCGCCGCCACCGAACAGACCATGGGCTGGCGGGCGCAGAATCCGCCCGCGTCCGAGGCCGCCTGCATGGCCGCCAGAACGATGGCCGCGCTGCCCGGCTCGCGCCCGGCCGCAATGCCGCGCATCACCGGATCGTCCGGCGGCGGAGAGGGCAGCAGAAAGGCCCCCAGTCCAAGCAACAATGTCGTTCGCACAAGTTTCATGGCAATCCCCCATTGACTGCCATGAACATATCACGCAGGAATAAGTATTGAATGTATCCATGCGCATAAAGTTGAGTAAAAAAATAAGAATAATTGAATAAAATTTTATGTATGGCCTTTGCTTTCCGTGAAGGCCGAAAAGGCCCGGATGGCTTCATCCGGGCCCTGGCAATCTGCGGATCGCGGCCATTCAGGGTTTTCTGGCGGGGCTGAAATTGGTCACCACGGGCTTTGAGGGCTGCTGTGCCGTCTGCCCTGCCGGCGTTGCGGCCGGGGCGGAAAGGGTGCCCAGCAGGCGGTCGGTAATCTTGCGCCGGGCCCTGTTGCGCCGGGTGCTCTGCTTGCGGGGTCTCTTGGCGGCCTTGAGTTTGTTGGGCGCCCCTGTGCGTCCTGATTTGGTTTTTCTCTCCGGTGCGGCAAGAGCGGTCTCCCCCGGGTCCGGGATGCGGATTTCCGTGCCCGGTTTCAGGTTGCGCACCGAGATGCGCCCGGCATTGGCGCGCAGCAGCACAGGATAGGAGAGCACATCGCCATAGGCGGCAAAGGCGATATGGCTCAGGGTATCCCCGGCCATGATCTTGGTGAATCTCTGGCCGTCGCGCATGTAGAAGCGCTCCTTGGATGTGCGCGGATCGCCGCTGAGCGAGGCATTTTCGCTTTCCGCGATCAGCGAGGCCATGAGTCCCTTGTCCTTGCCGGTGGTGTAATTGGCCGCATCCTTCGGGATGACGCTGGCCACCAGCAGGTTGATGTCCACCTTGCCATCCGGCCCCTTGAGGGCATCGGGCAGCGCCTGCTTGCGCTCCTTGAGCGCCCTGGTCAGCAGACCGGCGATCTCGTCCTGGCTGCGGCCCTCCGACAGGGCCTTGTTGACCAGGCTGGCAAGTGCCTGGCGCAGATTGTCCGTCCCGGCATCGCCAGCCTTTTTGTTCAGCCCGCCAAGGGCCTGAACGACATTGGCAGTCAGCGCCTTGAGGGTTTCCGGATCGCCCGCCATGCCGGCCATGGGCTCCGGCTGGGCGGCTGCGGCGGCGGCAGGAGCTGCGGGCTCGGCAGGCTCCTTGGGCGCGCTCACGGGAGCAGGCGCGGCCGCCTCTTGCGGGGCCGCCGCGGGAGCAGGCGGCGCAACGGGCTCAGATGGCGCCGCCTTGGCAACCTCTTGAGTTTTCGCCACGGGGGCTTGCCCTGTGCGCTCTTGCGCAACCGGCGGATTGGCGCTTACCACGGGCCTGTCCAGGGGCGGAGGTGGAGGCAGCTCGCCTGCCGTGGAGGCTTGTGCCGCAAGGGCTTTCGCCTTGGCCGGTTCGGCCTGAATGATGCGCCCGGCATCCTTGGGCGGGGTGGAGATGGGTGTTTTGGCCGCCACTTCGCCCTTCGGCGCGGCCTGCGTCTGCGCCATGCGCAGCTCGGCGCCGGCATTCTGGGTGAAAATGACCGGCGGTTTTGCGCCATTGCGCATGGAGAGCAAGACACCGGCCAGCCCGCCTCCGGCTATGGCCGAGACCATGAAGATGGCCGCCAGAACGGGAAAGGCGCGCCTTTTCGGCGCGGCATTGTGCGCAAACAGAACCTCTTCGAGAGCCGGTTGCTCCACCCCGGCCCGCCTGCTCTTGCCAGGGCGCGCCTTCGCCGCGGCGGAGGGGGCGCCATCGGACTTTTCCATTTCCATGCGGCTCTTTTGCGCCGCCTTGCGCAGCCTTTGCAGGATTTCCTGCGCCTTGTCGGGCGTCGCCGCCGGCTGGCCTGTGGGGCTATGTGGAAAAAACGGCTTGGTCATGGGCAGTCATCCTGTTTGCATCAAGCCCCCTGAAAGTCCCCAATCGTTCCGCATCTTCGTTGCCTTGGTTGCCGGTGTGCCAGTCAAGCCATGCAGTTTGGCGCTGGCTGGGCCGGGAAAAGGCAATTTCTTGCCCTCTCCGCGTCCCTGTGATCATGGCAGGCGCAGTTTGCGGCCCACCGGAATGATGTCCGGGTTGCTGATCACGTTGCGGTTGGCCTGGTAGATCAGCTTCCATTTCGCGCCATCGCCATAATAAGTCCGCGCGATGCTCCCCAGCGTATCGCCCGGCTTGATGGTGATGATGCGCCCGCCCGCCGAGGCGCGCTTGTTCGCCGCCTTGCCCTCCGCGGGCACCTGCGCGGCACTGCCCTCGCTGGCCAGGGCCTTGATGTAATCATCCTGGCCTGTGCTCCTGGTGGCGTTTTGCGCCGCCCTGGTCACCAGTTGCTGGAGCAGGCCGCGCATGTCCAGCTTGCCGCCGGAGCGCTTCATGAGCTCTTCCAGCGAAAGCCCCTTGCGCGCCTTCAGGGCCTCGTCGATGAGCGCCAGGACATCCTCGGAGGACTTGCCCTGTTTCATGGCCTTTTCCACCAGTCCGCCCAGGGCGTTCATCAGGCTTTCGTAATCTTGCGGCGCCTGCTCTTTCTTCTTGCCTTCAAGGACGTTGAGGGAATCCACCACCTGGTCGGTCAGGGCCTTGAGGGTATCGGGGTCGCCCGCCATGCCGCTCATGCCCGCCATGCCGTTCATTCCGGTCTCGGGCACGGGCATGGGCGGCTCCTTGCCGTCCGCCGTCTGGGCCAGGGCCGGGGTGGCCAGCATCAGCGAAGCGGCCGTCAGTGTGATATGCAAAATGTGTCTGGACATGATCCATCCCGTTTGTCTGTTGCCTGCGCCAATGGCCTGCTTGGCCGTCTCAGCGTTTTTTCGGCTTGTGGACGCTCAGGCCGAGCAACAGCCAGTTCTGCATGCCGCCGCGATAGTAATGCAGCTTCTCCGGCGGATATCCGGCCGCCACCAGATTGCGGATGGCGCGCGGCGACTGCCCGCACCAGGGCCCGTTGCAGAACAGCATCAGCTCGCGCGCGCCGCCGAAATCCCACGTGCCGTCTTCCAGTTTCTTGGCGCCAAGAACGGCGAGAATGCGGTCACGATAAGGATTGTCCTTGGCAAAGAGCGGGAAGGGAATGTTGACCGCGCCGGGAATGGTGCCCTTCTTGTGCCACTGGGGGATGCGCGCATCGATGAGCACGCCCTTGTTCTTGGCCACCTGATCCTTGAGGAACTTGATGACCTCCAGCTCGCCGGCGATTTTCACCCCCGCCAGCGGAACGATGGGCTGGATGCAGAACGGCGGGCAGGCGCGCGACGTCTTGGTATAGCTGCCGGTCAGCTTGTGGGTCTTGTCCTGGATGCGCTCGATGCGCACCGTCTTGCCGCCCACCTTGACATCCACATAGGGGATGTCCTTGGTGATGTTCACGTCCCTGGCCTGGGCCGAAAGGGGAACGGCGCTGGTGATGATCAGGGCAAGGGCGGCCATGCCAATTGGCCGGAAATGTTTCGCAACAACAGACATACTCTTTACTCCCGCGTGACCTCCGCTGCCCGGACGGAGGAGGTGTTACAAGGTGTGCTTCAACATGTAATCTGCCCCCTTGCGGTGTGTGATACTCCAATATTTCGCCAAAAGTGACTTAAATATGAAGAATTGGTTAATGCCGCAAATTGTGACCAGAAGACGCGCTCTGCTTGCCGCTTTTCGCGCCCCGGCGCCCCTCAGGGCAGGGGCAGGGACAGGCGCATGCCAGGGGTCAGCCTTGCGGGGCTGGGGATCACCTCCCTGTTGAGCAGGTAGACATAGCCAAAGCGCGCCGCATCGCCATAGAAGCGCGCCGCGATGGCCCGCAGGGTATCGCCCCTGCGCACGATGAGAGTGCGGATGATGAGGCTGTCAGCCCCTTCGATGCGATCGGTGATCTGCTTTTGGGCCGAAGGTGAAGGCTCACCGGCGGCGGGTGTGCGTGGTTCGGGCGGATCTTGCGCCGCTTTCGCCGTGGCTGTCCGCGCTGCGGGCCGGGTGATGGCGGCCGGAGCAAGACGCGGCCTGGGCGGGCGGATGTGCCCCACGATGCGCAGGCCGACGTGAAAGACCGCCACACGCTGGGCGGCCTGCGCGCCGCCAGCAAGACCGGCGGCCAAAAGCAGCCCGGCCAGAAAGACAGGTGCGGTTTTGCCCCCACAGGTTGTGCCCGGATTGCACACGGCGCTTACTCCTCACTAACCATTTCATATTGGCATTGTCCGTCATCCTGTGGCAAGTCCCGTGCCAGATATTTCACTTTGTTATAGGATATCACCACTTGGGTGGCGGGGGATGAATTGGTTGCCTGCCGGTTGACATCCGGTCAATTTGGCACAACCTGGCCATGCATCAAATTTTAGGGCGCAGACCCATAAACCCCGCAGCGGGCCAATGAAAAAGGGCCGCGATGGGATCAGATCCATCGCGGCCCCTGCCGGGTGATGGCGGCTCTGGCTGTTCAGGCCGCCATCAGGTCAGCAGATCGCGCTCCTCGCTCCATTCCTCCTTCAGATCCACCGCGTCATCGGGGCCGAAGCCCAGCTTGGCCAGGCGGCGGCGCTTGTAGGAGAAGTAGAGCACCGGGATGACCACCAGCGTGAGGATGGTGGAAACCAGGATGCCGAAGATCAGCGACACCGCCAGGCCGTTGAAGATCGGATCGTCAATGATGAAGAAGGCCCCCATCATGGCGGCGATGGCGGTCAGCAAGATGGGCTTGGCGCGCACCGCCGCCGACTGGATGATGGCCTCGCGCAGCGGCATCTTGCAGGCGCACTGCTGGTTGACGAAATCGACCAGCAGGATGGAGTTGCGCACGATGATGCCGGCCAGGGCGATGACGCCGATCATCGAGGTGGCGGTGAATTTCGCCCCCAGCAGGGCATGGCCCGGCATGACGCCGATGATGGTCAGCGGAATGGGGGCCATGATGATCAGCGGCACCAGGTAGGAGCGGAACTGCGCCACGATGAGGAAGAAAATGCCGATCAGGCCCACCGCATAGGCAATGCCCATGTCGCGGAAGGTCTCGTAGGTGATGGTCCATTCGCCATCCCATTTCAGCGAGAATCGCACCGGGCTTTCCGGCACCGAGATGAAATACTGCTCCAGGGGCCGGCCGGTGATGTCGCGCGCCTTCTTCAGCTTGCCGGAGATTTCGAACATGCCGTAGAGCGGGCTGTCGATGGGCCCGGCCATGTCGCCCAGCACATAGACCACCGGCAGCAGATCCTTGTGGTAGATCTCGTTCTCGCGCTTGTCATGGATGAGGGTGACGATCTCCGACAAGGGCACCAGCTTGCCGGTGACGGCGCGCACCTTGAGGTTCAGCAGATCCTCCATGGAGCCCTTTTCCGTCGCCGGGAGCTGCACCCGGATGGGTATGGGATACTTGGTCGCCTGGGCGTGCAGGTAGCTGACGTCCTCGCCGCCCAGGGCGGTGGCGATGGCCTGGGCCACCGAGGATTGCGGCACGCCAAGGGCCGCCGCCCTTTGCCTGTCCACCTTGACGATGATGCGCGGGTTGCCCGCCTGGGTGGTGTCGTCGATGTCCACGATGTCCCTGGTGGTCTCGAAGACCTTGCGCACGTTGCGCGCCACCTTGATCTGGCCGCCGTAATCGAGGCCGTAGATCTCGGCCACCAGCGGCGAGAACACCGGCGGGCCGGGGGGCACCTCCACCACCTTGTAGCGGATGGCCGGATCGTGAACCTTTTCGGCCAGCAGCTTGCGCACCTGCAGGGCGATCTCGTGGCTCTTGCGCTTGCGGTGGTGCTTGTCGGTGAGATTGACCAGAATGTCGCCGAAGCGCGATTCCTGGCGCAGGTAGTATTGCCGCACCAGGCCGTTGAAGCCCACCGGCGAGGATGTGCCCGCATAGATCTGGTAGTTGGTCACCTCCGGGATGGTGTCGAGCACATCGGCGATGTCGAGCAGCACCTTCTGGGTCTTTTCGAGCGCGGTGCCATCGGGCATGTCCACCACGATCTGGAATTCCGACTTGTTGTCGAAAGGCAGCATCTTGAGGATGACGAGCTGGAAATAGCCCAAGGATGCGGCCGCGCCCATGAGAATGACCATGGTGAAGATCAGCAGATAGCGCTTGGTGCGCCCCCACCAGCCAAGCCCCAGGAAGGGGCCGAGGAGAAAGCCGAAGAACCTGCGCCCGCGGCTCATCTCCTGCTTCAGATGCTCCTCTTCCGCCCTGGTGTGCTTGTGGCCCTTGACAATGAGCTTGAAGGCCAGCCACGGAGAGATGATGAAGGCCACCGCCAGGGACAGAAGCATGCCCATGGAGGCATTGATCGGGATGGGGCTCATGTAGGGGCCCATGAGGCCGGTGACGAAGGCCATGGGCAAGAGGGCCGAAATCACCGTCAGGGTGGCCAGGATGGTGGGCGAGCCCACCTCGTCCACCGCCTGCGGGATCAGCACCCAGGGCTTGCGCCCGTCGCCCATCTCCAGATGGCGGTGGATGTTCTCGACCACCACGATGGCGTCATCCACCAGGATGCCGATGGAGAAGATGAGGGCAAAGAGCGACACCCGGTTGATGGTGAAGCCATAGGCCCAGGAGGCGAAAAGGGTCACCGCCAGGGTGGAAAAGACCGCCAGGCCGACGACGATGGATTCGCGCCAGCCCATGGTGATGAGCACCAGGAAGACCACCGAGGCGGTGGCGAAGGCCAGCTTCATGATCAGCTTCTTGGCCTTGTCGTCGGCCGTCTTGCCATAGTTGCGGGTCACCGTGACCTTCACCCCTTGCGGGATGAACACGCCCTTGAGGCGCTCGATGTGCCTGATGAGCTTCTTGGCGATGACGACGGCGTTCTTGCCCGGCTGCTTGGCCACCTCGATGGTCACCGCCGGGAAGCGCCCGGCAGGCGCCCCCTTGGCCAATTCGGCCGGACCCGGGGCATAGGTCACGTAGTTTTTCGGCGTATCGGGGCCCAGGGAGATATCGGCCACGTCGGCCAGATAGACGGGCTTGCCGCCGAACAGGCCGACGACCAGTTTCTGGACCTCCTCGGGGCGCGACAGGAAGGTGCCGGCGCGCACCGGGATTTCCAGATTGTCGCGGATGATGCTTTGCCGGTCGGTGGAGGCGTTGGAGGCCAGAAGGGCCTTGCGCAGATCGTCCAGGGCCAGCCCGTAGCCATCCAGTTTCTGCGGATCGATGCGCACGTTGACCACCCTTTCCGGCCCGCCGATGGTGCGCACCTGGCGGGTGCCGGGGATGCGCTTGAGCTCGGCCTCCAGGGTATGGGCGACGCGCAGCAGGTCATGGGCGCTCTTCTTGCCGGACGGATCCCACAGGGTGAAGGTGACGATGGGGATGTCGTCGATGGAGCGCGGCTTGACGATGGGCTGGCCGGCGCCCAGGTTGCGCGGCAGCCAGTCCATGTTGGAGAACACCTTGTCATAGAGGCGCAAGATGGCGTCGGTGCGGTTCTCGCCCACCTTGTACTGGATGGTCAGCACGCTCATGCCCGGCCGCGAGACCGAATAGACATGCTTCAGGCCGGAGATTTCCGCCAGCACCTGCTCGGCGGGGGTTGTCACCAGCTGTTCCACCTCCTTGGCCGAGGCGCCGGGAAAGGGGATGAAGACATTGGCGAAGGTGACATTGATCTGCGGCTCTTCCTCGCGCGGCGTGATCATGGCGGCGAAGAAGCCCGACAGCAGCGTGGCGATGAGCAAAAGCAGGGTGATCTCATTGCGCACGAAGGTGCGCGCGATAATGCCGGAAAGACCCATTTTCATGATCATTCTCCGCCCTTTTCAAGGCTGGCGGCCTCCTCGGCGCGCGCCTTTTCGCGCTCCTTCAGGGCGATGGCCGCCTGCAATGGGTCAAGGGCGATGACATCGCCATCTTCCAGTCCGGAGAGCACCTCCACCATGCCCTTGTCGAGCGGCCTGCCGGTGCGCACCTGCTGCAGCTGCATGCGCCCGTCCTTGCCGAGCCGGTAGACGCCGGCCAGCTCGCCGCGGCGGGCGATGGCGCGTTCCGGGATGGCCAGAACGGCGGCCTTTTCCACTGCAAAGGCGCCCTTCACCAGCATGCCGGGGAAGAGATTGACGCCCTTTTCGGCCAGATAGAGACGCACCGTGACGGTGTTGGTCTGCGGATTGGAATAGGGAAAGATGACCAGGCGCGAGACCTTCAGCCGCTTGTGGCCGTCCAGATCGAGCACCACCGAGGCCTGGCGCTTTTCGCGCACGATGGGCACATAATGCTGCGGCAGCTCCACGTGGGCGCGCAGCTCATCGAGGGAAAAGCCGGTCATCAGCGGCTTGCCGGGGGCGGCCAGCTCGCCGATCTGCACATGGCGGGCGGTGACGATGCCGGAATAGGGCGCGCGCACCTTGGTATATTGCAGCTGCTCCTCGGCCTGCTTGAGGGCCGCCTTGGCCTGCGCCAGGGCGGCGCGGGCGGCATCATATTCGGCGCGTGACTGGTCGAGCCGCGCCTTGGGAACGGTTCTTTGCCTGTAGAGCTTGGAGACGCGGGCAAAATCCTGCTGGGCGGCGGTAAGGCGCGCCTGGGCGGCCTTGACGGCGGCCCTGGCCTGCTCCAGCCCGGCCCTTTGCTGGGTGTCGTCCAGCTCCACCAGCAGATCGCCGGCCTTGACCCGGTCGTTGACATCGAAGTGAATGGCCTTGATGCGCCCCGATGTCTGGGCCGAGATGGTGGACTGGCGCACCGCCTCCACCACGCCCTCGAACAACCGCTCGCGGGTCATTTCATGGCGTGTCACCTTTGTCGTCTCGAGTGTCGCGGCCGCCGCCGGAGCCACTGTCATCAGGGCCGCCAGGGCCGCCAGAACCATGCGTTTCATTTTTTGCCGTTCCCGAATTTGTCATTGCTGCCGCCAAATGGGCAAAAACCATCCCCTGCGCGCCATTGGGCATCTTTATCAACAGCCTGAAGACCATCCTCACTCCCTGCCAACCACCCATGGTGCCCCATGATCGGGGCGGGTGGCAGGGGGAGGATGGACGCACAGGCGCTTTTCAAGACCCCATTGTCTCACATGGGTTCGCAAAGGCAAGCCCGCAGGGGCATATTCATTCGCAAACATATATATTAGAGAAGCCTAATATAACAACCCCCGCATTCCACCCCCCGGGATGGGCCCGGGCCGCGCCACAAACCAAAACCGCAAGGAACAGCAGTCAGCAAAGCAATCGGCAGGCCGTCCCACGGCCTGGAGCATTCCGCAGGCTCTGGCGCAGGCAGAAAACCGCAGTCATCCGCCCACGGAACAGCAGTCAGCAAAACCCTTGGCAGGCCGTCCCACGGTCCCGGAGCGTTCCGCAGGCTACAGCGCAGGCAGAAAACCGCGGTCATAAGCCCACGGAACAGCAGTCAGCAAAACACTTGGCAGGCCGTCCCACGGTCCCGGAGCATTTCACAAGCTCCAGCGCAAGCAGAAAACCGCAGTCATAAGCCCACGGAACACCGGTCAGCAAAGCAATCGGCAGGCCGTCCCACGGCCCCTACCAGCTTTGTTCGTACATTTTGACGGCGCGGTTCATTTCGGCGAGCAGGGGAAGGTTATCCTGGGCGATGGCGCGCAGGGTTTCGGGG
>Ga0256833_1002375_pt1 | contig 13218 bp, 19 predicted proteins | sample 356284metaG_FD_190535 | JGI IMG/M metagenome (GOLD analysis project Ga0256833, IMG submission 190535) | Hydrothermal vent microbial communities from Mid Atlantic Ridge, Atlantic Ocean - 356-284 | ecosystem: Environmental > Aquatic > Marine > Hydrothermal vents | place: Atlantic Ocean: Mid...
CGGGGCTCTGGCCCTGCTTGGAGCGCGCCGCATAGCCGCGCTAGAGGCTGACTGCCGGTTGACCAGCCTGTGCCGGGAGTCCCTAGAGCGGCTGGGGGCAGGCGAGGCGGTGTCGGTAGTATGCTCGTACATAGCCCCGCGTTCTACAGCGCTGAGGCCGGGGGCCGTGGACGTAGCGGTCTCTAATCCGCCATTCGGCGTGCAGAGGCGCGGCGCCGATACCTCCTTCGTAGAGTACACCCTCGGCGTACTCAGGCCGTCCTACGCAATATTTATTTTGAAGAGCGGGAATATCCGGTACCACGAGAGGCTGGCTGCCAGACACGGTTATATGGCGGGGCTCCTCTGGCGCGACTATATAGCTATACCCGCATCCATGCCCCACCACAGGAGTAGGGTTAGGAGGGTGAGGGTGGACATTGTCGGCTTCGAGCCAGCAGGGTAGCAGAGAGGAGGTTTTCCCCGGCGCCAAGCTGGGCGTCGTAGAGGAGTACCTACCCGGCGAGGGCGTCTACATAGACGCCATGGGGCACCTGCGCGCGAGCGTCCTAGGCGTTGCGGTTAGGGACGAGTCGAGGCGCAGCATATCAGTCCGCCCCAGGCGCCTCAGGAAGCTCCCCCAGGCGGGGTCTACTGTGCTGGCCCTCGTAACGAACATCCGGCCGGACCTGGTCGTGGCTACCCTCTATGGGATTGCGGAGTTCGACCGCCGAGGCGCCCTGACCGTGGTTAGGGACCTGCCCGGCCGTTTCATAGGCGCGATACCCATAGCCCAGGTTGCCGACGAGCGCATAAAAGACATATACGACTACTTCAGGATTGGGGACATAATCCTAGCTCAAACCCTGAACTCCAGCAACCCCTACACTCTATCCACGAAGACGCCGCGGCATGGGGTCGTCTTTGCCACATGCGCCCGATGCGGCCACCCACTCGAGCCTGTCTCGGACAGGCAGATGAGGTGCCCCCGATGCGGCCACGTGGAGGCCAGGAAGGTGTCAAACCTCGCACCCATCCCTAAAGAGAAGCTTAGGCTTAGGAGGTGGCTACTAGTCCCCCACAGGCTCTGAGGGGTGCCGCTGCCCTTGCCAGCCGTGGCCAGGCGCGTGTTTAAGGTCAAGATCCCCAGGGCGGCAGCAGCCGATATCGACCGCTTTCTAGAGAGGCTCAACCGCGCTATCCACTCTTACGGCGCCCTTATGCGCGTGGAGGGAGATAGCGTTATAATAGAGGTGTATGGAACCAAGTCGATGATTAGAGATACGTGGATCAGGATAAAGAAGCTGCTCTCGGAATACGCTGAGGGCCCCCAGTCTGGCTTCAGGCTTGCACGAGTGTATAGGGACGCTGGGCTCGCCTTGCCAGCGGATGTTATCTCCGAGGTTCTCCGGTATTACGGCTACAAAGCCGAGGCCGACGGGGTTAACCTCTATACTAATGCACCCTACGAGGACGTTCTCGAGGCCGCGCTGAAGGTAAAAGACGCCATAATCTCGATGAGGGAGCTACCCGCCACACGCACCGCCAAGAAGGCTGTAGCCACGCTATCCGCAGTATGGGGCGAGAGCCCCCAGAGAGTGATAGAGCTCCTCCTCGAGAGCGGCCACGCAGTGCTAACCGAGGAGGGAAAGCTCGAGCTAATTAAACCCTGGAAGGAGGTTGTAAGCCAGCTCTGGAGGAGGGGCCCAAGAGATGCCAGTGAAGGTTAAGGTTACGAAGCAGGGAGAGTCGAAGGCCGTCTACGAGATAGAGGGCGAGGATCACACCCTCGGGAACCTCCTGGAGAAGACCCTACTGGCAGACCCGAGGGTCGACTTCGCCTCATACGAGAACCCCCATCCCCTGGAGAACAAGATCGTACTCACCGTCGTCACCCGCGGCGACGCCTCGCCAGATGAGGTCGTGCGCGATGCTCTCTCTAAGATCATAGAGGAGAGCAGGAGGTTCAGGAGGGAGCTGGAAGAAGCTCTCCGGGCGGTAGGCCGCGAAATTGAAGCCTGAAACCCGCATATTGGTTACAGTGTGCCACCGCAACGTTGGCTGCTTAGGCGTTGTCATGCGCGGCCAGGGCGTCGACGGCGCCTGCTCCGGTTCTAGCTGCCTAGAGCTATGTAGCCACCTTGCCAGGAGGGGGTTCTTCGGGGAGCTCCGCTATGCCCTCGGAGACTGCACCTGCGGCTACCCACCGCCCCCCAGGGACGGGATTGTTGAGGAGAGGCTGAAGGCTTGGGAGGGACTGCTCAGGAGCGCACTGCAAGCCCTAGAATCGCCCTGCGGGGAGTGCTCTGGTTAAAGCCTCTACCAGCCGGGCCCTGCATCCAGGTGCACAGCGGTGAGTGTGAGGTTCTGCCCAAAATGCGGGGGGCTGATGAGGCCAGCGAAGATTAAGGGCAAGCTATACCTGGTCTGCACGAGGTGCGGCTATAGGGAGGAGCTGAGCGATCCCAAGGTTCTAGAGGCTTACAGGCTCCGCGTGAAGGTCTCAAAGAGTCCTAGGGACAAGCTAGTAGTAGTTGAGGGCGGCTCCAAACCGGCCGGGGCCTCCCTGCTCAAGGGAAGCGTCAGATGCCCAAAGTGCGGCCACGACGAGGTGTACGTGTGGATGGTCCAGACGCGCTCTGCCGACGAGCCCCCCACTAGGTTCTACAGGTGCGCCAAGTGCGGCTACACTTGGAGGGAGTACGCTTGAGGGACGAGTGCACTCTGGCTAGGACGGCCTTCCTCACCCTTAGGAAGGCCTCGGGCCTAGTCGCCGAAGGCGTGGATAGAACGCCGCCCACGGTCTCGTCTAGGCCCCTGCTCGAGTCGGCCTCGTCACTACTAGCCAGCGCCTACAATTTGATGCTGGAGCTCCTAGAGATGCTCTGCCAGTCCTAACCCCCTTATACCTACAACCCGCTAGTCCCCCGAGGGGGAGGGCTGGGTGCCTAAGCTCGCGTTCAAATTCCGGGATGCGAGAGTGTGGAGATACGCGATATCATCAATAGAGAAAATCCTTGATGAGGGGATATTCATTGCCACGTCCGAGGGCCTTCGCTTGAGAGCGCTTGATACGAGTCACGTCGCGATGGTCGACTTCTACTTCCCCCGCGAGGCGTTTGACGAGTACATACTTGAGGGTGACGAGGTTGATTTCGGTGTTTCCTTCAAAGAATTCCTCAAGGTCCTTAGGCGTGCGCTAAAGGATGACCAGCTTGCCATAAAGGTGGAGGAGTCGAGTATCGTGGTCTCACTCGAGGCTGTGGGGCGCGGCTCGAGGATGTTCAGGATGCCACAGATATTCCTCTCTATGGAGAGGCTAGGTGAGCCCCCCATAGAGTTCACGGTGCGCGCAAAAATGCTGGGGACCACCTTCCGTGACGCCATAAAGGATCTAGAGGTCGTAGGCGAGAGCGTCCGCATACAGGCCTCGGAGGACGAGGAGAAACTAATACTCACCTCGATAGGTGACATAGAGAACGCTGAGGTCGAGCTGTCGACCCAAAACCAGAGCCTGCTCGATCTCGAGGTGCGTGAGCCCCAGGCGGTCGCATCCTATTCCCTCGAATACTTCTCTGAGATGCTTCCAGCGGCGCAGGTTGCGGACTCCGTGACAATAATGTACGCCGAGCTGGCCCCGGCTAGGGTTGACGTGGAGTACGGGCAAGGGGGTAGGTTGACCTTCTATGTCTCGCCGCGCGAGGAGTAGGCGGGCTCACGGCAGGAGGGTAGCCGTCGAGGCGAGGGGGGCGGACGCCCTCTTCGCTGTGTATGCAACCTTCTACAGGGGGCGTCCGCGCCTCTTGGCGCCGCCGGACATGGAGAGGCGTGAGTTCGCCGTACAGCCGTGGGGCTCTTCTAGCTATGTGCGTCACCTGTCATTTGGGACCATCGACGAGCTTCTTGACTACTTCTATGAGAAGGTGCCAGTGCACGCCTACTACTCCCTGGCCCGCTACGAGATCCCCAGCGCGTCGAGTATGGAGGAGAAGGGCTTCGAGGGCGCCGACCTCATGTTCGACATAGACGCCGACCACTTCCCCGGCTGCGAGGGGCCGCTAGTATCGGATGACTGCATCGCGATGGCGGCGGAGGCCGCGTGGAGGCTTACTCGCATGGCCCAGTCGGACCTTGGGGCAGACGAGGTCATGGTATACTACACTGGCAATAGGGGCTTCCACATCGTGGCCCGCTGCCCGGGCTGCGAGCAGCTTGGCAGGGCTGAGCGCAGGGAGATAGCTCACTACCTGTCCGCGGTTGGCCTCCGCGTGGACCTCCTATTCCCCCTAGGTAGAGGCTTGGAGCCAGCCACTCCCACACCCCTGGACCCAGGCTGGAGGGGTAAGGTGGGAGAGTGGCTCCACCATAGGCTCGGCCGCGAGCCCCCGGCTAGGCTTGGCGAGGCGCTTAGGCAGGCTGGCCTGCGCCCTCCGCTCTCCGCGGCCCTGCAAGAGGCGGTCAGGGAGCTGGCGATACCCCTGGACCTCCAGGTGACCCAGGATACGAGTAGACTTCTCCGAATACCTGGCAGCTTAAACGGTAAAACAGGCCTGAGGGTAGTTCTTGTCCGAGTTGGCAGCCTTAAGCGGTTCAGGCCCAGGCCGTCTCTGTCGCCCATACTGGGCGACGCCAAGGTGGAGGCTACCGCCGACTTTAGCGTGGACTCCTTCCTGGGCGAGCCGCTAGATTTGAGGGTTGGTAGAACCTACAGGGTACCCGCGTATGTGGGCGTAGCCCTGGCGTCACGGGGCCTCGCCAGGCTTGTGGAGGTGATTGGAGATGTCGAGCTCGACGCCGGCTGGGGGCCCCTTTAAGGCCGCTGTGGGGCTCCACGAGCCCCTTAACGCTAGCCTCATAAACCAGGCGCGCAGGCTTCTCTCTAACTACTGTTCATCACCGGGCCACGCTAGGCTCTGCCTGGAGGCCGTGCGTATCACCCGTACCGCCTCCCAGTTGGTGGCTAGGGCGCGCTTCGAGGATCTTCTATTCAACGACAAGTATAGCGGCGCAGACAAGCCTCTCTTCCGCCTCCTACAGGGCGTCGTCGAGTTCTACGCGAGGCTCATAGGAGGATTCATTGTCACCTACGGCGACAAACCCATGGTCGAGGTTAGAGCTGGCGTGAGCCTTGGCGGGCTCAAACTTGAGCCGGGCGAGGTAGTCCTGCTACCCCTAGCGGAGGCCGCCTTCCTATCAGCCCTTGGGATGGTGGAGCCCGTGGAGAGCAATCTACTTAAGTCCACCAGCAGCTGGCGCTCTGAGGGTGGCGGTGCAAGCGGGACGGGTGGCGTGCCATGAAATTCCCCAAGAAAATAAGAACATACTGCCCGAGGTGCGGAACGCACACGATCCACACGGTCAGCGTCTATAAGCACGGGAAGAGGCGGTCCATGGCCCTAGGCCAGAGGAGGTATATGAGGAAGCAGGAGGGCTACGGTAGCCAGAGGAAGCCAGAGCAGAAGAGGTTCGCTAAGGTTACGAAGAAGGTTACGCTACGCATAACGTGCACCCAGTGCGGCTACAAGAGGCATATTCTCAACATTAGGCTGAAGAAGATAGAGCTCGTCGACGTCGCGAGGTGACCGCGCCATGGCAGCCTACGGCGTCCCGAGGCGGAAGATACTGATACCAGAGCCTCGGAGCCGCTTCCTGCTGGTAAGGTGTCCTAACTGCGGCAATAAGCTCGTAGTGTTCAGCCACGCGACGTTCCCCGTGAGGTGCCTATTCTGCAACACTCCTCTCGTGCAGCCGACCGGCGGCAAGGCGAAGATCCTAGGTATTATAGAGAAAGTCCTGGGCTAGCGCTCCCAACTCTAAATAGCCGCCAATCCCCCGCTTCTACCCAGGTGCGTTGAGGTGGCCGCCCTAAAGCCTAGGAAGCCGCTCCCAGACGTGGGAGAGATAGTTGTAGGTACGGTCGTGGAGATATACGACTACGGTGCATATCTAACCTTGGACGAGTACGGCGGTATACGCGCCTTCCTCCCTTGGAGCGAAATAGCCACCAGGATGGTCAGGAATATCAGGCAGGTGCTGCGCGAGGGCCAGAAGGTCGCCGTGAAAGTCATCCGAATATACAGAAAGAGAAACCAGGTAGACGTCAGCCTAAAGAGGGTTAGCGACTCCGAACGCCGCCGGAAGATGATATGGTGGAAGAGGACCCTGAAGGCCGCGATGATACTTGAAATAGTAGCAAACAAGATAGGCAAGCCTCCAGAGGCTGCATACGACATCCTCTGGAAGCTCGACGAGACATATGGGGACGCCCTAACTGGCCTAGAGCAGGCCGTTATCCAGGGAGAGGACGCCCTCCGAGCCGCTGGCGTACCCGAGGATTGGATAAGGCCGATCCTCGAGGAGGCCAAGGCCCGCGTCGAGGTAAGACAGGTACGCATCTCGGGCATAGCCACGGTCCAGAGCCTCGCAGGCGATGGTGTGGAGAGGGTGAGGTCGGTGCTCAGGTCTATGGTTGAGGCGGCTAGAAGCACCGACTCTAAGAACGTTAAAGTCAAGGCATACACGATAGGTGCGCCCCGCTATAGGATCGACTTAATTAGCCACGACTACAAGATACTCGAGCGCGCACTACAAGCCGCCGTGAAGGCTGGCGAGAGGGAGGCGCGACGGCTAGACGCGACCTTCGCTTTCCAGCGGCTGAAAACATAGGTAGCCTCCAGGCCTCTGCTGCGGCCACTCATCCAAAATAGTGGGGGGTGTGGTCGTTGAGATGGCTCCTGCGCCGGTGCACGGTATGCGGACGCTATACACTGCGTAGAGATAAATGCCCTGTCTGCGGGGGGCCAGTGCGCGTGCCGCACCCGCCCAGATTCTCGCCTGACGATCGCTACCTCCGCTACCGGTACCTGTTAAAGAAGAAGCTCGGCCTTATACCACCCTAGGGTTCATTTTTATATTTTATTTATAATTTAAATATTATGATGCTACCATGGAACTTCTTTGAGACCAGCCCTGTACGCCATATAATTTGTTGACACATGTAGGAATACCACTACAATAGCGCACAGTATAAACTCGATGGCCCCGAAGTGAATACCTGAAATCCAGATGAAGCTGGCGGCCCCGAGGTAGAAGTCCAGCTGATCCAGCAATGGCGCCGGGTCGCCTCTCTTTATGCCGAGCCTCCTTTTAATGAAGGATCCAGTTATGTCCCCGATCATTGCACCCAGGCTTGCGGCTATCCCAGCTTTCAATACTGTGATATCCAATGTTAACACGTATAGTATTAATGCGAGGACAGAGCCGACAGCTACTGCTAGGAGAAACCCCTCCACAGTTTTCCCATCTCCTAGAAGCCTTCTACCGTCGGGCATCACGTACCCCCTATCTATAGGGTGCAGATTCTTCTTTGATAGAAACCTCTTCGCGGCCACGGGGGTCCCATTAGCTACAAGCGCTGGCAGGAGCGCGAGTAGGAACCTTAGACTGCAGCCTATGCCCACCTCGCAGGGCCACCTCCAGGCTCTACCTTCAGGGCGGCAAGAGCCTTCCTAGGCTTCAAAAACTCGACAACACTCAACCCCTGTCGAGCCCGTCGGATAACGGCCACGTGGGTCGCCCAGGGAACTATCCACCTCCACCCCCACGGCACTATCGGGGACCCCCGAACCTGTCCCGTAGCGAGTGCTGGGAGGCTGCTCTCCCTTAGGAGTGCGGATGCTAGAGCTATCATCCCAGCCTCGGCATCCTCGCCTGTGTAGAGCGAGTTAATCGTGTCAACCACTACAGGTCTACCATCAAGCATACACCCCACGATCTCCATAACTAGAGCGTCCACCGCTGCCGCATATCGTCTCTCCAGGACGGCCCAAGGCAACCTCAGGCTCCCCGGCTCGGTGGCTATATAACACGCACGTCTTCCAGCCCTGCCTGTAAACAGGGTTGCCATAAGGTTCGCTAAGGTTGTTTTACCAGAGCCCGGCTCCCCATAGACGAATAGGAAGCCGCTACTATCAATTACCTCCCTCACTATAGCGGGTTCTACCGCCCCCGGGCACCCCCGCGGGGAGAGCAAGCCGGGCTGATAAAGGCTAGAAGAGCTGCCTTCTCGGCCTGCGGCGCTCCGCCATCCGCCTCCGAATCTGCAGGTCTACCTGGTTATCGATGAGACTCGCAGCATTACGCAGCTCCTCGAAATTCTCGGATATCTTCTCGGCCAAGCCGCCTGGGACCGCATACTTCTCCAGAGCCTCCTTGCCATCGTTTGTAACCCTAAGCTTCCTATACATATTTGGCTCCGTTTCAACGAAGCCGACGTAGAGTAGTGCAACTATGTCACTCTTTAGTGTAGGGCTGTACGGAACCCCTCCCACGATGCTGAAATCCTTATATCCAAGATCCACTCCTAGCTCTTGAATCTTGTGGATTAGGTGCTGGAGCGTCCGCTCGTGAAGTGGGCCAAACTTATCTATTAGCCATAGTAGATTCATCTGTCTCTCGTTCTTAATAACTCTATCTCTAGTGACAACATGCACCGTTACTATTTTTAGGTCCTTACCACCCTTGCCAGTATCTCCCTCGCCGCCACCCTTTTCCTGCCTCTTCTTCCTGGCCACTCTCTCCACCCGTCACGCTACCCAGAGGCGCTAGGATTTAAGCTCAGCCGATACCCTAAACCTCGACGAGGGGGTGCTCCTATATATTGAGACGTCATGGTGGGAGGCCGCTAGGGCTAGGGTCGGCCGCCTTGCTCGCGCTGCTTATCATCACAGCTCTTACGGCCCAGTCCACCCTCGCGCTCACTAGCCCTGAATACCAGCCGCTCTCCGGTGCGGAATCTATCCGCTCCGTATCCATCTTCGTTCCAGCAGTTGCTGGCAAATCGGGCGAACTAATAGAGATAACGGTCTCGGTAGGTGTTCCTGGGCATGGAGTTTTCAGGGTTTACTCGGGAAGCAGCGTCGGCAACTCCACCTACTACAGCCTGGCGACTGCAACGTACGTCGCCTCCCTCTTCATAGGCATTAGTCCGGACCTTATCGATGTTAACGTAACATTCCACACACGCGAACCCATTAGCGGCCCCAGCGCCTCTCTCGCAATAGCGACAGCTATCTACGAGCTGCTCGACCCGCTTGCCAACGTTAGTATGGCTCGCAACTATGTGGTGACGGGCGCAATCATACCGCAGGGCTACGCGGGGCCCGTAGGCGGGGTTCCCCTAAAGTGCAGGGCCGCCGCGAGCAAGAACCTCCACTTCATAGCACCCCTGGCAAATAAGCCTAACATACCGCCCGACTGTGCCCCCCATGTGGCGGGTTTCGCTACCTCGCTACTCGACGTTGCCAGTATATCAGCTGATACCCCCAGGCTATCCTTAACCCCGCCGAAACCGGACTATCCTGCAACCATGAGATCCTCAATGGCGGAGGCCGCCCGCACAATGGCTAGGATGGCGTCAGAGCTCATCTCAAATGTGACCACAGAACTCTCAAGGATGGCCAGCCTAGACCCTACAGTGAAAGCCGAGGCCGCTAATCTACTCAACCTATCACATAATAATATTATATTATCCAATAAAACAGTAGACTCGAAGCCTTACTCGGCCGCAAGCTACGCTTTCACAGCACTGTACCAAGCGCTTACAGCATACTACACCGTCGAACTGTCAGCGAATAAACTGGATCTACAGAAACAATTCTCTAAAATTGAGAATACGTTGTTATCCCTCGAAAACGCCATCTCTAGACGCTCAAACAGATCATTATGCTTGGAGCGCCTCGAGATACTATCAGTCGCTGCCGCCAGGCTCTCAGACGCCTTCTACAGCCTCGACATCGCCCGGCTCACTTTCCAGCAGAACCCCTCAAAGTTCGACGTCATAGCCTCCTCTCTGGCCGGAGCCCAGGCCCGCATATATAGCATTGAAAGCTGGCTTTCCACCTTCGACAAACTAGACTGCACCCCACCCTTTATGCCAAACATCACATACCCCATGAAGGAAATACATAAATATTCAAATATTATATATAATTACACCGTGTCGGTACTCAAGGAAGTCGGCTTCGAGCAAGCCACTGATCCTATTAAACTGCTTATCGAGAGAGCTAACGAGGCCTACAATGAAGGCGACTACGTACTAGCACTGGGCTACTATCGTGACTTACTATCAAAGTCTACATCAATACTATTCAACAATTTACTATCTGTGGAGAACGTCGGCAAGGACATCATACTAAGCTATCTCAACACCGGCATGACAATATTCACAATCCACGAGTACCAGTTAATGTCGCGTGGGGCCCAAAGCGCCCTAGGCGAGGCGTACCTAGAGTACGCGCTAGACCTGGCAGACAGGGGGGACGCTCATTCTGCACTCAAGCTAATATCGTCGGCTATAGCCGCAGAGGAGATACTGCTAATGATGATTCAGGTGAGCGCCGCACCCTCTAACGCCACTATAGCGCCACCCCAACCCTCAGCGGCTCCAGGCGTCAACGCTATGAACACCCTCCTCGTAGCCATCGCCTCCTCGGTACTGGGTGCATCTCTGGGCTTCGCTATAGCCATGAGGGCTTTCTCGCAAAAACTCTGGCAGAGGCTCACATGAAATCCAGTAGGCTCCGCCTACCGCTTTTAGAGCCCCTACCGTGGACAATATTGGCTATAATATTTGAAAAATCCTCTTCGAGACTCCTCCGGACCTGCGGGTTATACAAGGCCGCCGCTGGGTGGTAAGTGGCTACGAGCGTGAGGCGTACCCCCTCTATCTCCACTTCAAGGGGTACGCCATGCTCCGCCTTCATGCCACGCCATCTCCTACCAGCGAGCTCGTATAGGGTTCTCCCAGCGTGCCTGCCCAGCGCTATGATGACGCGGGGTCTTATAATTCGAATCTGCCTCCGAAGATAGGGTAGGCAGGCAGCTATCTCCTCTCGTGTTGGATCCCTATTACCGGGAGGCCTGCATTTTACAACGTTTGTTATATACACTCCCCCCCTCTCCAGGCCTGCCTTTACTAGGAGCGCGTCTAGGAGCCTCCCCGCCGGGCCGACGAAGGGCCTGCCCGTCTCATCCTCCCTACGTCCTGGAGCCTCGCCAACGACCATAACATCGGCGTCCAGAGGTCCCTCTCCTGGTACAGGCTTCTTCCTTGTAGCGTGCAACGGACATCTCGTGCAAGCACTTATCTCGCCGACTAGCCTCTCGTATTCCTTCCTCTTCTCCTCCCCCAAGCCCAGATGCCCCTGGAGGCGAGAGTATAGTTTAGCATAAATCCTAGGACTATGCCGAGAGCCTGGCCGTAGAGGGGGTCTAGAGCTAGGGCAGAGGATGTAACCTCCATTGTAATAAACGTGGTCAGCGCGCTTGCCAGGCTGCTAGCGTGGTAGGCAAGCAGCCTAGCCCCCCACCCGCCCTGGAAGTTCCCCTCGAATGTCCACGTCTCATTTAATATAAAATTAGATAGTATACTCACCTCTATCCCGGTGGCGCTAGCTATCTCCTTAGGCGCGCCGCCATGCAGGGCCGCCCACATGGCGGCTAAATTCACAAGCATACCAACCGCGCCCACGATGGCGAATTTAGCTAGCTTAGAGTTCTCAATGACCTGCCTGAGAAAGGCTAGTATAACGCCGCTGTCTAGCTTGCTTGTGCCAGCGGCTCTTGGCCTAAAGATATAGGGCACCTCGCCTACCCTGAGGTCACCCCCTTCATATTTAGATAGTATCTCAAAAAGTATTTTAAATCCTTTTAAATTTAATTTATCTTCGTTTATGTTATATATTATGTCTTTCTTTAATAGGAAAAAGCCTGACATGGGGTCAGTCGTTCCCCTCGCCTCTCTAACAAGCAGTCTGGCCGCGAGAGTGGCTATCCTGCTCATTAAGTAGCGTATCCTACTCCACCCTTCGACGCCCCCGCCAGGTCTATACCTGCTTGCCACTACTATATCATAGCCACCCTCAACCGCTTTCCTAAGCAGCTCGGGCACCTTCTCTGGGGGGTGCTGTTGGTCCGCGTCCATCACAACAATGTAAGAGCCCCTAGCAGCCATTATCCCGGCAAAGACGGCGCTAGCCAGCCCCCTCTCACTACGTCTAACGATTAGCCTCACCCGAGGGTTAACCTTCGAGTATTCCTCGACAACAGCGCTTGTCCCGTCGGGAGAGTTGTCGTCAACCACGATTATTTCATAATCTACCTTTGCGTTCTCGAGCACTTTAACTAGCTTATCCAAGGTGTCAGCTATAACTGCAGCCTCGTTGTATGTGGGTATCACAACCGTGAGAAGGGGCCGTTGTACCGCGCCTTCGGGCGCCCGGCTAGACCTCATAGAGGGCGCGCCTCGCTCCCTCTGGCAGGTCATCCTCGTCCATCACTTGGAAAGTTATCGGAGCCTCCCTAACCTTGGGCCCTACTACCAGGTACTTAGAGGGGTCATCGTCTGGCCTACCCTTGAAGACCCTGACCTTGACATACCACCTATCCTTCCTCCTCACATACACGTACTTGCCATGCTTGCCTCCCATATCTGCCCCCTGGAGGGGCCAGCCTTCGCGCGGGGTTTAAAGTGGTGTCGGCCCATTCGACCCCAGATCATCGGCTCTGAGCCTCAGCCTATGTCGGCCACCCCATCTCGCTCCTGAGATAGGCCTGAAGGGACTTATTTCTGCTTAGCCCGCCGTTTGCTGGGGCCGCGGTATGGCCAGCCGGAGTGGAACCCCGCCAGTTGGGGTTGCACCAATCCGCTCCACATGGGCTCACAGCCACATACGCGGGCTGGGTCTGGACGAGCACGGCAAGGCGGTTAAGATAGCCGGGGGTCTCGTAGGCCAGGAGGAGGCCAGAGAGGCGGCTGGGATAGTCGTGGAGCTTGTACGACAGGGCAGGTTCTCGGGCCGCGGGGTACTAATAGCGGGCCCCCCGGGCACCGGGAAGACCGCCATAGCTATAGCGATGGCGAGAGAGCTCGGAGAGCAGACGCCCTTCGTTGCTATCAACGCGTCCGAGGTCTACAGTGTCGAAAAGAAGAAGACCGAGGTTCTCATGCAGGCCATACGGAAAGCCATAGGCGTTCGCGTGAGGGAGAAGAGGCGGGTCTTCGAGGGGGTCGTAACCAAGTTCGAACCCATAACCAGCGGCTACTTCCTCGAGGGAGCAGTAATCAGGCTTGAGACGTCGGACGACGAACGCGAGCTGAGCGTGGGGCCGGAGATAGCAGAGCAGCTCATCGCCCTCCGCGTACGTCCAGGCGATCATATACTAATAGACGCTGAGACT
>Ga0256833_1002377_pt1 | contig 13202 bp, 9 predicted proteins | sample 356284metaG_FD_190535 | JGI IMG/M metagenome (GOLD analysis project Ga0256833, IMG submission 190535) | Hydrothermal vent microbial communities from Mid Atlantic Ridge, Atlantic Ocean - 356-284 | ecosystem: Environmental > Aquatic > Marine > Hydrothermal vents | place: Atlantic Ocean: Mid...
GTTGCAATAAATATATCTCAAACTCTTTATCTCTACATGTAAAGAGTATTTCATGACCACTTTGTTGCATATATTTAGCAAAATTTTTAAATAAGTGTACATGGGCAGGGTGCCCAATATCTATTAATATTTTCATCTTATAACCTTAAATATTCTATTCATAATAATATCCATAACCATAACCTGCTTTGTCTTTTATCGCATTTAGTATTACTCCTAAACTTGGTATTTTTTCATCCTTATACAATTCATTAACAGTCTGTAAAAACTCTTTTTTAGAATAGTTAGCTCTAACTATATACAGCACAACATCAACTAACTTTAGTGCAATTTTCGCATCAGTAATTATACCAATAGGGGGTGTGTCTATCAAAATATAATCATAATATTCTTTCAAATTATCTATTAACTCTTTAAGTCTATCAGAACTAATCAACTCACTTGGATTAGGTGGCACTTTACCAGCTGGTATAATATGCAAATTGTCAAACTCTGTAAATTTAAGTATTTTATCTAAATTTGTTTGACCAGATAAATATTCGCTTAAGCCAATATTATTATCCATATTGAACATTTTATGAAGAGTAGGCTTCCTTAAGTCTAAATTTAGAATAACTACTCTTTTATCCAACATTTCTAAGGTTACACCTAAATTTCCAATAATAGTTGTTTTTCCTTCTTTTGGAACGGTTGAGGTTACTGCTATAACTTTAGAAGATTTGTCTTCTACCATAAATTGTAAATTTGTTCTCAGTATTCTAAAACTCTCTGCTTCAGGTGATTTAGGCTCTTCTTTAACTATTAAACCTCTATTTTTAACAAGATAAAATTTTGGTATAGAAGCTATAACTGGGGCTATTGTTCCTCTCTTTACATCCCCAATAGTTTTAATAGTATTATTAAAAAAGTTTCTTAAAAATGCAACTAATGTACCTAATATAACTCCTTCTATAAATCCTAATAAAGCAGTAATGAATAAACTTCTTTTATTAGATTTTTCTGGTAATATTGCTAAATCAACTATTCTATTTTGACTTACAGTTGCTGCTTTTTTTATCTCCGTTTCCGTTCTTTTCTCTAACAAATAATTATAAAACTTACTATTGAATGTAAATTTTCTCTCTAAAGATAGATAGTTTTGTTGAGCTTTTGGAAGTTTTTTTAATTTTGTTTGATATTTATTCATTTGCTTTGTTAGCAAATCTTTTTTAACTCTTAACTCTTTTAATATATTAGATACAGATTTTTTGATAATTCTTTTTAAATTTTCTATTCTTGCTGTAACTTTTTGTACTTCGGGGTGGGCTGAAGTGTACTCTTTTAGAAGTGTTTTTCTTTTAATCAAAGCCTGTTGTAATTCATTAATCAAAGAAGAGACACCACTGGTATCAATTCCCACTCCTACCAGAGTTAAAGTATCTAAGCCTACACCTTTTTTTACTTTGTTATAGGCAGTATTCAAAATAGATATTTGCATATTCAAAATTCCGACTTTATTTTCATAATCTGCTAATGTTTTAGATATTTGATTAGCACTCATTTTGATATCAACTGTTTTTTGCTTAATTTTAAATTTTTCGATATTATTCTCTGATTTTTTCAACTCATCTTCTATTGCACTTAACTGCTTATTTATAAATTTCAAAGTTTGCGTAGCTTCTTTGGTTTTATGTTCAATATTTTTCTTCATATATACTGATGCCAAAGTATTTACAAACTCTTTTGCACGAAGTGCCACACTATCTTGATAAGTTATACCAAGAATATTTGCTTTCTCTTCTAACTGTGTAACATTTATCTTAAGATGTCGTAACATCTCTGCATAATGATCTGTATTAAATATGATAAATTCATAATATTTAGATGATAAAGGTAAACCTGTCTTTGTAATTACAAGATCAAAATACTTACTCTTTGCCTGTTTATTATATTTGTATCTTCCTTTATAATGAAATTTACTTCCATCACTTTTTCTGCCATCAAACTCTAATCGGTAAAAGTCTTTATTTATAGGGCTTAGCTTAAATTTTATATCCCTTCCCTTTATTATATCAATTGCAATTGGAGAGTCTAGATATAATTCATGCTTTTTATAAATTCTATTAACCGACCAAATATGAGTAACAACATCAACCTGTTTCATAGCATCAAGAATAAGAAGTCTTGATTTTAAAATGGCTTTCTCTGTATCTATGTCGCTTGTAGTTGTTCCCATTAATGCAGCTTGTATCATATCTTGAATAGCAGTCGATTTTGCATTTCTACTAATTTCTATTGTTGCTTGAGCTTTGTAGGTATTTGGTTTGTAATATGCCATTGCAACAGATATAAATGTTACAAGAAGTGCTATTGATATAATAGAGTATTTATATCTTTTAATTACCCACAGTAAATCGCTAAATTTTAATTCATCTATATCCATGTTTTGATTTTTACTATTTCCACTTTGCATTTGCTACTCCTTTATGCACTTTTTCTTTTTAGCAATATCTTTTTGGCACTATTTTTAACTTTTCTAATAAGCAAAATTTCATACCACTCAAAGCTACTTTTAGCCCAATGCTCTGGATGTATATTGAGCATAATCTCATTAGGTAATTTACCCTGATTAATTAGAGTTATTAAATCTTTTGTATGTTTAATATTAAAATTAAATTTTGTAGATACCTTATCTCTTAAATTTATAGCTTCATCTCCCCAAGCTCTGCCTGCATCTGTACTATAAAAAACTTTATTAAAATTTATATCAAAATATGGTTCAGAAACTATTCCAAACTCCTTGTAATCATACTTTTTCCATAGCCATCTGCTATCCCATTTAGAGGTTGGTCTTCCATGCATAGCGATACTTTTAATTGGATATATTGACCTTAGAATATTTAAGTTTTTACTAAAGTCATCAATAGCCTCTTCATAATTTCCATTAGCTTCTGCCAAAGACTCATAGTGATACCCAATTTCATGCCCTAAAGATGCAATCTCTCTTATAATATCTGGTTTTAGAGTTGATGAAATTGTACGAAAATAATATGTTGCTTTAACACCCATATCAGCCTCTATTTTTGCCATTTTTAAAGAACTATTTGGTCGTCTATCAACATCATGTCTAATCATTATTAAAGGGGTTAAAATAGTATTTTTGTTAGTAAAATACTCATTTACTGTTACAAAATGGCAACCTGCTTCTTTTAATGAAACCAATAATTGACGATATATATCATGTGTAAAATCCCGTGTCATCTTCCGTACCTCAACTGTTTATATATTTTTTTAGCTTTTGTTTTAAAGAAATTAAAAAAATTATCATTCCAAATTCGCATATAAGAGGTTAACTCTCCTCCAAATCTACGATAAAACTGCTCAATCCCAGGCAACATAGAGCCTTCAAAATCATAATAGTTACAAATATTATAAAAATATTTTATACTCTCATCTACTATGAAGGCATTTGCACCCCTAACTTCTATATCCACATCTATGCCGTTTAGTAATAGATAAGATGACTTGCTATCATAAACCAAGCCAAGAATTGCAACACATCTATTTTGATTGTCATAGGCACCAAATGATGTAAAGTTACCCCTCTTTTGCAAGATGGATATATATCTTCTTAACTTTTCCTTATTAAAAGGTGCCTTACTACCTTGCCTTAAAAAGGTTTTATTTACTACTTGCCATAACTCTTCAAAAGGTATATTTCTTTTAATAGTAACACCATTTTTGATAGCATTTTTAATATTTCTCTTTATATTTGTATGATAGTTTTGCCGTATCTCTTCTAAACTTTTATTAGTATTCTCAATTCTGTAGGTATATCTGCTCTGTTGGGTAAAACCAGCCCAAGATAGTGGTGTCCAATTATCAAATGCTGGATGAAAATAGTAATCAAAAGTAGCAATGTTTTTGATTTTATCTAATATCAACTCCATACATTTATATTGATTTGATACTACTTTATGAGTTCCACCATCCATTTTTGCAAACATAATCCCAAGATACTTATCAAGCATAGGGTTTGCATATGTTTTAATCTCATTTTTCGCTAAAACAATACCTGCTTTTAATATATTTTTATCTTTCACAACTAAAATTTTATAATCAACGCCCAAGGCATCCAAATACCAACTTTTTGCAAAAATAGACCCTTGTGGAGAGTTCTCTACAAACTCATCCCAACTTTTAAAATCACTATTTTTTAAATATTCTACAACCATTTTAATCCTCCATTCCTTTTAGCCAAAGATGTAAATTTATCCATTTCCATATCTCTTTAGAGCAATTATGCTCTTTATTTAAATGCTTTTCATACATTTGTAATGCCTTTTTTGTATCTATATATTTTGTAAACTGCTTAGTTGGATTTTTTAATATATCATAAATCATAGTTTTAAAATAATCTTCTCTAAACCACTCATCTTCAGGTGTTTCAAAACCCATTTTATCGTATCTTAATCTAATCTTTTCAGGTAAAATAGACTTCATTGACTCTCTTAAAATATATTTTGTTAAACCTTTTTTAATATAACTATCATTAGTTTGAGAAAGAGTTTGCTCAACTAATCTATAATCTAAAAAAGGAACTCTTGATTCAATAGAAAATCTCATAGAGTTCAAATCTGACCACTTTAATAAATGTTCAAGCTTATACTCAAAGTGATTTATTAAAGCACTCTTTAAACTTCCAGAGCCATACAACTCTTTTGATAACACATTATCCTTTGAACCTGTTGCATAAAAATCATCTTTTATGTATGGATTTGTTTGTGTTCTAAGCTTTGTTTTTAGCTTTTGGGGTAACATAAAAAAGATAAAAGTTTTTAAAGCATATATAGATTTATGCTTCTCTAAATAATAATATATTTCACTAAGTAATTTAACAATAGATAGATTCTTTAGCAACTCTTTAAAATAAAATCCATAAAAATATGGATACCCTGCCAATTGTTCATCTGAACCTTGACCATCTAATGTAACTACTGCATACTTTTTTGCTAACTTCATTACACTATACTGAGCATATATACTGGTAGTTGGTACAGGCTCATCAAGATACTTAACCATATCTTCCAAATCATCATATAGACTCTTTGCAGTTGGAGTTACAAACTTCATATTATTTAAATAATCTCTCATCTCATCAATATATTCGCTCTCGTCACCACTCTGCCCTTTTTCATATACTGCAGAAAAACTTTTTATATCCTTGATATCTAGTTTTTTTACAATAGTTGATACTATACTTGAAGAGTCAAGACCTCCACTCAAACACACACCAACTGGCACATCTGAACGCATTCTTAACTTAACAGAAGTGGTAAACTTTTTTAAAAACTCTTCACTATCAATAGGCTTTTTATTGCACTTCTCTTTTAGGTTATACCACCTTTTGAGCTTAAACTCTTTACTTGCTGTTATGCGAAATGAGTGTCCATGAGGAATTTTATATACCTCATTATAAAAGGTTCTATTATCATAATCAGTTCTATTAAAAACTAAATAATTAAAAACTGCTTCATCTCTAATAGTTAAAGGCTCACTTAAAACACTTTTTATTCCCTTAATTTCTGATGAGAATAGAAATCTTCCATTTTCATTATAGTAGTAAAAAGGCTTTACTCCAAATCTATCTCTTGCCCCAAATAATTCTCTACTCTTAGTATCATATATTACAAATGCCCACATACCATTGAATCTATTTAAACACTCTTCTCCCCAAGCAATATATGATTTTAATAATACTTCTGTATCAGTTTGTGTTTTAAACTTATATCCTTGTGCAATCAACTCTTCTCTTAATTCTATATAGTTATATATTTCTCCATTAAAAATCAATACATATCTTCCATCATCACTTTCCATTGGTTGATGACCAGCAGAAGAGAGATCTATAATACTAAGCCTTACAAAACCTAAACCTATATCATTATCAATAAACTCCCCATTATCATCTGGACCACGATGTCTAATCGCCTCCATCATAGTCTGTAATGTTTCAGACTTCACATCTTGACCATTTAAATTAATTTCACCTACAATGCCACACATCTATTTCTCCTTTAATGCACTTTTGTATATTGCGATAATTCGTTGTGCAATTATTTCAGATTTTAAGTGCTTAATATGATTGCGACCCTCTGTTCTATATCCAAATTCTAAAGCCTTCTCTATTTTAGATGCAAAATTTTCTACATCAAATGATGCGATATAACACCCATCTGTATCTGATATTACACTCTTAACATCACCTACATCTGTAGATACAATAGGAATATTACAAGCCATTGTCTCTTTTATTGCATTTGGACTCCCCTCTCTTGTGCTTGTTAAAACAACAACTGATGCAGAGTTATAATAGTAAGGAATTTTCTCATTTTCAATATTTACCAAGTAGTGTAACTCCAAGTTGTCATCATTTAAAAACTCTACTGCATCTTTTGCAAGTTTATAGTTTTTCTCTTCTCTCTTTGGGTCAGATGTAAATAGAATATGCTTTTTATCTTTATCCCACTTTGTAACCTCAAAAGCTTCTGTTTTATCAATGGGTCTAAACCTTTTCATATCAATACCATTTGGGACAACATATACATCTTCCTGCCCAAAAGCATCAAACATATCTTCAGATTTAACAATAGTTTTAGTCCAAAAAAATCGATGAAATATAAATATTATCCACTTAAACCACTCTTTAGTCTTAACATCATCTCCCATCAACGATACAACAATTCTTTTACCTCCTGCTAAAGTTGCTACAATAGCAGATATCCAATAGTGAGCATGTATAATATCGTAAGAGTTATCTTTTAAATGCTTTCTAAGCTTCAACATTGCCTTAATATAGCCTTTTGCCCCCTTACCCTTGATAGGAAAATACTCTATATCTATACCTTCTGCTCTCAGAGATTCCCCTTGATTTTTAACAATAGGGCTAATCCCACCATTAGCATTTCCACTACTAACAAATAACACTTTCATACACACCATCTCCTATCTAAAGTTCCAATAAAATATAATTATTATTAGAAACAAAAGTGAAAGTTTAAAGAACCCTTTAAACACCTCTGCATTTTTTATATATATCTCTTTGGCATCATACTTATCAAAAAACCAAAATGCCACTACAAATACAATTGCAATATGTGGCATAGCTTTTCTAAGCTCTAAGCCATCCATTAAGAAAGCCAATGAAGACATTTCAATTATTGAAAACAAAACTAATGGATACAACAAATGACTTCTAGTTTTATATATATAGTAACTTCCTACCCAAAAAGCAAATGATATCAATACCCTATACATTAAACCAGGAGCATAAAACATTGTCAACAACTTTTTTGGGATAGCGATAAAAGTAGGAATGGGGCCTATGGCTTGAGATAGTGCATTAACAGCATATGTAAAGCTAACACTACCAATAATCATACCTTGCGACTCTCTTGCCTCAACTAAAGTGCCTACACCACCAGTAGTATATGTATTTACAACATCCATAATCATATTACTCATAGCTATAAATCCAAAGAACATCCCTACAGAAAGCATCTTGGCAACAATACCACCTTGCCTAGAAACTTGCATGCTAATTCCAATAGCACCAATAATCATTATTGAAATAGCTGGTCGAAAGAGCATAATAATTGCCAAGAAAATCAATGTTTTTATTAAATTAATCCCATTTTTATGATTTATAAACTTATAATAATAATCAAAAGCTAAAATCACAAGCATATCCATAAAACTCTCTTTTAATCCTGTTGATTCTAAAAACAATACAAAAGATGCGAGAGGATAGGCAAGTGCCACCATAAATGCATATTTTCTACTCATAAAGTTTAAACTTAATCTAAATAGACTTAAAGCTGATATAACACCAATAATTACATAAAAAAAATTCAATGTAAGATTTGAAGGATAGATATGATAAAGAGGATAAAGCACCAAAATCATTCCCAAATCATCAAAACTCATATATTGTAAATATTTATGAATAGCATCCCAAATAGGATACTTCATTAGCATTAATGTTTGAGTATGATAAAACACTGCATCTGAAGTGCTAAACATAAAAAAGTTATGCGTATAATAGAAAGATATAAAATTCTCAATTGCTACAGTTACAATAGAGAATAAAAATACTTCAACAGCCAAAGTAACATTTGTATAAGAACTATTTTTTAATGAACTATTTACATGTAACATCAAGAAATAGGATATAGTCATAACTATTCCATAAAAGTATATTATCAAAACTCCATCATCAACTTTTGGAGATAAAGCAAGATACAACATAGTGGCTGATATTACATATATTTTATTTACAAAATTTAACATAACTATTCTTATTATCTATAATGAAATTTTTGTATTTCTAAGCCAAATAGCAACATTTAATAACTTCCACAAAATATAACCATTATCTTTGGCTTGAGTTATATGCTCTTGCATTAGCTTCTCTACCTCTTTGCTGTATATATTAGAAGACTTAATAGTATCAAACATATAATCCTTCATAGAGTCTCTTAACCAAAATTGAAACGGCACTCCAAAACCTTTTTTGGGACCATATAATATCTCATTTGGCACAATACCTTTAAATGCCTGTTTTAAAAGAAATTTCTTATCTTTACCCCGAACCTTGTAATCTTCTGGCAAACTCATTGCATAAGATGCTAAGTCATTATCTATAAATGGCACTCTAACCTCCAAACTATTTGCCATTGTTGCTCTATCTACTTTTTCGAAATATAAATCTGGTAAAATAATATTTGTATCTGTAAATAACATCCTATTTACTGGATCTAAATCTTTAAACTTACTATAGAAATATTGATACCTAGCGAAGGGATTGACTCTTTGCAACATTTCTTTAGTATTTCCATTAAAAAGATATATAGGATCTTCATCGAACATCTCTTGAGATAGAATATATGCTGCATCTTTGCTAATATCATTTTGATATAAAGCATATAAAAATCTAAGACCCTTATATTTAGAGCTACTTTTAGGTATTGTATGTTGTAAAATAGGAAAAAACTTTGCTAAAAATCTATAGCTATTATAATGATGAAGTCTTATGTATCTATGATAACCAGCAAAAAGTTCATCGCCACCATCACCTTGTAAAATCACCTTCTCTTTTCCTCTTAACTCTCTGCTCATTAAATATAGAGGAATATTCGCAGCATCACCAAAAGGTTGATCAAAGTAAAAGTTTACATCTTCTAATACCTCTACTGTATTATCACCTTTTATATGCATTTCATGGTGTTCTGTATTATAATATTTTGCAATTTTCTTAGCATTTGGTAGCTCATTATCACCACCATCAAAGTCAAACCCTGCAGAAAAAGTTTTAATTTTACCCTTATAGTGCTTAGTAGCAAAGGCAGTAATTGCAGTAGAATCAATACCCCCACTCAAAAACACTCCCACAGGCACATCCGATACCAACTGTCTCTTTACAGATGCTTCAAATAAATCTCTTGTTTTAAGTATTGCTTCATCTAGCGTATCTGTTGTTGGCTTAATATCATAATTTAATTTATAATATTTAATATCTATAGTATTATTTATCAAATCATATTCAACATAATGTCCAGGCTCTAGCTTTTTAATATCTTGATAAAATGTATTTTCACCTAAAGTTGTAGCAAAATGTAAATACTCATAAAGTGCTTGATAGTTTAAATTCTCTTGTATAATATTAGATGCCAATATTGCTTTTATCTCGGATGCAAATATAAAATCGCCATTTTTATTATAATAATATAGTGGTTTAACTCCAAATCTATCCCGAGCAATATACAATTTTTGTTCTAACTTATCATAAATCGCAAACGAAAACATTCCATTTAATTTTTCAAAAAGTTTTATTCCCCAATACCCAAAGCCTTCTAAGACAACTTCTGTATCACTATTTTTATAAAATGAAACACCAAGACTTTTTAACTCTTGTTTTAATTCTAAAAAATTGTATATTTCACCATTATATGAAATTACATATCTCCCATTATGACTTAACATAGGCTGATTAGAGGCTATATTTAAATCTATTATTGACAATCGAGTATGACCCAATGCTAAATTTCCATCCTTAAAAGAACCTTGATTATCGGGACCCCTATGAGAAATTACTCTATTCATTGCCTCAATATCTAAATTTCTTTCAGATACATAACCACATATTCCACACATTATAAAACTCCTTCTGTAACTGTCAAAATCAAACTTATAATTGATACGACTGTCAATAATTTAAAGTTATAATCAAAGCTATATAACTTTTCCGAATAAAAGGTATATATAAAAGTTCTAATAATACCTGCCAAAAGAGTTCCCAAAATAATACCCTCTAAACCTAACTTATAACCCAAAACTAAACTAAAAATATAATTTAAAGCAACAGTAAAAAATGTAATATAGACAATATGATAAGTCTTTCTCTTAATAACATAGCCAAAACCGTTAGATTGGGCACTTTGCACAAATAAAATAGATACCAACGCAAGAGGTAAAAGATGAGCAACTTTCATATACTCTTTACCAGCAAACAACTCTACTGAAATATCTGACAAAAAATAACTCAACAAAAATAGTATAGGTATAATAATTAAGTATGCATGAAAAAAGTTTTGTATCAACCTTTTCCCTTTTGAATTTTTATAATTTTTCAACAAAACTGGTGCAAAACCTGTCGCAACTGTACCAATTAAGACTTGAGGAATCATAGCAAGTTTTACTACTACTGCATATAATCCTAATTCATATTTACTTAAAATTGTTAATATTACAATTCTATCAGCCATTTGCATTAAATTATTTCCAAGATAATTTGGAACAAACGGCAAAGATATCTTAAATAACTCTTTTAGCAACTCTTTATAATTATCTAATAATCTAAATTTACAAAAATACTCTCTTGCCATATATGTTGACACAATAGCTCCTATGGATAAGCCAAGGATTAAACCCCTTAAATAGGATTCTATACTACTGTTCAAATACAAAAAAACAAGACCAGTTAACATCCCTACTACATACGAAAATAGTGTAATAAATGATGCTTCTCTTGCTTTAGCTCTCCACCTTAAAAAATTAAAAGTGTGATAAGTTAACATATTAAAAAAGACATACAAGATAATATATAGCCATATATCAGAATCTAACATAAAAAGATTATTGACAAATAAAAAGACTATTAACAAAATAAATGAAATAATTAATAAAATTATACTACTTATAATAAGTGTAGATAGATAATAAAATGACAACTTCTCATCATCGTCTCCCGCTTCAGCTAAGAGTATTGATACACCAGAGTCCAAACCTAAAACAATAAAGATATCTATAAACCCACTAATTAACAAAAAAAGATCATAAGTTGCAAACTCTTCTACTCCTATACTTTTTGCAAGTATAGGTATTATTAAGAATGCCAAAAGTTTATATCCAATATTGGCTATCAAATAATAAAAGCTATCACTAAAGCCTTTGCTTGCTAAACTCATTTCAATTCCCCATTATAAAGAGATAAGTAATTTTTTGCACATATTTCCATAGAGTAGTCTTTATAAAACATTTTAATATTATTATCTCTGATTTGTTCTAATTCTATTTTGTCTAATTTTAAAAATAGCTCTACCACTTTCATATATGATTTTTCACTAATATCATCAGATATAAATCCATTTTTTCCATTTTTTATCATTGCTGGCAAAGAGCCAACAGGTGTAGATAAAACAGGTAAGCCTATAGACATAGCCTCTAAAACAACCATAGGTAGTCCCTCATAAATAGAAGCCAACACCAAAGCATCAGAATACATCATGTAGTCTTGAACATTCTCCTTAGCACCAAGATAGATAATATTTTTAGAAGTGCATTTTTTGATTTTAGATTGAATAACCTTAGATTCAGTAGGGTCACTACCAATAATAAGTAATCTTGAATTATCTATTTTAGAGAATATCTTTAAAAGAAGAGGTATATTTTTCTCTTCTCCAAGCCGACCAACAAAAAGAAAAATCTTATTTTTATTTTTACCTTTTAATTTATTAATCTCCATTTCAACATCTTCTATATTTTTACTACTTTTAAGAGATGCTATACCATTTCCAATTGTATAAAACTTGAAACCCTTAAAAAATAATTGATGGTCTTTTTTGATATTATCCGATAAACATACAAAATTAACTCTTTTGAAAAACCATATTTTAGATAGCTTACTAAAAGAGTCTTTTGAATATTTAAATTCACTATGAATAGTGTGGAAAAATTTAATTTTTGAAAAAAGGGGGATAATAAACATAAAATATTTTAAAGTAGAGCATAAGTGAGTATTTATAACATCTGGTTTCTCAGCTTTTATAACTTTGAAGAGTTCTAAAATAAAACTCACGTTAAAGCCTTTCTGCTTATTCAATTCAATCAACTTTACACTACTTCTTAATTTTTTTGGAAAAAACATCCACTCTTCTACTCTTCTAAAACTGAGTAAAACCACTTCATTACCTTTGTCAAGCTCATTGCATAACTCAACAACCAATTTCTCTGCACCACCATTTCCAAGTTGACTAATTGCTTGTAAAATTTTCATGAACTTCTAACTCCTTTTAAAAAGACAACTTTTAAAAATTTAAAGAAATAGATGATATCTGTTAAGATAGGATTTTTATTATATTTGTTAAGATATCTTCTCTCAGACTCAATTATCTCATCAAAAGTTTTAGGAGAATCTATATAGTAAGGAGGTATAAGACCAGGTTTAAATATATTTCTAAACTCTACAAAATCTTCAGGATAATTGCTAAGCATAGAATCACTTAAAGGTCTCACCCCCATTAACTTAAGATTACCATTTAGAAAATTTAATAACATAGGAAGCTCATCCAACCAATATTTTCTAAAAAATCTACCCCACTTTGTAATTCTAAAATCTTTATATATAGTCCCATCTCCATTGAGTCCATTGTGCTTAATAACAAAATCCTGCAAATACTCCGAATATGGCTCCATTGTCCTTAATTTATATACATATATTCTCTTACCACCCTTACCTCTTCTTGGTAGCTTTATTAAAATCCCATAATGTTTTGGCTCTAAGTTTGGCAAATCTTTAATTTTTTTTATTCTTAATACTATTTTAGAGTTTTCATTGTGAATTGATAAAATCTCAAAACCATAATAGTAAATCATTCCAAGGTAGA
>Ga0256833_1002378_pt1 | contig 13200 bp, 14 predicted proteins | sample 356284metaG_FD_190535 | JGI IMG/M metagenome (GOLD analysis project Ga0256833, IMG submission 190535) | Hydrothermal vent microbial communities from Mid Atlantic Ridge, Atlantic Ocean - 356-284 | ecosystem: Environmental > Aquatic > Marine > Hydrothermal vents | place: Atlantic Ocean: Mid...
TCATTCATAATTTTCATAGCTTCCAAAATACAAAGTGTTTGCCCAGCTCTAACACTATCGCCAACCTTCACAAATGGTGGTGAATCAGGTGATGGACATGCATAAAAAGTCCCAACCATTGGTGATGTAATAATCTCCCCATCTGCACACTCGATATCTTTTTTATTAGCAGTAGAAGTCTCTAAAGTAGTTGGCTCTATTGCAGTTGCAACAGGTGTAGAAACAGAAGGAGAAGCAGCCACAGTAACAACTTTTTCTTGTTCTTTTTTCATCTCTACTTCAAATTCGCCATCTTTCACCTTTAGCTCACCAAGTTTGCTCCTTCCAAAAACTCTTATTAACTCTTTTATCTCTTCTAAATTCATCATCAACCTCTCTATAGATTATAAGAAAATTCCTATAAGTAAAAATTTTTTAGTATAATACCATAATCATTATAAATATATAAAGAGGGAACATGGGTTTAAAGTCTGATAAATGGATAAGAGAAATGTCGCAAAAGCACTCTATGATAGAGCCTTTTTGCGAGGGTTTAGTAGCAAAAAATGTAGTAAGTTATGGTTTGAGTAGTTATGGATACGATATCCGTGTAAGCAATGAATTTAAAATTTTTACAAATATTAATGCAGAGGTTGTAGACCCAAAAGATTTTGATGAGAATAATGTAGTAGATTTCGTAGGAGATGTATGTATTGTCCCTCCAAACTCTTTTGCATTGGCAAGAACGGTTGAATATTTTAAAATGCCTCATAATGTCTTGGCAATTTGTCTTGGTAAAAGCACCTATGCAAGATGTGGAATTATTGTAAATGTAACACCTTTTGAGCCAGGTTTTGAAGGACATATTACAATAGAAATCAGTAACACAACACCACTACCAGCAAAAATATATGCAAATGAAGGAATTGCACAAGTGCTATTTCTCGAAGGCGATGAAGAGTGTGAAACAACTTACGCAGATAGAAAAGGTAAATATCAATCTCAAGAGGGTATCACATTGCCAAGAATTTTAAAATAGAGAGCTTAAAGCTAAAGGCAAAAAGCACAAAGCTTTTTCCTATTGTTCTATATCTATTAATATTGTAGGGGCGGTTTACCGAGCAATAAAAATCAAAATTACATAAATGTAATATTTTGCATCAATTACTCTAAAACTCAAAGTTTAAATTCATGTAAGAAATAACACACTAAATATTTCTCTCAAACATTAAAAGATGCCAAATTTTACTAATCTGTAACCTTTTCGTGCTATAATATAGCTACAAAAAAATAAGGAGAACAAAAAATGGGTCTATTTAGTTTTTTCAAAGACGCAGGTAAAAAAATCTTAGGTGGTGGCAATGATGATGAAGCTATCAAAAATGAAATTGAGAGTAGTTTCGATGAAACACCTATTGATGGTTTAGTTGTGTCTGTAGAAGATGGTGTAGTTACTCTTGCAGGTGTTGCAAAAGATAATGCAACAAGAGAAAAAGCAATCTTAATTGCAGGTAATATCGAAGGTGTTGAGGCAGTAAATGCTGACCAACTTGTTTCACCTGAAATTATTGAAGCATCAACTCCAGCAAGTGAAGCACCAACTTCAGAGTTCTATACTATTCAAGATGGGGATACTCTATGGGCAATTGCACAAAAAGCTTATGGAGATGGTAACAAATATCAACATATAGTGGATGAAAATTTAGAAGTAATCAAAGATGCAGATAAAATCTATCCAGGGCAAACAATAAGAATCCCTGCAATAGCATAATAACCCGAAGGTTAATTTAAATCAGATTGCTAATCTTTTTGGCAATCTGACATATTTTGTTTAGCTTTTTCTAAAGAAGGTGCTAATTTCCAAGTTCCGTCTGAGCATTTTAGTGTAATAATATCATTATCTACACCCTGTAAATCACACTCTATTTTATCATAATATTCAATTGTTATATGATAATCTTGAATTTTAAACTGTTCAAATGTAATATCTTGCTCTTTACCATCTATAATATTAGCACTCTTTTGAGCACCAGATTCATCAAAATAGTTACTAAATTCTGTAATATATGGTTTATATGCATATGGATATACTCTATAAAATTTCTTATTTAGCAACAATCTTTTGAACTCTTTTGTCTTTTGACTATCAGAATCTGAAATTGCTTGAGAATTAAAAAACCGCTTATCTACCTCTTGACCATCAATATTTACCATCTTCTGATTATTTGCCAAATCGCAACCTGCAAAGGCAAACAATAAAGAAGATAAAATAAAATATTTTATATAATTATACATAGATTTTTCCTTTAATTAAAAATAATGTGTGAATTATATGGCATTTTTGCTTAATATAACTTAAATAAATCCATTTTATCGTAATTTTTTATTAAGTTTCGATTTTAAAAAAATGTTATATTTCTCTTGAAATATCTACTAATGCTCTTTTGAATAGCAAAAATTAGGAGTAAAATAATGACTGCCTCAATAGATTTTGGAACTACAAATTCGGTTGCTACTCTAAATATAGATGGAAATATAAAAAAAATTAAGCTTGGCAAAGTAAATTTTTATACCCCAACAGTTTTATTTTATAATTTTGAAGAAAAAAGCTTCTATGTTGGTGATGAAGCGATTGAACAGCTTGAAGATGGTGAGTTTGGAAGATATTTTGTTTCTCTAAAATCTTTTCTTGGTAGTAGCGACAATATAGAGACCAATCTTGGAAATAACTCTTATAAGATAGAAGATTTAATTGCAATTATTCTGAAAAGATTTAAGAGTAAAATAGACAATGTAGCAAAGTGCGATGTTAAAAAGTTAACACTTGGAAGACCTGTTAGATTTAATGATACAGATGACTATTTAGATTCATTAGCTCAAAATAGATTAAAAAATGCTGCAATAAAGGCAGGATTTAAAGAGGTTAATTTTTGCTTTGAGCCAATAGCAGCAGCAAAATCATATCAACAAACAGCCAAACAAGCCGAAACTATTTTAGTTGCAGATATTGGAGGAGGAACAACTGACTATACAATAATTGATCTATCTAACTCTAAAATACTTGCAACTAATGGTATATATGTAGGTGGAAACAATTTTGATAGTAAAATAATTAGAAACTTCATCTCAACATACCTTGGAGAGGGTTCTGTTTACACAAATATGGGGAAAGAGATGAAAATTTCACACTCATTATATGTGGATTTATATGAATATTATAAATTTATAAAAATGTATAATAGACAAATTATCGATGCTATAAAAAAATATATCCAAATGGCTCATAATAAAGAGCCTATAAAAAGATTATTAGAGCTTATAGAAGATGGTCTATATTTTGATTTTATAAAAGCTGTTGTAGATGCAAAAATTGAGCTATCAAGTAAAACTAATACAAATATAGATATGGACTTTTTTGCTAACCCTTTTAAAGTAAATATATCAAGAGAAGATTTTAATCAAGTAACAAAAGATGAAATTAGCAAAATTAGAGACACACTCTTAGAAACAATAAAAGAGGCAAATATTGATAAGAGTAAAATAGACAGAGTTCTTCTAACTGGTGGAACAACTCTTATACCTTCGGTTTATAATATTTACAAAGATATATTCGAAGAAGACAAAATAATCCAAACAGATGTATTCTCAAGTGTTGGCTATGGTTTGAGTTTTTGTTAATTTTTTTGCAACAAAAAAGGATATATGCTAAAAAATTAGATACAATTTTATAATAATATATTTGGAGGAAATTTTGAAAATTACAGTAGCAGGAACTGGATATGTAGGATTAAGCAATGCTGTGCTTTTAGCTCAAAATAATAAAGTTGTAGCATTAGATATTATAGAAGATAAAGTAAATAGTATCAATAATGCTCAAAGTCCAATAGATGATGAATTGATAAAAGAATATTTACCTAAAGTTATAAAAAATGAGAATTTAAAAGCTACATTAGATAAAGAAGAGGCTTACAAAGATTCAGAATATATAATTGTTGCAACACCTACCGATTATGACCCACAAACAAATTACTTCAATACTAAAAGTGTAGAAGCTGTTATAAAAGATGCTTTGGAGATAAACCCAGATGCAACAATTGTAATTAAATCTACAGTTCCGGTTGGATATACCAAAGAAATAAACAAAATTTTCGATACTAATAATATTATTTTTTCGCCTGAATTTTTAAGAGAAGGGAAAGCTTTATATGATAATTTATATCCAAGTAGGATTATTGTTGGTGAACAAAGCAAAAGAGCAGAAATATTTGCAAATTTACTAAAAGAGGGTGCTATTAAGGAAAATATTGATACTCTTTTTACAGATTCAACTGAAGCAGAGGCTATAAAACTTTTTGCAAATACCTATCTTGCAATGAGAGTTGCCTTTTTTAATGAATTGGATAGTTATTCTCTAAAACACAATTTAAATTCAGAGCAAATTATTAAAGGTATAGGTCTAGATCCAAGAATTGGAATGCACTATAATAATCCAAGTTTTGGATATGGGGGATACTGTTTACCAAAAGATACAAAACAACTACTTGCAAATTACAAAGATGTTCCAAGTAATATTATAGAAGCTATTGTAAAAGCAAACAGCACAAGAAAAGAGTTTATATCTGATTGTATTATTCAAGAGTTGAATAAAAAGACAAAAAAAAGTTCTAAATACCCAACAGGCATAGTAGGAATTTACAGATTAGTTATGAAATCAGGTAGCGATAACTTTAGAAGCAGTTCAATTCAAGGTATTATGAAAAGAATCAAAGCAAAGGGTATTGAAGTAGTTGTTTATGAACCAGTATTAGAAGATGATACTTTTTTTAACTCTAAAGTAATTAAAGATTTAAATGAATTCAAAAATATAAGTGATATCATTGTTGCAAATAGATTAGAAGAAGCTATTTTAGATGTTAAAGACAAAGTATTTACAAGAGATATTTTTAATAAAGATAGCTAAATCTTCTCATCTTCATCTTGGGTTAATATATTACAAAGTTGCAAACCGTGTAGAAATATTACCCAAGATAGGTATATCCATAAGAATATGAATAAAACTATAGATACAGTGCCATAAATTGTGGTATATGTTTTGTTGTAAGCTATATATAAAACAAATAGTGTCTTTGCAACTGTCCATACAAAAGATGTAATAAACGAACTCAATGCTACCACTTTTAGTGGCAGTTTCTCTTTTGGTGTTAATTTGAATATTACAAAAATAATTGCCCAAACAATTAAAAATTGTGATACAATCTTTATAAATGTAAATCCATTATTTAGGCTTATAAACCATATTGTTAAGGTTAAAACCATAGGTATTAAAAGTATTAAAGATAGATATACAGCTATTGCATTTAACAATTTTCGTCTTGGCAAATCAAAAATATCATTTACAATATAATCATAATCTCTAAAAAATAAAAATGCTGCTAAAACAATATACGCAATTCCTATATATCCCATCTTTTCTGCATTTTCTACAAATCTATCTAACCACTGCATCACCTCTTTAGAGTTTGTAGGAACAATATATGATGCAACCAAAGAGTGGATTTTGTCATAATAATCATGAAAAATGGGTAAATTTAAAATTAAAGAAAAGATAATAACAAGCAAAGGTATAATAAAAAAGAGTGTTGACCAACTCATACTTGCAGCATAAAAACTAATTTTCGGCTCAAAAAGAGTTATTAAAAACTCTTTTATTAATTTTACTATTTTTATAAAATCTCTTTTTATTAACAATTATAACCCCATTTTACCTGGATTTAATATTCCATTTGGATCAAATGCCTCTTTGATTCGCTTAAATAGTTCAAGTTCTGATTCATTAAAGGCTATATCCATAAATTCTGCTTTACTTAAACCTATACCATGCTCACCACTTAGAGTTCCTTCCATATTTACCACAAGCTCAAATATCTCTTTTATTGCTTTGTGTCCATCTTCAAGCTCTTTTGGGTTAGAGCCATCAACCATAACATTTACATGTATGTTTCCATCACCTGCATGTCCAAAACATGGAACATTAAAGTTATATTTTTTCCCTATTTTATATATCTCTTCAAGAGCTTCAGGCAATTTGCTTCTTGGCACCGAGATATCTTCATTTAACTTTTTACTTCCATAAATTGTAATGGATTGTGAAGCTCCTCTTCTTGCTTTCCACAATTCATCTCTTTTGGCTTTATCTTCTGCTATCTCAAAGCCTATTGCACCATTCTCTTTGAAGCTATCTTGCAAAGTCTTTAATTGAAACTCTACCTCCTCTTTAACATTTCCATCTACATCACCAATTAGCAATGCCCCCGCATCACTTGGCAAATCTACTCCCAACTTCTCTTGCACCGCTTTAACAACCAAAGAGTCCAAAAACTCCATTGCAACAGGATTTGCTCCACTTGCCAAAGATTTAAATACAGCATTCATAGCACTCTTGACATTTGGAAAAATTCCCATATATGATTTGACAAATTTAGGCTTTGGAATAAGCTTTAGTGTAATTTCTGTAATAACTGCCAAAGTCCCTTCACTTGCTATTAATATACCGGCTGTATTGTAACCTGCAACATCTTTAATAGTCTTTTTACCTGCTCTAATAATCTTTCCATTTGGCAATACAGCTCTAAGAGCCATAACATAATCTTTTGTAAGCCCATATTTAGCAGCTCTCATTCCACCTGCGTTTTCACTTACATTACCACCAAGGGTGCTATACTCTTCACTTGCTGGATCTGGCGGATAAAACAACCCCAACTCTTCAACATGCCTTTGTAAATCTTTGTTTATAACCCCTGGTTGAACAATAGCTAACATATTTTCTAAATCAACCTCTAAAATCTTATTCATATGCTTTTCCATTGCAAGTGTAATACCACCATTAACAGGCAAAGCACCACCTGTAAAACCACTTCCTGCACCTCTTGGGACTATTACTATACCTTTATCGTTGCAGTAGCTTAATATTTTGCTAATATCATCTTCATTCCGTGGAAAAACAACGGCATCTGGCTCATAAAATGTTCTTGTTGCATCATAGCTATAAGCCCTTTTGTGAGCTTTGTCTGTATATATATTATCTTCGCCAACAATATTTTTTAAATACTCTATATCTTCTTCTTTTAATTTCATAAAGTCTCCCTAATTAAAATTGTTATAAAAAGGCTGCATTTTGCTTTTATTGCTACTGCTATAGCTTCCTTTGGCAATTGTTACTCCACTAATCGGATCATAAATATCTATATTGCCATCTTTAGCTATAAAAAACAGCCCAATACCCATTGTTTTAGCATACTTTTTATAATCACTACTACTTGGAGTTGAACCCTTTAAAAAGCTCAAAAAGTAGTCAGGATTTTGAGAATTTACACCATATTGGCTTTGTATCTGATTAAATACATCTTTATTTGGGGCTAAGATTACAACTTTTGAGTATAAAAAACCTCCAATTACTCTATCTCCAACTTTAACTACAGGCTTTATATTTGCAAAAGGATTTCCATTTAATGGGTCTGTGTCTATTATTTTTGCTTGAATATTGGCAGTTTGCTTTATATATGCTAAAATATAATCACTACCACCAACATTTCGAATAACCACACCGCTTTGACCATTTAAACCAATAGGGTTAGATAGAGTAATATAATTGCCATCTACCTTGACAACGCTGCTGTATGTTGTTTGTGGAATATTAGCAGAAAACAATAATCCAAATATAAATAATAAAGATAAAAAAACTCTACTCATTAAATACCTTTTAGCTCAAATATTTAAATGATTGTATCAAAAATTTATATAAATTGTAGAATTTTGCTATAATTTTACCTATAATTTTTAATTTAGGATGCTTATGAGATATTTTATTACACTATTGTTATTATTTTCATCTCTACTATTTAGTGGTGAATATAAACTAAAATATTGGCAAAAAGGTTTGAATTTTTTTGATTATTTGGTTAAATTTCATATAGATTCAACAAAATTCTACTCAAAAATAGACCCCAATGATATCAAATATCTATCAGATATAGTTGCAGATGCTCCATATTTTGAAGATAGTAAAAATGGAAAATTAAACTCTGTGCTTATACCTATTGGTGAAAAAATGCAAATTTATGTGCATAAAACCAAAGATGACTACTCTTTTGATATTATTCCAATTGATTATAAAACCATAAAAGACAAAGTAGCAATTTCTCTAAAAAGCAACTGCTACAATGACTTAAAAAAGGCAACAAATAGTGGTTCGTTGGCAACATACATAAAAAGAATATCAAAAGATACTTTTGATTTTAAAACACTTCAAAAGGGTGATAAAGTAGCAATAGATTATGAGCAAAAGAGTATAGATGGATTAGCTTGGGGTGAGCCAAAGATAAATGCTGTATATATTCAAAGCAGAAATAAAGAGCTTTTTACCATTTTGGATGGTGATGAATATAAAGTATTTACAAATGGGATATCGACTATAAAAACCCAAAAAATAGTAAAGAAAAATTATATTACTTTTGGATATCCATTAGACAAAATAAAGATTACATCTAAATTTACATACAAAAGATGGCACCCAATACTTCATAGATATCGTCCTCATCTTGGGACAGATTTTAGAGGCAAGGTTGGCACACCTATAAAAGCAGTAGCCGATGGGAAAGTGGTTTTTGCTGGTTGGTTAAGAGGTTATGGTAGAGTTACAAAAATATCACACGGTAATGGATATCTATCTTTATATGCCCACCAAAGCAGACAGTATGTAAAAGCTGGACAATATGTCAAAAGAGGTCAAAGAATTGGGGAAGTGGGTAGCACCGGAAGAAGCACAGGACCACATTTGCACCTTGGAATATATATAAATCATAAACCTCGCAATCCGATGAATTATCTTGGTAAAGAAATTGTAGCAGGAAGTAGCATAAGCTATAAGAAAATTATCAAAAGTGTAGATAATTTTGAAAAAGAGTTAAGTAATAATCAAAAATTATTATATAATTCACTCAAAAATATGGCTACTGATTCTAACAAATCATATAGATGGAAAGATTTAAACAAACCTATTCATATAATAATAAAAGAGAGCAAAGAGAATGTTAAAAGAGAAGAACTACCAAATACAAAAGGAGCATCTTGAAGAGTTAATTGCTAATCCTGAACACTTCGAGCATAAACACGCTAATGAAATAGCAAAAATCCTTAAAGAGATATATCATAACGAAGAGAAAGATATATTTCTAAACTACATAAACTCTATCCCCAAAGAGTATCTTGGGGAGGTGCTTTTAGAACTGCCAGAATATATTAAAGATGATGCATTAGAAGATCTTTCTGCAAAAGAGTTAGCAGAAGCTGTTGAAGAGCTTGATAGTGATGATGCTGCTGACTTAATTCAAGATATAGAAGAGCTTGATGAGGATAAAACTCAAGAGATTTTAGAAGATCTTGATGATGAGGATGTTAAAAATATCCAAAAGCTTCGAAAATATAGTGATGATGAAGCTGGTTCATTAATGCAAACAGAGCTATTTAGTGCAAAATTAGATAGCAATATAGGAAGATCTATACAGAGATTAAAAAAGCTAAAAGATGAAACTGGCTTGGATAATATCTATCATGTTTTTTTAATTGATGATTTTGGATATCTAATCGGTTTTATGCCCTTAGAAGATGTTATTACTTTTGATTTTAACAAAACCTACAGAGACTACCTGCAAGAGAAATACAAAAGAGTAAAATCCCTAAAAGATACTGCATCAATAGATGAATTGGTAAAAACTTTTGAAGATTTTAATATTATTGTATTACCAATAGTGGATAATGATGGCAAACTTATTGGCCGTGTAACTTATGATGATATTATCGATATAATCGAAGATAGAGCAACTGACCAAATCTATAAAATGGCCGGTGTAGATGAAGAGGTAGAAGAGGATAGAGATGTTACTACAATTACAAAAAAAAGAGCTATTTGGCTTGGTATAAATCTTGTTACTGCAATTGCTGCTTCACTTGTGATTGGCTTGTTTGATAGCACAATACAATCTTATGTTGCCTTGGCTGTATTAATGCCAATTGTTGCTTCTATGGGTGGTAATGCAGGCACTCAAAGCCTAACAGTTATGGTGCGGCAATTGGCTCTTGAAGAGATAAAATGGAATGAAGCAAAAGCATCTATTATTAGAGAAGTTTTGGTATCTCTATTAAATGGATTAATTTTTGCTATTATAATGGGTGCAATTGCCTATTTTTGGTTTGGTAATGTGAAACTTGGATTTGTAATGGCTGCTGCTATGGTAATTAATCTATTTTTTGCTGGATTATTTGGTGCGGCAATACCTCTAACACTTAAAAGATTAAATATAGACCCAGCAGTTGCAAGTAGTGTTTTGTTAACAACTGTAACAGATATGGTAGGATTTTTTGCATTTTTAGGATTAGCAAAATTGATATTAATATAAAGGTAAAGAATGGATTTTGAAGTTAAAGATTTTAAGTTAGAACCTCTAAAGGAGGGCAAATATATAAGCCCAAAATTGGCAAGGTATAAACTAAATGGCGAAGATAGAGATTGGGAGTTATTGAAAATTGGAAATAGTGTTGCAATTTTGCTATACAACAAAGATAGCAATAGCTTTGTATGTGTCAAGCAGTTTCGCCCTGCTGTATATTTAAATCATAATATTACCTATACAATTGAACTTTGTGCTGGTTTATTGGATAAAGATTGCTCTATTGAGCAGACAGCAAAAGAGGAGATTTTAGAAGAGTGTGGATTTGATATACCGGTTGAGTCATTAGAAAGATTAACCTCTTTTTATACTTGTGTTGGTCATGCAGGTTCAAAACAGTATCTGTTTTTTGCTGAAGTAACAGAGTCTCAAAGAGTAAGCAGTGGTGGTGGAGTTGAAGGTGAAGAGATGATAGAGGTTATTGAGATTCCAATAGAAAAAGCAAGAGAGTTTATATTTAATGAAGAGATAGCTACAACACCGGGTTTAAAATTTGCTTTTGAGTGGTTTTTAAATGGGAAACAACGATGAAAGAGGCAATCTTTGGTGGTGGTTGCTTTTGGTGTTTAGAAGCAGCATTTGAAATTGTTGATGGCATTATAGATGTTGAGAGTGGATATGCAAATGGTCATATAGATAATCCAAGTTACAAAGAGGTATGCACCGACACAACAGGTCATGCAGAAGTTATAAAGATAACTTTTGATGAAGATAAAATTAGTTATGAAGATTTATTAAATATCTTTTTTGCTATACACGACCCCACTACACTAAATCGTCAAGGTGCTGATTTTGGTAGTCAATATCGAAGTATAATTATAACTTTAGATAGCAAACAAGAAAAGATAGCACAAGATTATATTAGTAAACTACAAAAATCTCTTGATAAAAAAATTGTTACAAAAATTGAACCCTTAAAGTGCTACTATAAAGCAGAAGAGTATCATCAAGACTACTTTAGAAAAAACCCAAATCAGCCATACTGCCAGGCAGTTGCGTTACCAAAAGTTTTAAAAGTAAAAAGTATGAAAAAATAATTTTGAATTTATTTAATGAATATATAAGTAATTATCAATCTTAAAAAGAGGTGGGAAATAGAATGAACTAAAATTGTTCATTCTACAATTTGGTTTATAATTAAACTCTTGCCTCTTCTCTTCTTTGTAAGTATTCCCATTTCTCGTCTACCTCTTTTTGAATTCTATCTATAACATGACGATTTTCTGGTTTAAATAGGTGTTTGTATCTTCCTTGTGCTGCAAGATACTCTTCAACAGGAATTATATTTTTTGGTCTATAAAGAATATTCAATTCATGTCCATCTATAATTTCATAAACAGGGAACATTAAAGAGTCTGTTGCAAGATCAGTAATGTGAATTGTATCTTTTGGATCAAATTTCCACTCTGTTGTACAAGCACTTACTGTATTAATAAAACAAGGACCTTCCATCTCAAGAGCTTTTTGGAAACCTTTTGCCATAATTTTCCACTTATTTGGAGCAAGTTGAGCACTATATCTTGCACCATTTGCAGCCATAATTGCTACCATATCTTTTTTCTTCTGTTTTTTACCATAACTTACTCTACCAGCTTGTGCAGTTGAAGTATGAGCTCCAACAGGTGTTGCAGAAGATCTTTGTCCACCTGTATTTGCATAATTTTCATTATCTAAACAGATATATGTAAAGTCATGACCTCTCTCGATTGCACCACTAAGCCATTGGAAACCAATATCATAAGTAGCACCATCACCACCAAATGCAACAAATTTAACAGGAGCATTAGGGTCTTTAAGTGTTCCTTTTCTTTTTCTTGCTTTATACATTGCCTCTGCACCACTTGCCGCACTTGCAGAGTTTTCAAAACCGATATGAATCCAGCTTGTATCCCAAGAAGTGTATGGGTAAACTGCTGTACAAACTTCTAAACAACCTGTACTTGTTGCGATAACAAGATTATCATCAGTTGCATTCATTAACTCTCTTACAATCATAGAGTGAGCACATCCTGGACATAATAGGTGTGCACCCTCAAATCTTTCATTTACTGTTGAAAACTCTTTTAAGTTCTTAATATTAGTAATTGCCATTATTTACCCCTTCTTGTCTCATAAAAACCAAGTTTTGGTCCTCTAACACCAACAAATTGTTGTATTGGTGTAGTTAAATGACCAACTTCTGCGTTTGCCAATTGCTCTCTGAATATATTTTTAATATCTTCTACTGTTAAATCTCTACCACCCAAGCCATAAATATAGTTACTCATAACTGGTCTGCTATTAGTTGTGTACATTGCTGCACTAACTTCATTAAAGAGTGCACCCATTGCACCCATTGGGCAAGATCTATCTAAAGTTGCAACAGATTTTACATCTTTTAGTGCGTCTCTAATTTCATTAAATGGGAATGGTCTGAAGCATCTTGGTGATACTACTCCAGCTTTAATGCCATCTTTTCTTAACTCTTCTGCTGCATATATTGCAGTCTCTACATTACTACCAAGAGCGATAACTGCAACTTCTGCATCATCCATTAAGTAGCTTTCTACTCTTTTATACTCTCTACCTGTTAATTTTTTAAACTCTTCAAAAACTTCATCAATAACAACAGGTGAATCCATAAGAGCTTTGTGTTGTTTCGCTTTATGCTCAAAATGCCAATCTTCTTCTGTTTGTGCACCATAAGTTACAGCTTTGCTAAAGTCTAACATCTCTT
>Ga0256833_1002379_pt1 | contig 13200 bp, 13 predicted proteins | sample 356284metaG_FD_190535 | JGI IMG/M metagenome (GOLD analysis project Ga0256833, IMG submission 190535) | Hydrothermal vent microbial communities from Mid Atlantic Ridge, Atlantic Ocean - 356-284 | ecosystem: Environmental > Aquatic > Marine > Hydrothermal vents | place: Atlantic Ocean: Mid...
CGCGATATTTTTACTTTATTCAAATTACTGATGCTAAGGCATCACTAATTCTCAGAAAGACAAAAATCTCATCAAAAATCTTTATTTTTCAAAAATCAAGCACTTTATAGATAGACACTATTTAGTGTTTGTCCATAACATCATTAAAATTTAAAAATAAAACACTTGGTGAATAAACACTATTTGCAAAAAAACATATAAATTTCAAAATTATAATGATTTTTCAGTAATTTTTTTTGATTAATATTTGTTATCAAAGTATTTTTGTAACTATTCGCATATTATATTTAAAAACGCACCTACTCATATAGAATATTTGATAATAACAATTTTTAAATCATGTTAAAATTCAAAACAATATTTACGCTTGCATTAATTTCGTTTATAAATATCCTTCATTCACAAGAAAGAAAACCTGTATTAAAGGAATTTTTAATCAGCGCATACAATCCTCCATATGCTTGGAGATCTTCTCCTTATGAAGATTCGATATTTATTGATTACAAAAATGCAAATTTCAATAATTTTCTTTGGGTGAGAGACGATGACAAACTTGTACAAAAAGTTCGTGATTATGGATTTAAATATTACCTCAGTCAATTGGTGGTGAAGATGACGACATCGAGTTTTTATTGAGAGGAAGTAACGATGAAGCACCACCGGAAATCACGGAAGAATTATTGCAACAACTGGATGAAGTTATTGACAAATACAAATCCGACCCAAATTTAACAGGGTATTATATTTGCGACGAACCTTATGCTAATGCCTTTGAGAATATAGCTAAAGTCATAGAAAGAATCAGGGAAAAAGACCCGTCGCGTCCTTGTTTTGTAAATCTTTGGCCCTATTTTGAAAACGAAGAGGGAGATAATACTCCTGAAGAAGGTGATGACAATTATCTTGAAAGTTTTATACAAAAAACCAATATACAATTATTGAGTTACGATCGATACAACTTTTACAATCTATCGGATGATAATGAAGAATACTTCAAACAAATAGCACGTATAAGAAAAAAAGCCGTAAAATACAATATTCCTTTTTGCAAAATTGTACAAGCTGTAGGAACCAACGGAACAAGTGTTTCTTGGGATTCTCCGGGCGATGGAGAACACTTGGATTGGCGTACTCCAAACAAAGCCGAACATCGCTGGCTGGTATATTCTTCATTGGTTTATGGAGTGCATGGCATAGTTTGGTTTCACTGGGATTGTTGTGATTGGGGAGTAATAGAAAATCCGGACAGAGATATAATATATCCTTCAATTCAAAGTATAAATGCTGAAATAGATTCATTGAAAGATATTATGTTTCACTTGACTACTACCTATGTTTATCATATCATGGACAATCCTACTGATGAAACCGGTGATAGTACCAATATATATTTGGAAGCATCCGATAGTACGGATTTGGTTGTAGGTGCATTTAAAGATGAAAATGATAACGAAAATTATTTTATGTTGATGAACAAAAATTATGAAGATTCAATATTAACGAATATGCATATTAATCATATTTTGGATAGTTTACTTTATTTTGATATCACTATCAACAAATGGCAGGATGTGCCTTTTGAAAATGATACAACAGGAGCAAATTTCATAGCACATTTGCGAAAAGGAGGTGGTAAGCTATTCAAATTTAAAGAAAAGAAAGCCACAAATATAGTTGACGTTAATTTTGCTACTGCAGATTTAAAACTCAATAACTATCCCAATCCTTTTGTGTTAAATACAATTATAAAATATTCAATTCCCGCTTCAAACACTGGAAATACTGTTTATTGCAATGTAAAATTGAATATTTTTGATATTTATGGAAATAAAATAAAGACAATATTAGATAAAAAGCAAATAACCGGAGATTATCAATTGAATTATTCCGGTAATAATTTACCAAAAGGAATATTTTTTTTTAGAACTTAAAATAAACGAGAAGGCAGTTACAAAAAGAATAATATTATTTTAAAAGGTATAAAAACCGGTATTAAAAAAAATAAAGGGCTGCATATTATAGCAAAGGACGTGAGTACACTGTGTTAGTGTACAGTGGATTGAGTGCCGTAGGTACGGTATATAATTGTCTTGTATTTTGCAATTCACCCTGAATTGCTGACAATTGAAGTAGAATAATAAACCATATTGAGCATATAATCAATAATTATTTTAATTTTGTCATGGACAAAAAAATAGTGATGAAATTTAAAGGTGATAAGAGGTACAATAATTATTCGACGTACATAAAGAGTACTTTTGGTGAGCGAGTGCAGAAGATATCCATTAATATAGGGTTTTCTTGTCCCAACAGAGATGGCACAAAAGGTGTAGGTGGCTGTACATATTGCAATATTAGTTCGTATACGCCATTGTACTGTAAGCCAAAGCGAAGTGTTACGCAGCAATTGGAAGAAGGAATTTCTTTTTTTTCTACAAAATACAAATCACAAAAATATCTTGCCTATTTTCAATCTTATACCAATACTTATGCCGAATTGGATTTGGTAAAATCATTCTATTTAGAGGCAGTAAATCATCCTGATGTCATCGGATTGGTAATCGGTACTAGGCCTGATTGTGTAAGCCTTGAACTTCTGAGTTTTCTTGAGGATTTAGCCAAAATCTATTACATATCGCTTGAATTTGGTGTAGAGAGCACTTTGGATAAAAGTCTAATTGCTACAAATAGGTGTCACAGCTATCAAGAGACGATTGATGCTTACAAAATGTCCAAAGGTAGAGGTTTTGCTCTAGGAGCACATTTAATAATAGGATTGCCTGGAGAGACAAGAGAAGAGATGCTTAATCATGCCGTAGAAGTCTCCAAATTGCCAATAAATATGTTAAAATTGCATCAATTGCAAATAGTAAAAGGCACTAAAATGGCGAAACAAATCGTAGAAACACCTGATATGTTTGAGTTGTTTGAAGCAGAAGAGTACATCGAATTTGTAACAAATTTTATATCTTTATTGAGACCTGATATAATACTCGAAAGATTTATTAGTGAATCACCACCAAATATGCTTATCGCACCAAAATGGGGAGGAATCAAGAACTTTGAATTTGTGGCTAAAGTCGATAAGCGGCTGAAGGAAAAAGACTTTTGGCAGGGCAAGTATTTTAATTAATATATGATTATATTACTGATGCTAAGGCATCACTAATTCTCAGAAAGACAAAAATCTCATCAAAAATCTTTATTTTTGAAAAATCAAGCACTTTATAGACAGACACTATATATTTTTTTTGTAATTACCAGTATTTTTTGTATCTTCGTAAATGTTAACTCCGAGTTAATATTTGTATTATTTTTAACTAACGACCAATTCATTTAGATGAGTGACTTAAAGATCAAGGAAAAAACTTTTGATGTAAAAGAAGTTTTTAAAAAGAAAGCTCCGGTTTTATCAAGATTTGTACCCGGATTTATGTATAAATACCTACGTAAAATCATTCACGAAGAGGAAGGAAATGGTATTTTATATAGAAATCGAGACAAATATGGTGTTGATTTTGTTAATGCAAGTCTTGATGATTTGCAAGCTGATTTGAATATCCGCGGTCTTGAAAACATTCCCAAAACAGGTAAGTGTATCTTGATAAGCAATCATCCGCTTGGTGGATTTGATGGATTGGCTTTAATGAAAACCGTTGGTAAAATAAGGAAGGATTTTTATTTTTTAGCCAATGATATTTTGATGTTTTTGCCCAGTCTTAAGCCGCTATTTGTTCCGATTAATAAGCATGGTAGTAGCAAAGATTATATAAAAACATTGAATAAAGCATTTGAAGAGGACAACTTGATTTTAATTTTTCCGGCAGGATTGGTATCAAGGAAAATAGACGGTAAAATACAAGATTTGGAATGGAAAAACACATTTTTATCAAGAGCAAGAAGAAATAAAAGAGATATTATACCGGTGTATATTGATGGAAAAAATACTAACAGATTTTATAATATCGCCAATTGGAGAAAAAAACTTGGAATCAAGGCAAATATAGAAATGTTTTATTTGGTTGATGAACTTTTTAAGCAAAAAGGCAAAACATTGGATATATATATTGGTAAGCCAATATCATATAAGACTTTTGATAAAAGCAAAAGCGGTAAAGAATGGATCAAATCTATTAGAGATTACGTATATCGCTTGAAGGATAATCCGTCTAAAGTATTCGCACCTGATTAACAAAAACTAAACATTTTAATTATGGCTCAAGAGAAAAAGATAATAGAAAAAGTGCCAACAGTAGAATTGGAAAAGGAATTGAAGAGCGAGTTGTTTTTGCGCAAAACCAACAAGGCAAGTAATGAAATTTATATTTTTTCTTCTGATGAAGCTCCGGCATTGATGCGAGAAGTAGGGCGATTACGTGAAGTTTCATTTAGAGATGCAGGAGGTGGGACAGGCAAAGAAATAGATGTTGATTCATATGATTTTGGGGATTCTCCTTTTAAACAATTAATCGTATGGGATCCTATGGGAAAAGAAATAATAGGGGGATATAGATATATATTGGGCAAGAAGACAAAAAGAAATGAAAAAGGCAAACCGATAACTCCTACATCAAAACTTTTTTATATTTCAGATAAATTTATCGATGAATATTGGGATGAAACCATAGAATTAGGTCGCTCGTTTGTCCAACCTCTATACCAACCTAGTATTAACAGAAAAGGAATATTTTCTTTGGATAACCTTTGGGATGGTTTGGGCGCTCTGGCTGTTGATAACCCTGATATGAAACATTTTTTTGGTAAATTCACTATGTACCCTTCATACAATCTTAAAGCACGAGACTTGGTGTATTTCTTTTTGAGAAATTATTTTCCGGACAAAGATGTTTTGTTGTCCCCTAAGTTTCCAATTGATATCGAGACAGATGAAAATGAACTCTCTGCTTTTTTCAATTGGAATAGTTATGATGAAGATTACAGGATTTTGCTAAAATCTCTACGCGATTTGGGAGAAAATATACCTCCCTTAGTCAATGCATATATGAATTTATCAACTACAATGAAAATTTTTGGGACATCATTGAACTCACATTTTGGTGATGTGTATGAGACAGGAATGCTAATTACCATTGAAGATATTTTTGACGATAAAAAGAAAAGGTATTTAGATTCTTATGCTTCCACAAGAAAAAACTAAACAATTCTTGAAGTCTAATGATGGCATTTTGGTATTACTTGTATATATAATGTTCGAGTTTGAGGTTTGCGAAGTGTTTGAAGCCAAGGGATTGACTTATGTCAATGACTGCTTTAAACACGAGCATAACGAAGTAATCGGACATTATTGACGGACTCTAAAAGGATTAACTAGGATTTTGCATTGATTTTATATTACACTTGTTTATGTGTTGATATTATTTGGATAATTTATATTTGACAAGAACTTAATATGGTATTTTATTGTTTGTTTAAATATTATATTAAGATAACATAGCGGTTAATATAATTGGTCACTTTTAATATATCGGTCTTATGAAAAAAACTGTATTCACACTTTTGTTGCTATTTTACCCCTGCTTTCACTTATTGTATTCTCAAGCGGTTATCGAAAAACCTCGCGTAAAAGCAAAACGCATTAATGAAATTAACACCAGATCATCGTCAAACACTTCAGGTTATGATATAAAGTACCATAGATTTGAACTTGAGGTAAATCCTGCAAATCAATATATTGAAGGTATAGTGACTACATATTTTGTCCCAAATATGGATATTGGTTCGATGTATTTTGATTTTAGGGATAATATGACTGTAGATTCTGCGAAGTATCACGGCATTGATATCAATCACAATTTTTCAACTTCTACCGAATTAAAATTGACATTTAATAGTACTCTAAGTGCAGGTATTTTAGATTCTGTGACTGTATATTATCAAGGTGCTCCGATGGCTGGAGGCTTTGGTGCATTTCAAACCAAGAATACTACATGCTCAGACCAGGATTCTGTTATGTGGACATTGTCCGAACCTTATGGGGCTAAAAACTGGTGGCCTTGCAAGGAAGTATTGACGGACAAGGTTGATTCGATTGATATGTTTGTCACAACACCTGTCAAATACCATATCGGAAGCAACGGTATCTTGGTAAGCAGAGATACTTCATCTTCAGGTGACAAAGTAACAAATCATTGGCGTCATAGATATCCTATCCCAGCATATCTGATAGCATTTGCAGCATCCGAATACTCAATATATAAAGATACATTTGATTTGTACAATGGAGGACAGTTGGAGGTGTTAAATTATGTTTTTCCTTGTGATTCCTCGTATGCCCATCAACAGACGTCAAAATTGGATACGGCGATGAATTTTTTCATAAAGAAATTTGGACCTTATCCCTTTGAAAACGAGAAATACGGTCATGCACAATGTCGATTCGGGGGTGGTATGGAGCATACATCAATGACTTTTATGGGTGGTTGGTGGTACTATATATTGATTCATGAGATGGCTCATCAATGGTTTGGAGATAAAGTGACCTGTGGTAGCTGGCATCATATATGGTTAAATGAGGGTTTTGCTACATATCTTGAGGGACTTACCAAAGAAGAAGGAATCCAGACCGGTTCTTTTCATGATTGGTTGTCAAGTAAAAAAAATAGTGCCACAAGTGCCAATGATGGTTCTGTGTACTGCCCCGACACTACAGATGTAAACAGGATTTTTAGTTCTAGGCTTACATACAATAAAGGAGCTTACTTACTACATATGCTAAGATGGATCTTGGGTGATGATGATTTTTTTGACGGATTAAATGCTTATGTAAATGATCCGGCATTAGCGTATAATTTTGTGAAAACCGATGATTTACAAGCTCATCTTGAACTTTCAGGAGATACCAGCTTAACAGAATTTTTTGACGATTGGTTTTATGGAGAAGGATGGCCAAATTACGATATTAAATGGTCAGTAGACGTTAATTGTGGAGACAAATTAAGAGTAGAGATAACTCAAACAAATTCTGCCGAGCTTGATATTTTTTATGAAATGCCGGTTCCTATTCGTTTTAGTGGAGGTACTAAAGATACGATTATCATATTTAACCAAAAATCACCAGATGACACATTGTTTTTTGCTTTTCCCGATTTTTCACCGGTATCTGCTGTATTTGATCCTGATTTATGGTTGTGTGCAAAAAGTGTGATTGCTAAAGAAAATGTCCCTATCAAAACAATACATTGGACGGGAGATATGAATAGTTTGTGGAATATTAGTCAGAATTGGGACTGTGGGATTCCCACTTTGAGTGACGACGTCATTATACCTTTAGGCACTCCGGATTGTATATTGTCAAATAATGGGTATTGCAATACTCTCAAGATTGAAAAAGGGGGCAAACTGATAACTCCAAATGGATCAATTCTACATGTTGGAGACTGATTGAACAACAAAAAAAGAGACCGCATTCTATTGAATGAAGCCTCTTTTTGTGGTACCCCCAGGAATTGAACCAGGGACACCAGGATTTTCAGTCCTGTGCTCTACCAACTGAGCTAGGGTACCATGCTCTAATCATACCTGTGTATGATTTTTCAAAGCGGCTGCAAAATTATACTCTTTTTTTGTAATTAACAAATATTTCTTTAGTATTTTTGTATTTTTTTGAAAAAATCTAATGAAGATACATTCGATAACATCATTGTTCAGCTCCCCGTTTGTCATAGCAGTATTTTATTATGGTTATAAAACCTTTGTTTTAGATGACCCCAATACATTTGTATATTTTTTTGTTGCTATATTGATTGCGGTAAGTTTACATGTCTTTCAACCTCAAATTGATTACTATTGGTATTCAAAACATCCTCAAAGGTTGCATAAAAAAGAACAGGAGATATTGAGTTTGACCTCCAGTTTCTACAATACATTGGATGAAGAAGAGAAAATGAGGTTTGAACACAGGGTTTATATATTTATTAGAGCCAAGGATTTCAAGTGGGTGAGAGAAGAACAAAAGGAATTGCCTTTGGATATGAAATTGATGATTGCTGCCAACGCTGTTCAATTGACCTTGCACAAAGAAGAATTTCTCTATGGAGAGTACGATAATTACTTTGCTTACAATCATCCTTTTCCTACTCCTGAAAAACAATTTTTACATTCAGTTGAGGTCAACCATGAAGATAGAATGGCAATATTTAATATTGAAAATTTAATGCAGGCACAGAATGTGAATAATAAGATATTTAATATTGGGTTGTATGCATTTGCAGAAATATATTTAAAAATCAATAATGGTATTACTTTCTCTACGATAGATAAAAATATTTTTTGGGAGGAAATTGAAGAGATATCAAGGATCAAAAAAGAATCTATAATAAATCATATCGGTTACAAACCGGAATCTTTGTATCCCATATTGATAACAATATTTTTTATGTATCCTAAGCATTTTGAGAAGTATCAGCCAAAAAGATACAAAGAATTAAGTAATGTTTTTTAATGAAATAGAATGAAATTAGAAACACCTATAGTGCATCATATTAAAACTTTTGAATTGCCTCGTTATACAGAAGTAAATTTAAGTAACGGCATTCCTGTTTTTGTACTTCAGTCACCTCAACCCGATGTCGTGAGAATGGATATTGTTTTTGAAGCTGGTAGATTCTATGAAAAAGGTAGAGCAGTTGCAAAGACGACTTCAATATTATTGCGTGAGGGTACATCCGGTATGAACTCTGCAGATATAGCAAAAAAATTGGATTATTATGGTGCGTCTCTTACTACAGATGCTAGTATGGATACAGCGATAGTACAAATCCATTGCATGGGAAAATATTTTGCGGATATATTAAAAATATTGGATGATGTACTGAAATATCCCACCTTTCCTGAAGATGAATTGGCGAAATTTAAGGGTAGAATACTGGAGAAATTAAAAGTTGAACTGTCCAAAAATGAAGTATTGGCATATCGTCATTTTACTGAAAAACTATTTGGGGAAGATCACCCCTATGGTTATAACACAATGCCAAAAGATTATGAGCTAATAGAAAGGAAGCAATTACTACAGCACTATCAAAGCAATTTTACTGCAGATAAATGCAAAATATTTATAACCGGCAATATTGATGAGCACAAAATGAAACTTATAGATAGTACTTTGGGTCAAATTAATACCGTTAGTGACAAAAAGGGTATTATTGAGCATAAAGTCAACGCCCCATTAGTTGGAATAACAAAATACGATAGCGATAGAATGCATCAAACATCGATAAGAATCGGAAGAAAATTATTTAATAGAACCCATCAGGATTATGCAGGTATGTATCTTCTGAATACTGTATTTGGCGGATATTTTGGTTCTAGATTGAGCGCCAATATCAGAGAAGATAAAGGGTATACATACGGAATTTACTCTTCGATAGATATGATGCTGCGAGATGGATATTTCATGATTAGTACAGATGTAGGTAGTGATTATCTTGCTGAAACAATCAAAGAAATATACAAAGAAATCAATATTTTGAAGACAAAGAAAATAGATCGGAAAGAATTGCAGCTGGTGAAAAATTATATAAAAGGTAATTTTTTATCATTGATAAATGGTAATTTGAATTCATTGAATATTATCAAAACGGTTGAACTGGCAGGATTGGAAAAAGGGTTTTATACTGACTTTGTTGATGAGATAACAAATACAAACGCTGATAGAATACTAGAATTAGCAAATAAATATTTTAATAAAAAAGAATTTGTAGAGATACAAGTTGGAGACATATCTAAATAATATGGAAAATTGGGAACTGAATTTTAATTGGTTAAAACTGCAACACTTTGTTAAGGATAAATTCGAGATGGAGGTTTTACCCAATATTGATACGATATTGTTTATGATAGGTATTCAAAAACTTGGTAGATTGCAAGAAGAATATACCAAGGAAGACAAGTTGAGTATTACCACCCTTGGTATGTGTGAAGTATTGAGTTTGGAGGGGTATTTTGAAGACAATGGTATTGATGATGAAGGGTGGACGGTTTGGATAGAGAAAAAACCCTTTGAACCAAAATCGGATGCAGAAGGTCAAGAGATGCTAAAAAGACTTTCCATAACCTATTTTGAGAAAAAAATTATGTGATTTTATGTAATAAATGTATATTATTGTAAGTTGCTATTAGATGTATTTGCAAGAAAATATTGTTAATTTTAAAAAACATATATTTTAGTGCTTACATTAGAAAATTAAAAAACAAAAACATGAAAAAAATTACAATACTGGCGGTTTTGGTTGTTATATTGTTTGCTTCCGGTTGTGATGTTGGCAAAAGAAGAGCTGTAATACAAACTAATTTTGGTGATATCACAATAGAGTTATCAGACTCAACGCCTATACACCGTGACAATTTTATTAAATTAGTGAATGATGGCTTTTATGATGGATTATTATTTCATCGTGTAATAAAAGACTTTATGATACAAGGAGGCGATCCGGAATCCAAAAACGCACCTGCTGATAAAAGACTAGGCATGAGTGGTCCCGGATATACAATACAACCGGAAATAACGGGAATGCTGCATTATCGCGGAGCTCTGGCTTCAGCTAGAAAAGGGCCCAAAGGCAATCCTGATTCAGGCTCTCAGTTTTATTTGGTACAAGGTAAAAGAAACCTGACCGAACAAGATCTTGAAAAAGCAGAGAACTATAATAAGCTAAGCTATACTGAGGAGCAAAAAGCTAAATATCTAAAGGAAGGAGGATACCCTTTTTTGGACAATAACTATACTGTTTTTGGGTATGTAATAGATGGAATGGATGTGATTGATAAAATAGCCGCGGTCAAAAAGACGGTTGGGGATAGACCCGAAGAAAACATTACCATGAAAATTAAAATGATAAATTAAAACTTATGAATAAATTATTATATTTTATTTTTGCTATACTTCTAGCATCCTCTTGCAATCGGCCAATATCTAAATTTGTGATCGAAAATAGTGAAAACGCAAGTGCTCCTGCAAAGATTAGTTTCAAAAATGAGTCAAAGAAAGCAGAAAAGTTTTACTGGAATTTTGGGGATGGGGATACTTCTTCTATTGCCAATCCTACTCACAAATACTATATGTCCGGAAATTATACAGTAGAATTGATTGCAGAAAAAGGCAAAAAAAAATCCAAATCCAAAAAGAAAATTCATGTCAAAGCGCCCGAGATATGCTTGGTATTGATTGAAACTCCATATGGTGAAATGGAAGTAGAATTGTATGATGAGACGCCAAAACACAGAGACAATTTCATCAAACTGGCAGAAAAAGGATTTTATGACAATCTTCTATTCCATAGAGTTATCGATGGGTTTATGATACAAGGAGGAGACCCTAATTCAAGAAATGCATCTAAGGATAAAAGACTTGGTTCAGGAGGTCCGGGATATCAAATAGATGCAGAGTTTAATCCTGATTTGGTACATGTAAAAGGAGCTTTATCAGCAGCAAGAATGGGTGACAATGTAAATCCTGAAAAAAAATCTTCAGGTTCACAGTTTTTTATCGTTCAGGGTTCAAAATTGTCAGAGGCACAACTAAAACAAATAGAACAAAGAAAAGGTATACATTATACACAAGATCAAATAAAACAATACAAAGAAATGGGAGGGACACCATTTCTTGATGGAGACTATACGGTATTTGGAAAAGTGACAAGAGGATTGGATATAATTGACAAAATAGTAAAGGTAAAAAAGGACAGAGCAGACAGACCGATGAAAAATATATGGATGAAAATAAAAGTAATAAAATAAATATGGAAGTATTAGGATTAGATATAGGAGGTACAGGAATCAAAGGAGCTATTGTTGATACAAAAACAGGACAATTGTTGACAGAGAGGGTGAGAGTATTGACCCCCCAACCCTCAACGGCAGAGAATATGGCAAAAACAATAAAAGAGATAATCAGTAAATTGGACTATAAAGGAGAATTTGTAGGTGTTGGCTTTCCTACTTTAATAAGAGATGGTATAGTACAATTCACATCCAATATAGATGAATCATGGCTTCACGTGGATATAAGTAAAAAATTTGAAGAACTTGTGGGCTTTAAGTTTTTTGCTATAAATGATGCTGACGCTGCCGGTATAGCTGAAGCAGTGTACGGCAAAACAAAAGAAACCAAGGGTCTAGTTATGTTTTTAACAATTGGAACAGGAATAGGCTCTGCATTGATATATGACGGCAAATTGATACCCAATTCCGAATTTGGTAAAGTTGAATTCAAAGGTGATGTAGCAGAGGCTTATGCTTCGAACAAAACAAGAAAAGAAAAAGAATTGAGCTGGAAGCAATTTGGGAAAAGACTAAACAAATACCTCATCTATCTCGATATGCTATTTTCACCTAAAACATTTATTTTGGGAGGTGGTGTGAGCAAAAAACTTGAAAAATACAATCAATACCTAACAACAAAAATTCCGGTAATCCCTTCACAATTTTTAAATGCAGCCGGAGTAATCGGTGCCGCCTATTTTGCAGCTGAACAAGCAGAGAAATAAGGGCGATTGTTGCAAAATAAAGATACCTTATTTCGAGTTGGGCATTTTTCGTGCAACTTTGTGTCTTGGTGGCGATATGAGTGTTTTTTATAAAGCCTTATACAAAAGTAACTAAACAGTACTATTATTCTATCTCTATCAATCCCCACTATCGCATTATGATAGATTTTATAATAAAAGAAGATAAAATAATTCTTATTGATATAGGCAAACACGATTATCTTTATAGATAAAAAAAAATCACCCTCCCGACCAACTATCATCACTAATCTTGCATCTATAATATATGTGTTGCTATATGATAAAAGTATCAAAATAGCTCGGTACTGTTGAGGATCTGATGAAGGATATCGGGGATAGTGGGGATTGGATAATTCAAGATAAGTCAATAAAGTATTGCCCTAGAGCCCAATGTGTTTATAATAAACTAATGAATAGCAACAAAAATATTTGTAAATATATTAAAGATTTAGATATATCTAAAAATACAACAGTTCTTCTCAAAATGGCAGATACTGGTTTTAATAGTGGGTTTACCGAGTATAATACAAAAACAGGAATAACTACAATTACATTAGATGAGGATTATTGTAGTAATAAAGAACCATACCAAGACTACCTTTTAGCAAGAACAATGACTCATGAATTAGTTCATGCTAAAATAATACAAACTCTTGTAGAAGCGGGATATAATCCA
>Ga0256833_1002380_pt1 | contig 13199 bp, 14 predicted proteins | sample 356284metaG_FD_190535 | JGI IMG/M metagenome (GOLD analysis project Ga0256833, IMG submission 190535) | Hydrothermal vent microbial communities from Mid Atlantic Ridge, Atlantic Ocean - 356-284 | ecosystem: Environmental > Aquatic > Marine > Hydrothermal vents | place: Atlantic Ocean: Mid...
TAAGAGCGGCAAATTCGCTCTTCGTTTCACTTACACCTGAAATTCGGCGTAGCAGCTTCATATAAAGAAGAAAGAAAAATAGAAAGAGGAGAAAGAGGAAAACCACCCACAATATTCTGTTTATCAGGTCCGCTTTCATTTCTGAAATATTATACTCCGGTAGACATTTTCGCAAAATTTGTAAAACATTAGAAGATTTGTAAAATATTTTTCAATGGTGAGAAAAGTTTTTCTTCTGATTTTTCCCCTCTTAACTGCCACTCTTCTGGATGCCGGGTCAATTACTCTTGTTCTCACAGGCGACATAATGCTGGGAACGACCTTTCCTCATCCCTTTTTACCTCCCGACAGAGGAAGAAATCTCTTCAATGAAGCCCTTCCCATTCTGAAAAGCGGAGATATTATCTTTGGAAATCTTGAAGAGACCCTCAATGATAATTGTCTGTGTGTAAAAAAAGTGAAAAAAGGAAAAGTATACGCATTCCGATCTCCAGTAACATTTGTTGTTACACTTAAAGAAGCTGGGTACAATATCCTATCTCTTGCCAACAATCACACATTTGACTTTGGAGAGTGTGGCCTGAAAGAAACGGAAAACACTTTGAAAAAGGTTGGAATCCAGTTTGCCACAAAAGATGAAAAAATTGCAACTTTCAATATAAGGGGAATAAAAATTGCCCTTATGGCTGTTTCTTTCGGACCACCCCCGGGGAGTATACTATACCCCGAAGAGATACTCAAAAGAGTCAAGGAACTATCAGATAAATATGACATCCTGTTGATTTCAGTCCACAATGGGAGAGAGGGGCTATCTGCACTTCACGTAAAGGATGAGGAAGAGATTTTCTATGGAGAGGATCGTGGCAACATTTACCGATTTGCACATAGAGCTATAGATGCCGGAGCAGACCTCATTATAGGCCATGGACCACATGTTCCACGAGGCATGGAAGTTTACCGGAAACGCCTTATCATTTACAGTCTGGGGAACTTCTGCACATACGGATGGATTGCCCTTAAAAAGGAAGAGGGACTGGCACCTGTTGTCAGGGTTGAACTTGACAGGGATGGAAAATTTATAAAAGGAAGAATCTTTTCATTTATACAGAAACCACCAGGGGGACCAGTCACAGATAGTGAACAGAGGGCACTCAAATTGATTGAACAATTATCAAAGGAGGACTTTGGAGAAAAGGCTCCAGCTTTTAACAATGATGGTGAATTTTACCCCCCTTCATTGCAAAAGGAAAATTAAAAGGTTAAACTAACCTTAAAACATTGAAAAGGAGGTAACAGGATGGGAGAAAGACTGATAGTAATAGGCGGAGTTGCTGCGGGAATGAGTGCCGCAAGTCAGGCAAAGAGGAGAAATAAGGATCTGGAGGTTGTGGTTTTTGAGAGAGATCCCCACATCTCCTATGGAGCCTGCGGTATTCCCTACTACCTGGGGGATGTCATCAAGGATCCTAACTCTCTCCTTGTTTTACCTCTGGAAAAAGCAAGAAAAGAGAGAGGAATTGATGTGAGAATCAATCACGAAGTGGTGGAACTGGACGCAAAAAATAAAAAAGTAAAGGTGCTGAACAAAGAGGAAAATAAAGAGTTTGAAATGGAATTTGACAGACTTGTTTACACAACCGGCGCATCTCCCATCAGATTGAATGTCCCCGGTGGAGAGCTGGAAAATATCTTTTACCTCAGAACATTGAAAGATGGTTTGAGGATCAAACAGTTTTTAGTTGAGGAAAAACCCCGGAAGGCTGTTCTTGTTGGAGCGGGATTCATTGGTCTGGAAGTGGCGGAGAACCTTAAAAGAATCGGACTTGATGTTACGGTTATTGAGCTTCTTCCCCATGCTCTTGGTACCATGGATCCCGATATCTCAAAAATTGCCACAGATGAGATGGAAAAAAATGGTGTTAAATTCCTCTTTGAAACAAAGGTTGAAGGTTTTGAGGGAGAAGATGGGAAGGTGAAAAGGGTTATCACAAACAATGGTACAGTGGAAGCTGACTTCGTACTGGTGGGGATCGGGGTCAAACCCAATGTGGAGCTTGCAAAAGAGGCAGGCATTGAACTTGGTGAAACTGGAGCCATCAAAACAAATGATTACCTGAGAACCAATTTCCACTACATCTTTGCAGCTGGAGATTGCGCCGAGTACAAACACAGAATAACTGGAAAACCCGCCTTTGTTCCCCTCGCTCTCAATGCAAATAGAAGTGGAAGATACGCCGGAGCCAATGCCGCCTTCGATAGAGATGTGGAGAAATTCCCGGGCACCCTTGGAAGTGCAGTGGCAAAACTCTTTGGAGTGGAAATAGCCAGAACAGGTCTTTCAACTGTAGAGGCAGAAAGAGCGGGTATTGATTTTGAAAGTGTTGTAATTACTGATCACACTCAGGCTGGTTATTATCCCACGAAGGAAAAAATCACTGTTAAACTTCTCGCAGAAAAACCATCGGGAAGATTGATAGGAGCAATGCTTGCAGGCGGAAAGGGAACCGGGCTCAGGATAGATGTTCTGGCAACAGCTCTTCACAACAATATGACTATCAAAGAATTAAGTGAAATTGACCTTGCATATGCTCCACCATTCGCACCCACATGGGATCCAATACTCATTGCAGCAAATGTGGGTAAGAAAAAATTCAGATAAAAATGAAGGGGGCTTTCAGGCCTCCTTCATTCTTGCAAAAATAGTCTTTATCATCATGGTCGCATAGCTGCCAGGGGGGAGAAGGAACATGAAAGTATACTTGTACTTACCCGGAAATGAGTCATCTTTCTCGTAACTTCCTCTGTCAATTATGGTCGGTACAACCCATACCTTTCTGAAGAACTTTTTGAAATGTGTGCCCCTGTACTTTTTCATGTTAAAGGAAACATCATCAATTCCTTCTATCCTTAAAACTTCCCTTCTGGCAGAAAAGATATCATCCCTGAGTTCCGTATCAAGTTTCTCCCCCAGCCACTTCTTGTGCAGAAGAGTAAGTTGCAGATCAGGATAGGGGAAATTATCCGGCACCAGAAGATCAACTCCAGCAACCCTTATGCGGGGCCCGGATAGATTCAGTCTCGTGAATAGAATATTGAGAAATTCATTCCACACATATGACTGATACTTCATGAAATGAAAATCCATGACTTTTGAACTGATCATCTCCAGGACACTCTCCGGTTTATAAGATTCGCTGAGGAGTTCAAGTATTATGTTTGAAACAACTCCATTGAAGTAATGCTTCAGAGTATCCCAGTCTTTCCAGTGTTTCTCCACTATGGCTGGATCAACTCTCTTTACCTCACCAATGTCCTCCTGAAATCTGGTAAAAAAGAGTTTAATGGCACCCATAAAGTGCTTTTTCAAAATGAGTCTGGCGATAAAATCTTCCCGGGAATAGATATGGTAAAATCTCTGCTCATCATAGTAATTGGGGAAACCATTTCTTGTTGTATAATCAATAAGTTCTGGTAAATTCTCAACCTCTTCCTTTCCAAGTTCTCTCAGAGTAATGGTAAATTTGTTACCCAGGACCTTGTCACTCCCCATGGGATGTGGAACATATCCCAGGAAACCGAGTCTCCCGATTCTCCCTTTTCTCTCTATATCAAAACCCCTTCTTTTTAACCTCTCAACATTTCTCTTTAATCTCTGGGGCACTTTCTCGTAATTCAATGTAACATACTGAATTGAAAAAGCATTTTTATCTTTAATGCCACCTATCTGAAAAATTTCCCTCGCTTCGACACGGGAACCAAATACTTTGTCGGTTATCATTCTCAAAAGATACCAGGTATTGTACCCACTCTTTTCAAGTTTGAACAAAAGATAGGGCCACTCAGGAAGATCAGAAAAAGGGATACTGATAACTTCTTCAACAATGAAATCTGAAGGTAAAAACTTTACCTTCATGGAGCTAAGAGGGAATCAATTTTATTTTTGAAAACCTCATAGGGCTGGGCACCCACAACCATCTCCCCTGTCATAGTACCATCCCCATTATCTTTTCCAATTATAAAGGTGGGTGTTCCCCTTATTCCAATCGCACTTCCGTATCTCATGGACTCAGCAACTTTATCCTTCACTTCTTCACTATCAAGACAGCGACCAAATTTTTCCCTGTCGAGACCTATCTCTTCTGCAACCTGTGCAGGGGAAGAAGGATTGAGCATTTCCACATTGAAGATTTTGAAATAATACTTCCAGAAGGCATCCCTTCCACCCAGTTCCCCGGCACAAACCAGACCTCTGGCAGCGGGAAAGGCAAATTGATGAAATCTCAATGGAAAGTTTTTCACCACCCATTTTACGAGACCCTTGTCGATGTAATTCTCTTTAAGAAGTGGAAAGGTCTGATGGTGAAAACGTCTGCAGAAAGGACACTGAAAATCTGTAAATTCAACTACTACAACTTTTGCATCAGGATTTCCAAGAACATAATCATTTCTTATATCTACCGTTCTTACTTCAGCTCCGGGTGAAAATTGCTTTTTCTGTGAAAACTCTTTCTTTTTTTTAACTTCATGTTTTGAAGGTGATTCTGCTTTTTTGTGACATCCTGTCCCCATCAATAAAAATGAAAAAGCAATTATAAAGAGAGTGTAACCTAACCTTCTCATTTCTTCTTCCCCTCCTTGAGGAGTGACCTGAAGTAATCGATGAACTCTTCTGAAGTCCAGGGCCTTGCTCCAATAAATTTATTTCTTATTACACCTTTTCTATCCACCACAAATGTTGTGGGAAGAGCCCTCACTCCAAAAGCCCGTGCGGCGGAAAAGTCAGCATCAAGGTAATAGTCAAACTGAATATTGTTGTATCTGAAAAAGGCTTTTACTCTATCTATGGAATCCCTTGGATTTGCAACAGCCACAATCTCCAGCCCCTTTGAATGCAATTTCTGGTAAAGAGCATTTAAATAGGGCATCTCATGGACACATGGTGGACACCATGTAGCCCAGAAATTTATGAGTACCACTTTTCCCTTAAAAGACCTGAGAGAAACGATTTTTCCATCGCTTCTTATCAGTTTTATGTCAGGTACCTTATCACCTGGTCCCACAAAAGTAAAGGAAGAAAAGATAAAAAAAGCAAGTAAAAGTAATAAAACAGTTTTTTTGTTCTTCATATTACCCCCTCTTACTTCAAGTATCTTTCAATAAATGAGACCATTTCCTTCGAACTCCAGTTCTTCGGTCCTATAAATTTGTATCTTATTTTTCCCGAAGTGTCAATGAGAAAAGTTTCTGGAACGCCACCTATGGAGTAAAGTGTTCCCACCTTCCTTGAAGGGTCAAGCAGCACAGGAAACTTAACATTAAACTTCCTTATAAAGGGAATAACTGCATCAGCACCTCTGTTGTCTTCGCTAACTGCAAGGATAACGAAGTTTTTCCCTCTCATTATTTCTGACAGAGAATTGAGAGAAGGTATCTCTTCTTTACATGGATTACACCATGTTGCCCAGAAATTCAATAATACTACCCTGCCTCTGAAACTGGAAAGGGTAACCTTTCTTCCATCCACAGAATACAGAGTGAAATCCGGAGCCTCTTCTCCCACCTTAATTTTTCTGAAATTTCCCCGCTGAAGATAAACCACCACGAGCACCACCAGGGCGACGCCCACTATTATGGAAATATCTTTCAGGAGAGAACTTTTCCCAGACATAGAGAATTAGTTTATCAGAAAAGTAAATTTATTCAACGGAACCAAATCCTCAAATAAAAATCTGGTTGGTCCACCATCAGCTTTTTTGCCTATAAATCAACACCCCACATTTCGTCACCCTCTGTGTGACGGAGAAAAGCAAGTTTTAAAATTATAAATTCAGGCACCCAAAATCTCTTAAGATTTGGAGACAGATACTAATGAACTTTTCCTTTCTTTTTAAGCCTGAAATAATGCCTCCAGCCTGTTATGAGGATTATTTTTCTCTCCCAGGGAGGAATCTCAAGTTTTATTCCATGTACCCTTTCCAGTTTCCAGAGAAGCTGATCAACCCACTTATCGACTGTTATCATCATCTTGGGCCACCGCGCCTTTGTTCTGAGTCTTGATTGTTTTAGATAATCAGCCACGCTTTTTCTCTTTTTTTCTATCTCTTCGGGGGGTATCTGATAAAAAATTAAACCGGTTCCATTATCCAGCCTGACAATCCCCTCCGATACAAGGTAACCAAAAACATGCTCACCGTAAAGGGTATTGTAGTAATCACTGGCAGCCATATAAAGTTCTCTGCTTTTAACTGAAAAATCTTCAATTCTCTCCTCTGCCATGTAGCTGAAGGAAAGGGAAAGTACAATCCATTCCTCAATGGATAATGGTCTTGGTAAAAGATAAATGGAATTCATTCCCGTGAAAAAGGCTGACCTTGCCATCCCTTCCACAATTTCATTGAGAATCTCCTCATCCCTGTAATACAGGAGAGCCATCCTTTTGGAAAACCTACCAAGAATATAGTTGTCAGGGGGATAAAAGGATGTATAAGTTTTAAAATCATGGAGGGAGATCACATTATACTTGCATACATACCTGATCCCGTTAACCACCTCATCGAAGTAGTAGAGATTGGGGGGTAAAAAGACACTGAGCATTTTATGAAGAGGTGGTATGTCAAGTTCGAAATAGGAATCAACTATGAGGAAAAAATCTCTGAAGCTATCTTTTTTTCTTGTAACCTCACTCAGGAAAGAACCATAGTGTAGAATTGCAAGTAAATGGTCACCAAATTTCTCACGGAACATCGATATGTAAAAATCAAGATCATCTCCCTTTACTGGCTCAAGTAATTGGTTTTTAATCACTGGAAGAGAGTTTTTAAAATAACCACTGCTTTCAACCTTCATTTTCTCCTCCACGAAGTATGGATCTTACAATTAAACTGAAATTTTCCTCGTCCAGCCCTGATAGATGGGATGGAAGCAGAGCAACAGATAAAATCAAATCAACAAGAATTGAGGATATTCTTTCCTTTTCAGACACCTTTCTTGTTGTATCAATCAGATCCCTGAAAAACTCGGTAAACAATTTTTTGATTTTTTCAACTGCCTTGCTTATATCAGGTATCTCCAGCAATTTCTCATCAAGCAGAGTTTCCTGAATCAACGGATTTCTCCTTAACTCTCTGATATGAGCAATGGATGCCTTGAGTATTTTTTCTTCAGGATCATCCTGTTCACTTATTATGTTACGAACACCCTCCATGAGTTTTTTAGCCTCATGCATAAGAACCGCAGAAAAGAGGTCATATTTGCTTTTAAAGTAGTAATAGAGCGTCCCCTTCCCCACCCTTGCCTCATCAGCTATATCATCCATGGCCGTTTTGTAGAATCCAAAGTGGTAAAAGAGGTCAGCCGCTTTTTTCAGAATATATTCCCTTGTTTTCCTGCCTCTCATTTTTCGACCATAATACTCTTTTAGTCTATTATACAGAACAGCACAAAATTTTGCAAGAAAAAATAAGGGATCTCAGTGTGATATTTTGTTTATGAGGACATAAATGTCCCTTGATGTATCCCATTCATTGTTTTTTATCGCCTTTTCCAGAATATCAATGCCTCTCATGTATTTGGTGTTCATATAGAGTTCCATCCATGTTTTTGATTTCACATCTTTTGCCTTTTCAAGAACACTCAGAGCCTCACTTTTCTTCCCCATTGCGTTCAAAGTTTCTGCAAGAAAAAGGTAAAAGGGGATCATATCTGGATTAACCCTTATTGCAAGTTTCAGATATTTTTCGCTTTGTTTATAATCCCCCAGAGATACAGGAAAAGGAGGAATTTTGTAGTAATATCTTCCCAGAATCATAGATGGGACACCCAGACAGCATCGCGGATCCTTATTTACCACATCAGTCAACGCTCTTATAATTACAGGTAGCTCCTTCAACATCTGTAATCCGAGATAGAGATACTTTTCAGCAATAAATGTGGTGTACCAGAAATGAAGAACGTTACTATCAGGAAGCCTTTTTAATCCAATAACACTGTACTTGATTCCCAGATCTGCAACTTTTACTTTCCCCACCGGTCCCGCTGTATTTTCATAAAGTAACTGCAAAAGATAACCTCTTACCTTATAAGCCTGCTCAGAAGCAGGATGCTTCAAAATATACGCATTAACATTTTTAATCTGATTCAGAAGCCATTCCGGATTTTGCATATTCTCGTATGTTAAAATGGAACCTTTGTAATTAATTGATTTTTCGGGGTCGACCGAATCAATATTAAACCCATACAGGTTCAGAGAGAAAAAAAGAACCAGCAGCAGAAAATTTAATTTTTTCACTTTCACCCTCCGGGATAGATTTTAAAAAGTAATTTTATTAAACAAACAGCATCCTATCAATTAAAATTTGTAAGTTCTTTAAATTTAAAATTATCTTCTGCAGAATCTCCACCTTATGAGCTTAACATTCGAAATGCCCTAATATCTGGAAAATTTCCTCAGAAATTTGATTGGAGTTTCTGAAGCAGTAGTATAAAAATGAAATGGATGGTTTCTATTCAAGGTTGAAAGAAACAATTTTACAACTGGGTAAAGGGAAAAAGCTGGAGGAGGTTATTGTTGGACTTGGATACATCTATGTGGAAACTGGAGGAGAAGTTCCCGGCCTTGCCTATACTTTCAGATTTGAAACAGACCCAACATGTTCTCCTCTCCGGGAAGCTGGCACTATAAAGGGAAGGAGTGTGGAAGAAATTGCAGGTTGGATCTACTCCAATAATCTTTTGAAATCAGGGATTGCCATAGCCACCCTTAACTCCTCGATCACCCCACCCGAAAATATTACAACCGGAGACATAACTCTCCTGCCTGAACTTGGAGAATCCTCAATAATTGCCATGATAGGTTTCTTTGAGCCTGTGGCTGAAAGGCTTGAGAAAATGGGTAAAACGGTTTATATCTTTGAGAAAAAGAACTATGAAGGAAGAAACTTTTTCACCGATTCAGAAATCCCGGAGAAACTACCCAAAGCTGAAGCTGTTATTATAACTGCAACAACTCTGATTAATAGGACTTTCACGGAAATCATAAAGTTTGTTAGAGAAGGCGCAACTGCAATTCTGCTTGGTCCCACAGCTCCCCTTCTGCCAGAGTTGTACCTGGATACGCCCGTAAAATATATCGCGGGAACAGTGGTAACAGACAGAGAAAAAGTTAAACAGATAATAAAAGAAGGGGCAGGATCAAGGGTCTTTGGAAAGAGTGTAAAGAGAGTTATCCTTCCCTTGTCTTAACGAGAATAACAGGTATAATATTTTTCAAAAAAGTGGAGGAACAGATGGCTGAGGTGTTAAACATCACAGATGAAAATTTTGAAGATGAAGTGATAAATTCACCAATACCGGTGGTGGTTGACTTCTGGGCTACATGGTGCGTACCCTGCAGGGCAATAGAACCTGTAGTGGAAGAACTTTCAAAAGTTTACGACGGGAAAGTAAAGGTAGTTAGAATAAATGTTGATGAAAGTCAAAGAACACCTGCAAGATTTGGAATAAGAGGCATACCCACCCTTCTTCTTTTCAAAAATGGAAGAGTCAAAGGACAGCTTGTTGGTGCAGTCCCCCGCAGTAAGATAGAAGAACTCTTTCAGAACGCACTGGAGTAATTCAAAACATATACCTGTTCACATCCACATTGAATAGAAGTGCAATTTCAATAATTGTTACTATGGTGGCAGTGCCTCCGTAACTGAAGAGGGGTAGAGGTATACCCACAACGGGAAAGGCGCCTGTTATCATTGCAAGATTTATCACTGTGTGAAGGAGTATATGGAGGACGATGCCTGTGGCAAGAATTCTTCCAAACTTATCCCTTGCATTCAATGCAACATCAATTCCCCACATTATAATAACAAGGTAAAGCAACAGAACAAAGAGCACACCAAAAAACCCCCACTCTTCTGAGAAAACTGAAAAGGCAAAATCGGTGTGCTGTTCTGGCAAGAAGGAAAACTGAGTCTGCGTACCCTTCAAAAAGCCTTTTCCGAACCAGCCACCAGAACCAATTGCAATCTTTGACTGAATAACATGATACCCTGCACCAAGAGGATCCTTTTCAGGATTGAGAAAAGCCACTATTCTCCTTTTCTGATACTTTTTGAGGAGAAATTTCCATACAAAAGCAACAAATGCGACTCCCCCCGTTACAGATGCCCAGAATACCTTTTTACTTATCCCGTAAATTACCAGAATGAATGCTCCAATGAGCAAAATAATCCCTGCCGTTCCAAGATCAGGTTCCATGGCAACGAGTAAAAAAGGGATGATCACAATGAGCAGTGGAATCATCAGATGTTTCAGATCAAGTAATTCCTCTTTCACTTCCGAAAGGTAAAAAGAGAGATAGAGTATGGTTGTAAATTTGGTAAACTCAGATGGTTGAAAAGAGACGGGTCCTAAAGTAAGCCACCTGTGAGCTCCATTTATGGAAGGGGAAAAAAGGAGGACAGCTACAAGTAAAAAAAGGGAAAACAGGTACAACCAGAAAGAATACTTTCCAATCACCCTGTAGTCAATTCTGAAAAAAGGGAAACCAATCCCAATTCCCGTAATCACCCACAGGATCTGTCTGTAAAAATATCTGTGGGTGTGGTCTGCTATGGAGGCACTGTATATGTTGACGATCCCGGTAATTACAAGCAAAAAGAAAACTATCAAAACTCCAGTATTTAACCTTCTCTTAATTTTCTGCATGATATTTCCTTGCAAAATAGTATTTGAGAAATCTGCCCACAATGGGTGCTGCAGCTGATCCTCCATGACCACCATGCTCAATAACAACTGCAACAACAATCTCAGGATCATCTGCCGGCGCAAAAGCCACAAACCATCCGTGATCTCTGTACCAGAATTTCTCAAATTTCTTTCTCTTCTCCTCTTTTTTCTCCTTCACTACCTGAGCAGTTCCCGTTTTACCTGCAACAACGACATTTTTCAATCTGGCCCAGCCACCTGTCCCGTGGGGTTCATTCACAACACCCTCAAGAGCTGAAATAACAACATTGAAAAAATCCTTATCAATAGGCACATTCACATAATGGCTCCGGCTCATTTTTAAAACATGCAAAAATGGCATTTTCCCTCTCATTGCTATGGCAGAATAGGCTCTTGCAAGCTGGAGAGGTGAGACCAGGAGGTACCCCTGTCCTATGGCTACTGGGATTGTTTCTCCCGGATACCATGGTTGATGAAAAGTTTTCTTCTTCCATTCAGGTGTGGGTACAAGGCCAGTTCTCTCATCGGGAAGCTCAATTCCAGTTCTCTCTCCAAATCCAAACATAAAAGCATACCGGGCAATTCTGTCAATGCCAAGCATATCCCCAACAGTGTAAAAATACACATCACATGATTGAACAATTGCCTTGTGAAGATCAGTCCAGCCATGGCCATGCTTTTTCCAGCATCCAAAGGTATCTTTCCCCTTCCTGTATGATCCTGAGCAGAAGATTTTAAAATCCGGCGTGATAACACCCTCCTGCAGAGCTGCAAGTGCAACAATTGGTTTGAAAGTGGAACCTGGCGGATAAACTCCTCTTCTTACTCTGTCCTCCAGTGGATGAAGCGGGTCATAAACAAGTTCCTCCCACTCTTTCTCATCTATTCCCCTTGCAAATTTTTCCGGGTTGAACCATGGAGAACTGACCCAGGAGAGAATTTCTCCATTCCTGGGATCCACAGCTACAAGAGCACCCACCTTCCCTTCCATTAACCGCATTCCCTCATTCTGCAGAGCACTATCAATTGTCAGTTCAACTCTCTTCCCGGGCTTTGGGGGCACTCTCTTTAAAACTTTAAGCACTTTTCCCTGGGCATCCACGAGAATTTTTATGTAGCCCTCTTTACCCCTGAGATCCCTTTCCAGAAGCTTTTCTATGCCGGTCTTACCCACCCAGTCGCCATAATGGTAATCGAGACCATTTTTTCTGTACCTCTTCAATTCCCGCAAATTGATCTTACCTATGTAACCTATCAGGTGGGGAAGATAGGGTTTGTAATACGTTCTTCTGTACCATATCTGCACAACCAGTCCGGGATAAAAAACCCGGTGTGTTTCCACCCATCCGAGCATATCTCTCGGAATATCCTCCGCAATCTTTACCAGATCTATGCCACCTATTCTGTTTTTCTCAAAATTTTTCAGAAAAGGGTAATGAAGTTTTTTCTCAAGTTCAGATAAAAGCTTAACCGGTTCCTTAACCATTTTGAGATCGAGATAGAGATCGTACGCAGGCCTGTTGCCTGCAAGCAGGATACCATTTCTGTCAACAATCTCCCCCCGCATTGGAGGGATTCTTCTAATTTTAACGACGTTTCTCCTGCTGTACAATCTGTACTTCTCCATATTGTAAATTTGAAGATACCAGAACCTCAGAGCAATTAAAAGAAATAAAAAACCTGTTAAAAATCGGAGAATATTTAAACGCTTCTCCATCTATTTCACAAGCTCCACATACATTTTTCTTCTGAGAATTTGATCAAACAGCAGGAAAGCCCCTGTTCCTGCAAAGAGATTGAGAGCGGCAAAAATTAGATGATACGTGATTCCATAACCATCCGTACCACCTTCAATGAGCAGAATATATCCCCATAATAACCACCTCAGCACTTCCACCGACAGGAGATAGATAAAAACGAAAAGTAGAGAATCAACATAGAAGAACAGCTTCGCAAGGGAAACTCCGCCCGCCACAAAAAGGGTCATCAGCAGATAAAAACCGGGAACAGGGGGAGATGAAAAGGTTTCAAGAAGAAAAATCTGGATAATGATGAGAACTATCTTTTCCGGATAGAATAAGATCAGGTACCACAGCATAAATTCAGGTATTGAAGGATAAATCGCAACAGGAAGATAGAGTGTGAGCAGAAAATGAAATATATAGGAGATCAGAATGATCAGAACAAGTGCACTATTTTGTTTCATACCTCTTCATCTCAGGTATAAAAACGAATCTTACTTTGAAAAAATTTACCACAGGTTTTGCTTCAATTACGAAAAAAGGTTCTTCCTTCATCCTCCTTACAGAAACAGTTTTTGCAACTCCAATACCAGGAGGATAAACTCCGTCAAGTCCTGAAGTTATCCAGAGATCTCCCACCTTAACATCCTGATCAGATGTGACATACTTCACCTTTCCCAGCATACCCCCCTCTCCCTGAAAAACGCCTCTCACACCACTTCTTGCATCCATCACATC
>Ga0256833_1002381_pt1 | contig 13193 bp, 11 predicted proteins | sample 356284metaG_FD_190535 | JGI IMG/M metagenome (GOLD analysis project Ga0256833, IMG submission 190535) | Hydrothermal vent microbial communities from Mid Atlantic Ridge, Atlantic Ocean - 356-284 | ecosystem: Environmental > Aquatic > Marine > Hydrothermal vents | place: Atlantic Ocean: Mid...
CGCCGCCGCGCTGACTTCCCCCGGCAGCGACCCGACGGCCATGCTGAAGCCGGTGAAGGATTATCTGGGCGATTTGTCCTCTGCGTTCCCTCAGGTGAAGAACGACCCCGCTTACCGCCAGGCGCAACAGGCACTGGACGACTTGCAGCAGCAGTTGGCCACGGCGGAAGAGGCGTTACAGGTCAGCAACCAGTTGAAGATGCTGGCCGGGCAAATTGGTCAGATGGCCACTGCCGGTACACCATCGACTGGCGCGGGGCAGGCCACGACGGGCGATGGGCTGACCGTCTTGCAGGATTATCTGCAGGAACTGGCCGCTGCCTACCCCGAGGTGCAGCAGGATGAGGGTTTCCGGCAGGCCGAAAACGCCCTCCAGGTGCTGGCGCAGGCGCAGAAACAGGCGCAGCAGATGCAACAGGTGAGCGGGCAGTTGGTTTTTTTGGCTGCCCAGATGAGCGCCTTTGCCCAGGCGCTGAGCACCCCCGAGGCGTTGGCCGCGCCGCCCCAAGAAGGGCAGCCGACCCCTGCCGACCAGGTGGCGCTGTTGGGTGCTTATCTGCAGGAGCTGGCGCGGGCCTATCCTGAAGTGCAGCAGCAACCGGCCTTTACGGATGCTGAAAATCGGTTGCAGGCTGTGCAGACGGCGCTGGCGCAAATGCAACAGGCCCAGGCTGACGGGAAGGCGCTCCCTGCTCAGCAAATGCAGCAGGCGGTGGCCGCGCTGCATGAGGAGGTAAGCGCGCTGGCGCAGGATCTCCAAACCCTGGCGCAGGCTTACGCTGGTCGCGCCATGCCGCTGGCCTCGCGCGCCCTGATGCAATCGCCCCTGGCGAAGCAGCAACGGGCGGCGCTGACGCACACCCTTACCGATTTGCAGGCCGGGCTGCAGGCGCTGGCGCGGCGTTTTGAGGGGCGCGATGCTCGCTTGCTGCCCAAGAGCCTGTTGCCCCTCATGGCGCAGCAGGGCGGCGACCCCACCGCTCAACTTCAGCACAGCGTCCACCGCCTGGCGGAAGCCTTGAACCGCCTGGCCGACGCCCTGCCGCCAGATGCGTATTTCCTGCCGGCGGCGTTGCTGGAGCAGCAGCCCGAAGCCGGACGCCTGCTGGAGACGTTCCTTTCCGCCGACCGCACCGCCGCCCAGGTGCAGGTGTTGTTGAAGGGCGATCCTTATGGCGAAGAAGCCCTGGAAACCGTGCGCCGCATCGAGACGGTGGCGGCGCAGGCTGCCGCCCGCCAGGAGCTGCAAGCCCACGTCGCCGGGCCTACGGTGCAGATCTACGACATCCGCCAAACCGTCAATCAAGATTTCCCCCGCGTGATGGCTGTGGTGACGGTAGGCGTGTTGCTGGTGTTTGTCCTCTTGCTGGGCAGCCTGGTTGCCCCGCTCTACCTGGTCGCGACGGTGTTGCTTTCCTATGGCACCACCATGGGGCTGGTGACGCTCATCTTCCAGGACTGGCTGAAGCAGGGCGGGGTGAACTATGCCATTCCGATCGTGATTTTTACCCTCCTGATTGCCTTGGGCGCCGACTACAACATCTTTTTGACCTCGCGCATCTGGGAAGAAGCCGAGAAACGGGGCGACGTGCGCACCGGCGTGCGAGTGGCCTCGGCCTACACCGGCGGGGTAATTACCTCGGCGGGCATCATCCTCGCAGGCACGTTTGCCGCGCTGATGGTTTCTACACTCCAAAGCCTGTTCCAGATCGGCGCGGCGGTGGCGTTGGGTGTGCTGGTGGATACCTTCATCGTGCGCTCGGCGTTGGTGCCTGCTATTGCCGCTCTGGTAGGGCGTTGGAACTGGTGGCCGGCCAAGCATCCCATCGGCCATGGCGGCTTCTTCCGCTGGCTGGCCGAGCGGCTGCAGCGCTAAGGCGCGAGAAAAGGGCGGCTTCCTTGAAAAGCCGCCCTTTTCGTGTCTTACTGCGTCCGCCTCGCCTATGCGGCGCGCCCGCCCAGGTGCCGGGCCAGAAAGCGCTCCGCGCGCCGGAAAAAATCGAGCCGGTTCTCGGGTCGATGGAAGCCGTGCCCCTCGTCGGGATATTCCACATATTCGACCTCGCGCCCCAGTTGGCGCAGGGCTTCCACAATCTGCAGGCTCTCCTGGCGTTTGACCCGCGGGTCGTTGGCGCCCTGACCAATGAGCAGCGGTGCGCGGATGTTTTCGGCATGAAACAGGGGCGAAACCGCGCGCAGCAGGTCGGCGTCGTGTTCCGGGTGCCCCATACGGGTGTGGAAAGCAACCACCATCGGTTTCCAGTAGGGCGGGATGCTTTCCAGCAGGGTGAACAGGTTGGATGGCCCGACGACGTCAACGCCCGCGGCATAGAGGTCGGGCGTGAAGGTCAGCCCCGCCAAAGTGGCATAGCCGCCGTAGGAACCACCCATGATGCCGATGCGACGCGGGTCGGCGATGCCTTGCTTGATGAGCCAGCGGGCGGCGTCGGTGAGGTCATCCTGCATCTTACGCCCCCATTGCTTGTTGCCCGCGTTGAGGAAGGCTTTGCCGTAGCCCACCGAGCCGCGGAAGTTGACCTGCAGCACGGCATAGCCGCGGTTGGCCAGCCACTGGGCGATGGGCTCCCAGCCCCATAGATCTCGCGCCCAGGGGCCGCCGTGAGGGTAGATGACCGCTGGCAGGTTGCGGGGTTTCACCCCCGGCGGCAGGGTGAGGTAGCCGTGCAGATTGAGGCCGTCGCGAGCCTGAATACGCACCGGCTTGCGCTCGGCCAAGGGATATTGCTCGAGTTCAGGACGGGAGACGAACAGCAGCCGGGCCTCGCCCGTATCCCGCTCGTAAAGGTAATAATGCAGTGACTGGCGGTCGCCGTCGTAAGCGACAATCCAGCGACGGTTGGCTAGGTCGCGGCTCAGGACGCCGAACTGGCGGCCGGGTTCCACCTGGGATAGGCGGTCGAAATCGGCTTGCAGCGTGGGGTCGAGGATCAGCCATTCCTCTTTGTCGCGGTACACGGCCACGGCCTCGGGTTGTGGGGCGCGAGGGTGGAAGAGCAGCGCGTGGCCTAAGGTGGGGTCACTGAGACCCAGGTCGTATGCCGGGTCCGCGGCCAGCACGCGCTCCTTGCCCGTGGTCAAGTCGTAGGCTCTTAGGCTGGAGGTATCCGTGCCTACGCTGCTGAACAGGTACAGGGTGTCGCCGCGCACCTCGATGGCTGAGATCAGCAAATCGTCCGGTTCCCAGCGGTAGAACGGCTGCCAGCCATCGGCGGTTGGGCGCAGCAACTCACCGCCGCCGTCGTCGGTCATCCGTTCGGCCACCCGCAGACGCAGTTGCTCGTCGGCCACGAAGCCAATGGCGTTCAGGTCGTTTTCCAGCACCTGCTCGCGGGCACCGGTGCGCAAGTCGAGGCGATAGACATCGTGCAACGCGGGGTTTCGATCGTTCATGGCTACCAACAGGGTGTTGGGGTGGTTGGGGTGCAGGTCCACAAAGCGCGCCTGTACGCCTTCGCCGGGGGTGAGCAGCCGGGGCTCGCCACCCTTGGGGGCGACAGCATAGATGCGCCAGTTCTCGTCGCCGTCCTTGTCCTGAATGTACAGCAGGTCGCCGTTGTAGGCCCAACGGTAGGCCTGGATACCCCGCCCGCGGTCCGCAGTTACCCGCCGGGTTTCACCCGTGGTCAGGTCTTGCACCCACAGGTTGAGCACGCCCTCCCACGGGCGCAGGTAGGCGATGCGCCGCCCGTCGGGCGCGATGCGTACATTGGCATATTCGGGGTTGCCGAAAAGGATTTCGAGGGGGATGAGGGGGGTGGTGAACATGGTGGGCTCCTTAATTGAGGAAACAGGTACGAGTTGGGGGGTATTGTGCTTTGCCCGGCAGCCTCGTCCAAAAGGGGAGGAAGGGGAGAGCGCTCATCAGTTGGCGTCGTGCGGCGGCAAAGCGGGTGAGCGCAACGAGCCCCAGGCTTTTACGAGCATGCTGATCTCAAAAACGGCTCCGCTGAGCCAGGCAAGAAGGATGAAAGTGTTTGCCGTGCCGAGCGAGGCCTTGGCCAGTGGCAAAGCCAGCATGAACAGGCCCCCTGCGACTAGCAGGGCCTGCGTGGTTGGGAAAGCGGCAGCGATAGGGGACGGTGGCGCTGCCCGACGCGAGTGCCGTAAGGCGCGCACGAAGAGGACGATGAACAGCGCGTACAGCCCCCACACGATGACTTGAGCCGGCCAGATGGGGGGCAGGCGTTCCGGGTTGAAGGCTACGCCATAGAAGAGGTAAAGCGCTGCCAGCCAGGCCGCCAGCCACCGAAACGCCCGTCTGCCCGGCAGCAAATCGGCCAGGGCGTAGTCGCGGCCGCGAGTGGCGCGTTCCCAGAGCCAAGTGAGCACAACCAGCACCGGCACGGTGCTCAGGCCAGAAAGGAGCGAGATTCCCGGTGCGGGGGAGCCGTTGGCCTGAAAGATGGCCCCGAACAGCGCCAGTGCAAGCCATCCCCACCGGCTGCCGTAGAAACGCTGCAAGGACGTCGGCAGGTTGGCGCGCACCTGGTGCGAGGCCGTCAGCGCGCCCTCGGCCAGCACAAGCGGGGTGATGAATGAGAACCACGTGTGCCACCACAGCAACACCAGGGAAGTGAGTACGGCAATGCCGCCCAGCGTGAACGGCGCCTCCCATGGCGGCCGCCAGAACATCTTGGTCAGGTAAGTTTCGTAAAGGCCAAAGAGTGCGCCAGCAAAGACGAGGGTGGCCAAAGTGGGGCGGCCGTAGCGGTAGATCAGCGTGACCAGCAGAATGACGTGCAGCCCGTAGAGCGGTACCATCATGAGCAAAGCCCACGGGTCGGCAAAAGGGAAAAGGGTTGAGCCGGCAAACACCTCGGCAAAAAAGGAAGCGTAGGCTGCCAGGAGGATCCAGAACAGGGCTTTGTGGCCTCGGCCAACAGGCACGGGAATGCTCCGCGGGGTTGAAGTTATGCGTCGGGAGGTGCGGCCTTGCTATCGGCTGGCGGTGTGGGGTGAAACGGCGCTCGCACGGCAGGGGCCGGTCGCCCCGCGGCTTCGTCGCGATGGGTGAGGTTCAGCCAGGCTAACTGCAGCAGCATTTTTGTCAGCCGCAAGCCGCTCATGTAGCGATATTCGAGGAAGTGTTTCTGGTTGTGCTCCAGCAGGTCGGCGAGGATGCGGGCGGGCACTTCTGGCGGGCGGCTCAATGCTTGCAAGACGCGGGGAAGGTGGCGTAACCGCGCCAGCGCCCGCTCGCCGACCACTTCGTCGGCGCGCAGCAGGTCGGTGGTCATCATGCCGGGACTGAAGCCGATGATGCGCACGGGCAGATCGCGATATTCGGCGGCCAGGGTGCGGGTAAACGAAGTAACCCATGCCTTGCTGGCGCCATACAATCCCGAAGGCGAAGCCGGGCGCAGGTTGCTGCCGCGCCCGTAGATGTTGACGATGGTTCCTCCGCCGTGTTGCAGCATGTGGTAGGCCGCCGCCTGGCTGCCGTGCAGTGTGCCGAGGCAGTTGACGCGGCAGATGGTGGCTGCCGTTTCGGGCGGGAAGGCCAGCATTTCGCCCGGCGGATGAGCGATGCCGGCGTTGTTGACCCAGATGTCCAGGCGGCCAAAACGCGCCATGGCGTGCTGCGCCAGGGCATACACTTGGGTGGCTTCGCGCACGTCGCAGGCTATACCGTCCACGTCGCCGGGAATTTGAGCCGCTGCTGCGGCAACAGTTTCGGCGCGACGGCCGGAGATGATGACCCTCGCGCCGCGGGCGAGCAGCGTTTCGGCCAGGGCGCGGCCAAAGCCGCGCGTCGAGCCGGTGATGACAGTGACCTGACCTTGCAGGCTCATGGCGACCTCCCGGGGCATACCGCACGGCGGCGGGGAAATGGGTACAGGGCTTTACCAGGTTTCCAAACCGCGTGCCCGCCGTTCCTGAGGCAGCAGAGCCGCGTACAAAAAGGCGCTGGTGGGGGTGGGAATACCGGCGCGCTGGCTGAAGCGCACCACGGCGCCAATTTGGGCGTCCAGTTCCGAGGGGCGACCGGCCATGATGTCGCGCTGGAGGGAAGCCGTGACATGGGGTTCCAACCGGTCGGCGAAGGCCATGGCCTGGTCGGCAGCGGCGTCGGGCAGCGGGATGTCCAGAGCCTGAGCCACGGCCACGGTTTCGCGCATCGCCGTTTCCAGCAGGTGGCGGGTTTCCGGCAGGCTGCGGATGACGCCTGCCGGGGCGCGGGTTACAGCCCCTACCGCACTGAAAGGCGCGATGAAGGTCAGTTTGCCCCACATGGCGGCGCGAATGTTTTCTGGCACGGTCACGCGAACACCGCGGCAGGCGGCGAATGCCGCGCGCAGGCGCTCGACGCGCGCGCTGCGGCGGCCATCCAGTTCGCCGAAGACGACTTCCGGTTCGACACCGACATGGCGGATGAGTCCGGGTGCGGCTTTGTAGGCCGAGACTTTGCACATCCCGCCTATCACCGGCGCTTCCCCCAGCGCTGCGGCCAGGATGTCGGGCGCTTCGACGCCGTTGAGCAGGGGGACCACGCAGGTGGCCGACCCTACCAGGGGGCGCATGGCCTGAGCCGCCGCGGGGAGTTGCCAGGCTTTGGTGGCGACCAGTACCACGTCGACCTCGCCAATCTCTTGCGGACGGTCGGTGGCCTGCGCAGCCACGACGTGAAAGTCCCCTTGGATGCTTTCCACTCGGAGGCCGTGTTGGCGAATGGCCCGCAGGTGGGTGCCGCGTGCGATGAAAGTGACCGCATGGCCGGCCTCGGCGAGGCGGCCACCGAAATAGCCGCCCACACCCCCGGTGCCGAAAACGGCAAAGCGCAGGGGGTCAATCTTCATGGAATCACCTCGCAGGGCTGCGATGGCGTCTCGGGGAGCCAGAAACGCGAAGTGTGAGGGTTACTTTTTCGTCTTGAAACCCAGGATGAGGTAAAGGGGGCAGAAGCCTATGAGGCCCGTGATGAACAAAATGGCGCCGACGACGTAGGCAATCCACTGCCATGTGCCGGGGATAGTGCCCAGGTAGGCTAACACGAGCAACACGATGCCGAGGACAACGCGAATGATGCGGTCGACTGTAGATTCGTTGGCTTGCATGGCAGCCTCCTCTTTGGAAAGCGGGCGTAGTCCTTTGCGTCTTTATTGTACCTTGTCCCTGACCTCGCGCCCTGGTTTTCGGTGAGGCGGGACGCCCGTCTTTATTGCTTGGGAAGCGTGATTTTCGCCTTGTTCAACAGCAGCGATGCGTACACCGATGTCTTCGAGGCGGCCGAAAAGGGTTGGAGGGAGAGGATGGGAGGGCGGAGGTCAGGGAGGACGCTTTCTTTGCAAGGAGGGGAGAAAGCGCCTCTTTTGAAGGTAAGTATAGCACAGTGAGGGCGCGGTGGAATATAGTGTGATATTTGTCACTTATATAAAGTGACGAAAGTGCTACAATATAAATGAAAGGCGCGGCTTTTCTTTTTTCGGTTTGGGAGGATGCCCCGATGTGTGCTGAAATACCCCCTGAAATCACCAGCGCTTTGCGCCGTATTCCCTGGTTTCAGCGTTTGCAGCCTCGCCACTTTGCCGCGCTGGCTGCCATTGCCACGCTGCGCCGGGCAGAGGGGGGAGAGGTGCTTTTCCGGGAAGGCGATCCGCAGGATTTTCTCTATGTGCTGCTGGAAGGACGGGTGGCGTTGGAGATGCATGTGCCGGGACGCGAACGGGTGCGGCTGATGACCGCCGAGCCGATGGATGTCGTGGGCTGGTCGAGCGTGGTGCCCCGGGTGCGGTGGCGCACGGCTTCGGCGGTGGCTGTGCTGCCCAGCCTGCTGGTGGCGCTGGATGCCCCCGCCATGCTGCGCCTGTGTGAGGAAGACCACGACCTGGGTTACATTGTCATGCGCCGTCTGGCCAACGTGGTGGCGCAACGCCTGATGGTCACTCGCCTGCAGTTGTTGGATATTTATGCCCATCCTGGTACGGAAGGATGCGATGATGGCTAACCCCCTGTTGCCTTTGAACGCGACCGTTGCCCTGCCCAAACCCCGGCTGGGCGACCTGCTGGCTGCCCTGCGCGCCCGCGATTATACTGTCCACGGGCCGACGGTGCGCGATGGCGTGTTGCGTTATGGGCCGGTGATTTCACCGGACGACCTGCCGCGCGGCTACGTCGTCCGGCAGCAGCCGGGGCGCTATCGTCTGGAGTACACTGGCCACGGCGATTACTTTGCCGTCACGCCTGGCCCCGATACCTGGAAGCGCGACCTTTTCCCGCCGCGGCAGGCGCTCTTCCACCTGCGCCGCAACGGCGAGGGGTGGGAAGTCGTGGCCGCTGCGGAGAAACCGCCGCGCCTGGCTTTGCTGGGCGTGCGCCCCTGCGAACTGGCTGCCATCCACGTCCAGGATCGGGTCTTCCTGCGGCAAGATTTCAGCGACCCGCACTACCGCGCCGTACGCGAGCGGCTGTTCCTTGTGGCCGTGAATTGCCTGCACCCCGCCGAAACCTGCTTTTGCGCCGCCTGGGGCACCGGCCCGGAGGCCACCGGCGGCTACGACCTGCTGCTTACCGAGTTGGACGACGTTTTTCTGGCCACGGTAGGCTCCGAAGCCGGGCGGGAAGTGTTGCAGCCTTTGGGCTGGGAGCCTGCGGGGGCTTCCCTGCTCGACCTGGCCCGGCAGCGGCTGGAAGCGGCGCGCGCCGGCATGACCCGCCGCCTGCCCGTTGCTCCTGACCGCCTGCCCGACCTGTTGCTCTCCCGTTTGGAGCACCCCCACTGGGAGGCGGTGGCGCTCCGCTGCCTGAGTTGTGCCAATTGCACTCAGGTGTGTCCGACCTGCTTTTGCTGGGGGGTGGAAGACGCCATCGCCTTGAACGGTGATGAAGTCACCCGCTTTCGGGTGTGGGATTCGTGCTTTTCGCCTCAGTTGTCGTACCTGGCCGGTGGCGGCAATGCCCGCCCCACGGTCAAGGCGCGCTATCGTCAGTGGCTGACCCACAAATTTGCCTCATGGCAGCGCCAGTTTGGCGTGCCGGGCTGCGTGGGCTGTGGCCGCTGCATCACCTGGTGCCCGGCGGGCATCGATGTCATCGCGGAACTGGCAGCGCTGACCGCCGACCGGGAAGAGGATGCTCTGCAAGGAGGTGGCCGATGACGCACTTGACGGTCGGTATGCCCTGGGCTTCGTCCCACCCGGAAACCCTGCTGGCGCCGTGGTGGGCGGAAGTGCTGGCCGTGCACCCCGAAACCCCCGGCGTGGCGACGCTGACCCTGCGCCTGGAGGATGACGCCATGCGCGCTGGCTATCGTTTTCGCCCTGGCCAGTTTAACATGCTTTCGCTGCCCGGCTTCGGCGAAGCCGCCATTTCCATCAGTTCCGATCCCGCAGCGCCGGAAACGCTGCGCCACACCGTGCGGGCGGCGGGCAGCTTGACGCGCGCCCTCACCCGCTTGCAGCCTGGCGCGCGGGTGGGCCTGCGCGGCCCCTTCGGCGTCCCCTGGCCGGTGGAGGCGCTGCGCGGCGAGGACATCATCATCGTCACCGGTGGGGTGGGGCTGGCCCCTTTACGGCCGGTCATTGCCTACCTGCGCCGTCATCGTGAGGATTACGGGCGGGTTACGCTGCTTTATGGCGCCCGCACCCCCGCCGATTTGCTCTATGCTGGCGAGTATCAGGCCTGGAAGCACGACGGCATTGAGGTGTTGCTCACCGTGGACCGCGCCGCAGAGGGGTGGCGCGGTCCGGTCGGTGTGGTGCCGGTGCTTTTCTACCGTTTGCGCCCCCATCCCGACCGCACGGTGGTGTTTTCCTGCGGCCCCGAGATCATGATGCACTTCGTGGTGTACGAGGCCATGGCGCGGCGAATTCCCTTCGAGCGGATTTACCTCTCGCTGGAGCGCAACATGAAGTGCGGCGAGGGGCTGTGTGGCCATTGTCAGGTGGGGCCGTATTTCGTGTGCCGCGATGGGCCGGTATTCCGTTACGACGCGCTGGCGCCCTTTTTCCATGTGGAGGGGCTATGATGGCTGCCAAACCCAAAATTGCCGTGTACAAATTTTCTTCCTGCGATGGCTGCCAGTTGGCGCTACTCAATCTGGAGGAAGAACTGCTCACACTGGCCGGACGGGTGGAAATCGCTTATTTTTTAGAGGCCACCCGCCGGGTGATGCCGGGACCGTATGATCTGGCGTTGGTGGAAGGGGCAGTGACCACGCCGGAAGAAGTGCGCCGCATTCAGGAGGTGCGCGAGCAGGCGCAGGTGGTGGTGGCTTTGGGGACGTGCGCCTGTGCGGGCGGTGTGCAGGCGCTGCGCAATTTTGCCGATGCCGATGCTTTGGCGGCGCAGGTTTATCCGCACCCGGAGTACCTGGACTATCTGGCCAAAGCCACGCCGATGGCCGAGCACATTGCCGTGGATTACGAAGTGTGGGGCTGCCCGGTGAACGGGGCGCAGGTGGCGCAGGTGCTGGCGGCGCTGTTGCTGGGCAAGCAGCCGATACTGCCCGATTACAGCGTATGCCTGGAATGCAAACGGCGGGGCAATGCCTGTGTGCTGGTGGCGGAGGGCGCGTTGTGCCTGGGCCCGGTGACGCGGGCGGGCTGTGGCGCCATCTGCCCGGCGTATGGCCGCGGCTGTTATGGCTGCTTCGGCCCCTGGCCTGCCGGTCAACCGCAGGCCTATCTGCAGGCCGTGCGCGGCCTGGCCGCGCCCGACGAAGTGCGGCGCGCCTTCCGTCATATCGCCGGTAATGCGCCGGCTTTTGCGCAGGCTGCCGAAGAGGTGTAGAGGCTCCGGCCTCGGGAGGTGAGCATGGCTCAGCGTACCATCCATGTGGATGCTCTGGCGCGAGTGGAGGGCGAGGGCGCCCTCTATCTCAAAGTGCAGGACGACAAGGTGCTGGAAGTGCGGGTGGACATCTACGAGCCGCCGCGCTTTTTTGAAGGCTTTTTGCGCGGTCGCCGGTACGAGGAAGTACCCGACCTGACGGCCCGCATTTGCGGCATTTGCCCGGTGGCCTATCAAATGAGCAGCGCCCGCGCGCTGGAAAAAGCGTTGGGCGTGACGCCCTCGCCGGCCGTGCGCTCACTGCGGCACTTGCTCTACTGCGCCGAATGGATTGAAAGCCATGTGTTGCACATGTATTTGCTGCAAGCGCCCGACCTGACGGGGCACGAGAGCGCGCTTGAACTGGCACAGGATGTTCCCGAAGCGGTGCAGCGCGGCTTGCGGATGAAGCGTATTGGCAATACCATCCTTACCTTGCTGGGAGGGCGCTCGGTGCACCCGGTGAACCCCACGGTGGGCGGCTTTTATCGCTGGCCCGACCCCCAGGCGATTCGCGCCTTAGTGCCCGACCTGGAATGGGGCCTCGAGGCCGCTCTGGAAACCATGCGCTGGGCAGCGGGGCTGGACTTTCCCGACCTGGAAGTGGATTACGAATTCGTCGCCCTGCACCGGGAGGACGAATACGCTATTTTGAACGGGACGATCCGCTCTTCGCGGGCCGGCGACCTGGCCGAGGAGGACTTTGAGAAGCGCTATCTGGAATATCACGTTCCCCATTCCAACGCCTTGCACAGCCGCACGGTGGAGGGACGGCATTACATCGTCGGCCCGCTGGCGCGCTTCAACCTCAATTTTGCCCAGTTGCACCCGCTGGCGCGACAGGCCGCCGAGGCGGCGGGGATTGTGCCGCCGGTCCGCAATCCCTACAAGGCACTGCTGGCCCGGGCGGCAGAGACGATCCACGCTTACGCCGTGGCGCTGGAGATTGCCCGCGTCTGGATGCCGCGCGGCCCCAGCCGGGCGGCGGTAACGCCGCGGTCGGGCGAAGGCGCGGCGGCCACCGAAGCGCCGCGCGGGCTGCTTTACCACCGCTACCGGCTGGATGCAGGCGGGCTGGTGGAGGAGGCCCGTATTGTGCCGCCCACGGCGCAAAACCTGGCCCGCATGGAGGACGACCTGCGCCTGCTTGCCCCCCACGTGCTGACCCTGCCGCTGGAGGAGGCCACCTTGCGCTGCGAACATCTGGTGCGGGCTTACGACCCGTGCATTTCGTGCGCGACCCATTTCCTCACCCTGCACGTCGAGCGCGTTTGAGAAAGAGGTGTGGCATGGCGCGATCTTTTCGTGCAGCGGTGGTGCTTTGCGGGCTGGGGCAGACGCTGCGCGGCGACGACGCGGCGGGGCTGGAGGCCGTGCGGCGCTGGCGAGCAGCGCACCCCCGCTGGGCGAGGCAACCGTGGCTGCGGGTGCGCCTGCTGGAGGTGCCTGAGTTAGGGCTGTTGGAAGCGCTGGAAGGCGCGGCAGCCGCCCTGCTGGTGGATGCGGTGCACTCCGGCGCGCCGCCCGGTGCAATGCACCGACTTTCGGCGGCGGATGTGGCCGCCTTTGGGAGCGGCGCCGGTTCGGCGCACGGTTGGGGGGTGGCCGAAACGTTGGCTCTGGCGCGTACCCTGGGCGTGCCGTTGCCGCCGCGCCTGGCGCTGCTGGGGGTAGAGGCGGGAGCGTTGCGCTGGGGCGTAGGACTCAGCCCGGCGGTGGCGGCGGCCATGCCACAAGCCGTTGCGGCTATTCAGCAGTGGGTGGCAAAAGAGGAGAAAATGCTGTTGGTGCATGGCACGGAGATAACCGGTCGGTAGAAGGGAGCATGAAGAGAATGTAATTTACCCTTGACCCTGGGGCCACGATCCTCACTTGGTCGCCCCTGACTGGTTCCTCCATCGCTTCAAAGGGTTTCAATCCACGCTCCCCGCGAGGGGGAGCGACATGGATCAGATGATCACCGAGGTGAGCGGCACGCCGTTTCAATCCACGCTCCCCGCGAGGGGGAGCGACGGGGCGGCCTGGGACGGGCGGCGGTGCAAGAGGGGCGTTTCAATCCCTCATAGGTAGGCTATCAACGGGTGAGGTCATGGCGCGGTGTGGCTGCTTATGCCTCGTTTCAATCCCTCATAGGTAGACTATCAACGGCGGCCTCTTCCGTAGTGGCTCAAGCGAAGAGAAGTTTCAATCCCTCATAGGTAGGCTATCAACTACGATGGCTATCTGGTGGTGGCGCTCATGGAGCGCGAGTTTCAATCCCTCATAGGTAGGCTATCAACAAGATATATAAGAGGTCACGCATGGTTGCTATCCTCCGTTTCAATCCCTCATAGGTAGGCTATCAACCGGTGCAGGACAGCACCGGGAGGGCTTATCAGTATTACGTTTCAATCCCTCATAGGTAG
>Ga0256833_1002382_pt1 | contig 13188 bp, 17 predicted proteins | sample 356284metaG_FD_190535 | JGI IMG/M metagenome (GOLD analysis project Ga0256833, IMG submission 190535) | Hydrothermal vent microbial communities from Mid Atlantic Ridge, Atlantic Ocean - 356-284 | ecosystem: Environmental > Aquatic > Marine > Hydrothermal vents | place: Atlantic Ocean: Mid...
ATCCTGGCGATGGGCGACGGGAAAAAGGCGGCTGAAAGAATACACGAGTACATACAGAAGAATCGCTGATCTACCATACTTTTTTTCTACTTCCAAAGGTCCATCCGTAAAAAATCGTATCAAAGAACTCTTGGTTCACGAAGGATTTTGTAAATTCTAGGGTATCCTTAGGGGAAAGCCACTCCACATCCTCGGGAACGCCCTCGACCCAGATGTAGACCAGCTCGTTCTCCTTCCTTGCAAGGATGAGGGTGAAGACTTTAACCCCGAGTTTTTGGGAGATTTTAACCTCCCGGCCCACGAGGGATGTGAACTTGCCGAGTGGGGCAACGGCAACTAGGTATTCGGCCTCTTTAATCCTGTCGCTCGTATCCTTTATCCCATACTTTGAGGGAACTAGGACGTTGTTGGAGTTCAACTTCTCCTCGATGATTTCGAGAATAGCCTTTTCTGTTCGGGTATGGTAGAGAAAAGTTGGCTCACTTAAGTAGACGAACGGCCCGTGCTTTTCCTTTCGCCTCAAAAAGCCCAGCATTGAACCACCTCAGGTGGGGATAATGTCATCATTTGTCAGGAGGGATGATACTCATCATCGGCAAAATCTTTTTTAGGTGTTTTCCTTAAATTTCTTTTTCAAATCGATTTTCTATGATAGCAATCGGGAAAAGATTAAATATCAACTTTGCTAGTGAATGTTGGGGAGTACCATGGTGCTATTCGGGGGAAAAGAAAATTCAGTATTTGAGGCGATAGAGGCACACCTTGAAACTGTTGAAAGAGCTTTGATAGAGTTTAGAAAGCTCGTCGAGGCTTACCTAAACGGGAACCTCGGGGATGCAAAAGAATTTGAGAGTTCCGTTGATTCTCTTGAAACTGAGGCCGATAATCTCAGGAGATCCATTGAGGCAATGCTTTATGGCGGAGCATTTCTGCCAGTTCAGAGAGGAGACTACGTTAGGTTGAGTGAACTCGTTGATCAGGTTGCAGACGCGGCCGAAAGTGCCGCCCATACACTTATTCTTGCAAAACCTCGTGTTCCAGAGGATCTTAAGAAAGATATTCTGTACCTCGTAGATATGACCCTTGAAACTTATAGGGCACTGAAAGACGCAGTAAAGGCTCTTAATGAGGACGTTGATAAGGCTTTAGAGTTGTCAAAAAAAACGGAAGATTTAGAAGAGACTGCAGATGGAGTGGAGTATTCCACGAAGGCTAAGATATTCGAGAGTGAGGGTATAACGACGTATGCAAAGTTGATATGGAATCAAGTTTTGACTAAGATAGGAGATATAGCCGATCGAGCAGAAGATGCCTCGGATCAGGTAATGCTGATTGCCATAAAAAGGAGGGGTTGAGATGAAGGTTTTGGTCGCAGCCCCTATACATGAAAAAGCTGTGGAGTTCTTAAGGAAAGAAGGTGTTGAGGTCATTTATGTCGAGTATCCCTCGGAAGAGGAATTAATCGAACTCGTGAAGGACGTTGAAGGCCTGATAGTGAGAAGCAAACCGAAAGTGACGAGAAGAGTCATTGAAGCCGCCCCTAAGCTAAAGGTTATTGGAAGAGCCGGTGTTGGCCTTGACAACATAGATTTAGAAGCAACGAAGGAGAGGAGAATAATAGTAGTTAACAGTCCGGGAGCAAGTGCAAGAAGCGTTGCTGAATTGGTATTCTCTCTAATGCTTTCTGTGGCAAGAAAGGTAGCCTTTGCCGATAGAAAGATAAGGGAGGGAGTGTGGACTAAAAAACAGTGTCTTGGATTTGAGCTGGAAGGTAAAACTGTGGGTATAATTGGCTTCGGGAGGATAGGTTATCAAGTAGCAAAGATAGCAAACGCCTTTGGAATGAATGTTTTGCTGTATGATCCATATCCAAATGAAGAGCGTGCCAAAGAAGTTGGGGGAAGGTTCGTTGAGTTGGAGACACTTTTAAAAGAGAGCGATGTGGTCACGCTTCATGTTCCCCTCCTTGAAGAGACGTACCATCTTATCGATGAAGAAAAACTCAGACTCATGAAGAAAACCGCGATATTGATAAACGCTGCCCGTGGAGCAGTTGTTGATACAAAATCCCTAGTCAAAGCATTGGAAGAGGGATTGATATATGGAGCAGGATTGGATGTCTACGAAGAGGAACCCCTTCCAAAGGATCATCCACTCACAAAGTTTGACAACGTGGTTTTGACACCCCATATAGGGGCTTCCACAGAGGAGGCCCAACTGAGGGCTGGACTTGAGGTCGCTAAGAAAATTGTAGAACTTCTTCGCAAATAAGAGGGAGACGACATGGAACGAAACCTCCTTCTGCTATTTTTTCTGCTGTCCTTACTCTTAATTCCTCTAGCCTCAGCTGAGAGCGTTTATTATTATCCATCACTAAACGAAGTAAACTCCATTTTCTCTTCGAATCTAACCTACCAAGTAGTCTCCGGCAATGAAACTTGGGCTAAAGAATGGGGCATGGTTATAGACGAAACTCTTCGAGCAACCCTGAGGAGGGGAAAGAATCCAAACTGTATAATTCTAGTTGGGAATTTGAAGAACAACGCTTACATGAGAAAAGTATGGTCTCAAACTCACCTTCCAGCAAACTACTCATATCAACCGGGGATCATAGTACTGGATAATGGGCGGTTAGTGCTTTTTGTGGGATCTTCACGGAACTTTTACAAAACTATGAGCGTTTTTAACTCCTTTCAAATGCCCCTATCATATCAGATTTTCCTGTATTTTCTGATAGTGATCTTTGGGATTCTGTTTCTCTTGGAACTTAAGAAATGGAACAGGGGTACTACATATTCTTATTCCCTGGTTTTTCTTCTCTATCTTGTGTGGCTATCTAATCTTTCAACTTCTCAAGTATCTTCTAGTTTTTATAGGGTTCTTGGTCAGACAATGAGTAAAATTCCCCACATCTTCAATCTCTTGGACAAATACTTTCCTATCAGCGTCTTTACCATTGAGATAACCAGTCTGTTGGTTCTCTTTTTTTTGATGTCTCTCTCTTTTTATATAGTCCCCCCTCATGCGAGAGACGTTGGTTTCATTGTGTTTGGCCTTATGTTCTCCTCTCCGATTATTAGGGAGTATGCCCATGTTGTTCGGCTTAATGTTTTTGGTCTGCTCACTCTTGCACTTTTTCTTACCATTCTCTCAAACGTGGATTTTCCAAAGAGAAGAAGGTTTCTTCGAGCGTTTACTTTCTTCATTCTAGCTGTACTCACGGTAATAATGTACATTCTCAATCCTTTTTTGATATTGACAGCACTTGCCATGATACTTTCGTATCCCAACAGAAGAACTGAGATCATAGTTTATTTGGCCTTTGTCCTAATAATTCTTTCGAGACTGGGTTTCTCCAACCTTAGTGTGTCTGAATTTCACTTAGAACCTGCAGTTGAGTTCTTATGGAACTCTCTCTTGTCCTTATTACTATTTCTGTATTCGTATTTTAAACTAATAAAAGAGGACATAAACTTCCCCATAGGGCAGGATAGAGTTGTGTTACTTTCTTTTGTATTTCTTCTCCCGGGATTAGTTTTCAGTTCCCTTGATTTACTTCCCTACGAGATCCTACTGGTATCATCACTTGCGATTCGAGCTGTTACAATGTTAAGAGACGAGGAGTTGGAAAAGACTAAAAAATCATAAGGAGTTGTTCCTCCATTAAAACTTTACTGCTCCTATGATTGCACCTCGAAGGAGAGGACCTATTTCGTATATTATTCCTGGAGCATCTGTTCCTTTTTTAAGAACAAGCAATGTCTCCATAAGGCCAAGTTCCTCGATTCTTTTGACGTCTCTGGCATGATTTGTTTTTACAAGGGCCCTCTCAATATTCTCACTTATCGTACCAGTTATGAAAAGTTTGTCATAACCGTCAGCCGTGTACTTCTTAATGATTTTCTCCTGTTTTTTTTCAAAACTTGCCGTAATCTCTCGAGTTCCAAATTCAACTTCTTCTATCCTAACTGTTACTGGAATGTTATCTACCCACCCATATTTCCTAATCATTTCCTTCACCGGAATGTTTTCAAAGGTTCTTTTAAGGTAGTATATGGGGATTAATGCATCCTTTGGTCGGGGTGTTAGGATTCCTATGTCCACATACACTCCGTAACCGACCTTCTCAAGATCGTAAAATCTCCCCCTATACTCTTTACCCTCCTCTATTAGGCTTAATTTTACTGGAATTTCCCCAAACTCTCTTTTGATGAGGTTCGCTGATACTTCGGAGTCTTCGCCCGTGAGTGCAACCTTGACCCATTGCTTTTGTATTATTGAAAGTTTCCATGTAACATCAAGTTCTTCTAAGAGTGCTCTAAGTTTTCTATCCAGCTTTTCAAATCCGCTTCTGTCCCCATATATTTTTTCACTTATAATAACCTCCATGATCATTCCCTCTTTTTCTCTTGTTTTTCTTTAAGCCGATCTCTCTCTCAAGTTGTTCAATTTTTTTTCTGATTTCCTCCAGTTCCTTGGAGTTATCATACTGATTTAAGATTCTCCTACATATTGGGCATTGGAACTCGTACTCTAAAGCTTCATCAAATGTCATTTTAGGATGATCAGGTACTCCACACCAATAATAAATTTGTTCTCCTTCTTCGAGTTTCTTTTTCAATTTTTCGAGCTCTTTTCTTTTCTTTGTCATGATAACCTTGGGAAGTTTTTCCATATTGAGTTTCCAATAGTAGTAGTACCATCCAGTTTCTTGATCCTTTATTCTTTTGAATTCCGCTATCCCAATTTCATTTAAGGCGTAAAGGATTTTTCTAACAGTATTCACTCTGATTTTAGTTTTTTCGGCCAATTCTTCATCCGTTTGATAGTCCTTCCCTCTCAGAGCTTTGATTACAGCAATGGCTTCATCCCCACCAATGGATTCGGCGAGTTTCTTAAGTTCTCTCTCGAGTCTTCTCCTACTCACTACAATCAACCCCCAATTCAATCTAATAACTCCCCAAGGGGCACTCCCTAATATGGTTCGATAGATTCCTATATATTAGGTTTTTGTTCGATTAGATGCTCATATGAACAGAAGAGAGCATGGAATTAATCTCCAAAGTATTCATCAATAAGTTCTTTTGCGGATGGCTTGTAGAGACTGAGCACCTCTATTTTCTCTATTACATTGCCCTCTTTTAGTTTTAATTTCACTTTCCCCCCATAAACTTGAAGATCGTCAAGCATGCCGTAAATGGCGTCTTCAGCCTCGAGGGGGCTTTTAAATCTCATTATAAATTCCTCGCCATTAACTATTAGCTTTATCCACCATTCATTTTTTCTTTTAAAAGGTCTGGTTATTTTTGGTTTGAAGTTATCGATGATTATTTCCAAGCTATCACCCCCGTTAGAGCTAGTTTATCCTTCGAAAAAGATAATTTTTAAGACTTTCCCATGGACTAGAGGGGCAGATCTAATTTTAAGTTTTCTGCGATTTTCTTGACTTCATCAAAGGTTACTATTGTACTTCTTGCACCTATCTTTTGGACGGTTAGGTAAGCTAGAAGCATTCCAAGCTTCGCTGAATCTACGATATCCCATCTTCTTATGATGCCATATATAACTCCCGCGTCAAACGCATCTCCTGCTCCAGTGGAATCAATGACTCTGGCACTCAATCCCCTAATCTCAAAAACGTTTCCTTGTTCATCTCTTACCAATGCCCCGCCCCCATTGAGAGTTACAATGACGTTCTTTGCTCGACTGAGATGTAGATCTAGTTTTCCAAACTTTCTCCGGTACTCATCTTCGTTCATCAGTAGGTAGTCAACAAGGCTTTCTATTTGAGATGGGAGAGTTGCTTCACCGATGTCAAGTGAAATAGTTTTTTTAGTCACTCTAGCAAATTTCACGGCCTTCTCAACAAGATAAGGTGGATTAGAGGAAAGGTGTAGGTGTTTTCCTTTCTTCGCGTATTTCTTTGAAAAATTTCTAAACCTGTTGGCACCAGGGTACTTTATTATCCTCTTGTCTTCACCATGAACTAAAGATATTGCAACCCCCGACGGTTCTCCTACTACTCTGATCCCCCCTGTATCGACGCCTATTCTTTTGAAATATTCAAGATGTGCCTTCCCAATTTCATCGTTTCCAACTGCTCCAATGTACCCACTCTTAACCCCAAAATGGGCCAGCCAGCTTATGGTATTGGCGGCCGCTCCACCAAGTCCAAAGTATGCTTCTTTTGCTTCCATCTTCTCGTGAAATTCTGGAAATTTATCAAGAAGAAGTATTACATCATAGTTCAGGTTTCCCATCCCTATAACGTCCATCAAAAACCACCCTGCTCCCCTTGAGTTTAAAAACTCTGTGGTGCGGGGGCGGGGATTTGAACCCCGGAACCCCTGCGGGACGGGACCCTCAATCCCGCGCCTTTGACCAGGCTCGGCAACCCCCGCAAAACTGGTGGGCCCGCGGGGATTCGAACCCCGGACCTCCACCTTGTCAGGGTGGCGTCATAACCAGTCTAGACCACGGGCCCAACCCAGAGATGGTGGACCGGCCGGGATTTGAACCCGGGGCCTCCGCCTTGCCAAGGCGGCGCTCATACCAGGCTGAGCTACCGGCCCATACAAGCCGTAACCTCATTTCAAGACCGAATTTATAAACTTTGTGGTATCTTCAGGCCAACGTTTTTTAAAGTTTTACTGTTAAACTGCCCTTGGGTGTTTGAGATGGGAAAGAAAAAGAGCATCATCAAGGACGGAGACATCGTTCTTCCAGGCGATTATTTAGGCGTTATTGAGGAGTTTTTGCCTGGAGAAGGTGTCATAGAGGTAGAAGGAGAACTGAGGGCCACTTGTTCGGGTAAAGTTAAGGTTGACTCAAAAAAAAGGATTATAACCGTTGAACCCCTAACGGACCAGCCCCCTCTTCCGAAACCCGGTGATATAGTTATTGGAAAAGTCATAGAAGTAAAACCTCAAGCAGTCCTTGTTCAACTTATAAGAATTGAAGGACGTGAAAACGATAGGGAAATAGCCATGTCTAAGCTCGCTGGCATTCACATTTCCCAAGTTAAGGAAGGTTATGTTAAGAACCTTTCCGATGAGTTCAAGGTTGGGGATATTGTAAGGGCCAAGGTCTTAATAACTGTTAAATCTCCAATTCAACTGACTACCAAAGGGGATGAATTTGGAGTTGTTTTTGCCCTCTGTTCAAGGTGTAGAACCCCCTTGGTTAGGAGGGATGAAAAACTTATATGTCCGAAGTGCGGAAGTGTTGAGACAAGAAAACTCTCAAGGTTTTACAGAAAGTTGGTGATACAATGATAAAAAGAACTTTCACATTGCACGTCCAAGATGATAGAGAAAAAGAAGAGCTCCTGCGGGAAATAGGGCAAAAAAACTTTCCTACTTTCTTATATATTCACGCTAAATTGAACTCGATAAAGTTTAGCGTTCAGGGAGATCGGGATAGTGTGACAACAACTATCAGAATCATAAAGGACACACACTGTAGGGTTAGGAAGAGACTATATCCAGATGATAGGGGGCTGTACCATTATGCCCTCGAGGATATAGAAAAATATAGTGTCTCACTCCCAATGATCTTGAAAGTCTTAGAGTTGCTTAAAGATAGACCGAGAATAGAGGGGAACGAACTCATAACGGGAGTTGCATGGGATGAATTTCTTGATATCCTCTCCAAGATAAAAAGAATCTTAGAAGAAGTAGCCCCAATAACCACCAAACAGATTAGGGAGGTTGTTGTTCCAGTTTCCGTTGCCTTTGAGATTGATCCCAATGATGTATTTGAGATACTCTCGAGAAAAAAGGCCTTGATCTGGAGGGAAGATAGGTTTAAATACGAACTAATAAAAAACAAGGAGCACACAATGAAAGAGATACTATCCGAGCTGGGGAGTGATGGGGATGAAAATTGAGATTGTACAGAGAAGTGGTTCGATGTTAGAGTTTTACCTTGAGGGTGAGGATCACACCTTTGCGAGCCTCCTAGTTGAGGAACTAAGAAAGGACAAACATGTTAAACTGGTCGGTTATTCGGTAGATCACCCTATTTTAAATGCTAGAAAGCCAAGGATAAAAGTTGTGACCGATGGCAAGATATCACCCAAGGTCTGCCTCGAACAGGCTTCGCAGAGAATATTTGATCGAGCTAGAGTAATTCTTGAAGCGTGGAAGGGAGCAATTAAAGAATGAGTTTGTTTGTTCTTTTTATCCAGACAACTTCACTAACAAAAGGATTTCAAAGTTGGGAGACTCTACTATTTTATGTTTTTTTCTGGTCTTAAGCGAACACTTGGGAAGCCAAGGGGGAGATAAGGATCCGAACACATCCCTTCAATGACAATTTTCTTCGAAAAATGAGGAACATCTTCTGAAAAGTTTAAAACACTACACATATAGTCTCCTTTAGAGCTATTGTCCCATTAAGTTATTAAGTTAATCATAAGCAAGTATTTATATATAACTTCCGCAATGTCTCTTTAGGCATGTTTATTACTCCTTTTGAAGACACTAACTTTCCAAGACCCGCCCCATTAATTGTCATTGGAAAAGCCTTTGGTACTCTCTCCAAAGAGATTGAAAACAAGCTATAGAAACTCAAATACTTGTCAATATTTCTATTAATCCTTGTTTTGTTGGTATTTTTGAAAATTTTTCGGGATCCTTCACCTTTAGCATTATTGGAACGTCTCCAAACAGCTTGAGAACCTTTCCAAATGGTATTGCTCCTTCCCCAGGCATTAGATGAAGATCTCCGACCCCATACGCAAGTGCATCCTCTGGTTCTACCTGGGGAAACAGTTTTCCGAAGTTGTCGTGGATCATGAGTATCACTGTCTTATCAGTTCCCAGTTTGACATCTTCCAATAGTTTGTTTTCTTCACCTTGAGCGCTTAGAAAAGCATGGGCAACATCCAACGCAAAGCCAACGTTTTCCCTATTAACGCTATCAACAACGTAAAGAGTGTCTTTAACACTAAACGTATTTTCAAGGGCTATCTTAACTCCAAAAGGAGCGACCATATCAGCCAGTTGCTGAAGGGCCTCTATCTCTAAGTCAAGCCTACCGGTTTTTCCACTTTGCATCACTATTACCTTGGCACCTAACTTAACAGCAACATCCGCTACGGCCTTTGCGACCCTGTAGTGTCGAGTGTAGTAGATATGATCTCTAAGATTTACAGAGACTGGCATTCTGACAATGTAGTTTATTCCAACTCCCCGGAGCGTAACTTCGAGTCCCCTAAGTTTCTTTTCCACTACCTGGCCGTTTTTGATTATCCCCAGAGCATGCGGAAATATTGAAACAAAATCGTAGTTTTTGATTTTGACTTCTGCTAAGATGGAGGCCAAGCTTCGGTTTTTCGTTATAAAGTGTGGGTATACTGTCACCCCAATCTCCACGATGCTCACCGAATAAAGTTGGGGGGAATGTATAAAAGCTTTGGTGGTAATCATTTGAAGGAGTGTTGGGAAATGAGGGAAAGCGTTTGGAAATACCTGTCACTGATACTGGCAATACTGCTAGCTCTATCTTCGGTTTCAATAGTGCTCCTCTCTAAAAGTTCCGGAACCATAGTGGTCGTAAGTAAGGGCAATACCTCCTTAGTACTACCCAACTTTACCGTAAACTGGAGCCCAACAGTCTCGGAGCTTCAGGACAGGCTGGCTTTTTTAAAAGAACTTGTGAGATCTACCAACAAGACCAACGTGACCATAGCAGTTGTACCTGTTTTTGGTGTTATTGACGATTCCTCTGCCCTTCAGCTAGTTCCTCTTCTTCGTAGAATTGCTCGGAACTCGTCAATTGGCGGAGTTCTACTGTGGATTGAGAGCCCGGGGGGAGACGTTGGAGCGGTTATGAACATATACTCAGTAGTTAGAGACGTTGCATTAGTCAAACCCGTCGTCGCCTATACTGGTGGACTCGCAGCATCGGGGGGATACTATATTGCCTGTGGTGCCGACAAGATAGTTGCAAATTCCCTCGCTCAGGTAGGGAGCATTGGAGTTATCTACGTTCACTACGACCTCCATCAGAACTACGCCAAAAACGGGATAATAGTTGATGTTTTTAAGACAGGTCCTTACAAGGATATGGGCGCCGAATGGAGGGCGCTAACCCCCCAAGAAAAGAAGATGATTTGGAACGAGGTTTACACATACTTCTCGGTCTTTTTGGAGGCTGTGAGTCGCGGAAGGCACATGCCTATCAAAGAAATCCGGGAAAAATATGCTTCTGGAAGAGTGTGGTTTGCCAAGGACGTTAACGGGAGTCTAGTAGATAGAACTGGGGGAATGGACGTTGCCCTCTCTATCCTTGAATCCCTCATGAACGTCACCTCTGCAAGGATCGTGACATATTCCATTACTCCTACTTATACCCTTCAGTTTACTGACTTGTATCTATATCTTGATCCAAGGTATCTGCCGAGGGGTTAAGGGGGCACCCGAATGAAGGACAACGCTGAGAGCATTGTTTGGGTCTTAGTGGCGGTCGTTATTTTATATTTAGTATGGATAACTGTTAGTCCTGTGATTTCTCCCCTTATTCTTGCCGTTACCATTGCGTATATAATATATCCCCTTCACGAGAGAATGAGGAAAAGGATAGGAAATCGAATTTCAGCTGTTCTTTTAACATCGATACTCGCCCTTGTCTCCTTTGCTTTTGTGATAGGTTTTGCACTGTGGATGAATGAGGTTAAAAAATATCTTGTAAGTTATTTAGAGGACTTTACCTCATGGATAACCGGGTTTAACTCCTCTATGATGCCTTTTCTTAGACACCTATCAGAAGCCATCACAAAACGTCTTGAGGCTTACATTGTGGGTTATACATATTCTATTCCGAAACTCATACTGGAAATCGTTGTCATGCTCTTTGTTTTTTACGGTGTTGTTCTCAACTTGCCCTCGATTAAAAGGGAAGTTCGAGAGATTATCCCATCCAGCACACCCCTCGGGTTAAAACTCTTAAAGAGCATTGAGGAAACGCTTAACGATGTGATAAGAGGATGGCTCCTTTTTGGAACCCTAAAAGGAATGTCCCTTGCCTTCGGTTTATGGGCCTTAGCAAAATTTCCAGTAGCAGGGTCTATTGCGATTGGTTTGATGGGGGTGATGTTTGAGTTATTGCCCGTTCTAAGTTCATGGATGCTTTGGATTCCGATAGTAGTTTATCTGCTGAAGTTGAGTTATTTAATGAATGCTTTCTCTTTCGCTTTCTACGGCTTCTTTTTTGTCTCCCCAATCCCAGATTGGTACATAAAACCGAAAATAGTCATGAGAAGAAGAACTGTCAATCCTTTGGTGTCCCTACTTGGAGTTTTGGGAGGTCTCATGGCTTTTGGGCTCGTGGGTGTTATTTTAGGGCCTGTTTCGATATCCCTTCTTCAAACTTTGATAGTTGAATGGAAAAAAAGGCTATAGGTAACTGTACTTTTCCTACCATTAGACTTTTATCCCTTTATCAAAACACTAAATTTGGAGCGATGAAGATCTCTAGGGTATCTGACTGAAAAATGATGAAAACCAAGAACTGAGCTCATTCCTCTATTTCCTCAATTTCCTCAAGGATTTCCTCGAATTTCTTGAAGTCCTCTGTTTTGACTAGGAGTGTTACGAACTCGTCTATCTCGTTCTTCTCGAGAAAGGCTCCAGCCAAAAGCTTCCCTGTATAATGGTTGTTCTTTATCTCCCAGAACATGTAAAACTCTGGAAAGTTCTCCTTTATCTTCCTGTATGCGACACCGTACTTGGAATCCTTGAGGGGATTCTGCTCGAGGTAGAAGTGGCCCGGCTCTAGCTCAATCATGTGGAGAATGGTACCTCTTTTTGTCCTTACAAGCTTCACTTTAACATCCCATTGCTTTATAACCTTCATTCCCTTCACCTGTTCACCTTTTCTTTTTTCTCTTAAATCTCTTTCTTCTCTCTCTTATTTTTTCGGCTATCCTCCTTAGAGTTTTCCCCTTAGAATAAGGGCTTTCAACAAAAATTCTACCTTTACTCCTAACGTTTTCGTCCACTCCAGAGAGTCTCGGATTTAAGGCATCATCTATGTTGAGCACTTTTATTCTAAGTTCATTTATGACATCTAAGACCTCCTGAAGCTCTGGATTCTCAATGGCAACTGTTTTGGGAACTTCTCGTCCAAGGCGTCTGCTTAGTCTTGAATTTAGTTCGCTGATCCATATTACGAACTTTGGCATTTCCAGCACCTAAAAACATTTAATAACTGCGGGATTAAAATTCTTCCGGTGAAATACTATGGAAAAGAACCTCATAGAGTACCTTGAGTCAATGGAGAAAGGGGATATAGTAATCGTGGAGTATCACCCTGATTCAAAATCCGATAGAGTGATATGGGAGTTTATACTCCAATCATTGGCAACAAGGGGTTCAGTTGTGGTTGGCGATTTCTATGGTGTGGGGGATGTCTCTTTTCGCTCTTATATTAGGGCCATAGGTGGAGAGGAGTATGGAAGGATTATGGAACTAATAAAAAACATTAGAATAATTAAAATAATGTCGGGAGCGGCAACTTATGGGGAGGTCATCGAAGAGATAAACCCAAGCTACACGGCTTCGAGTTTTCTCCTGTCCTATCACTCAATAATAAACAAACTGCTCTCCTCTGCAAAACCTGAATATTTACTCACCTTTGGCGTTGCCCAGTACGTTCGCTTTGGGGGTATGAACGCTTTGGAAGGACTCGTGAGTGCCACTGGGGCCATACCAATAGAAGATTGGACGACTATTCATTTCATAAACGTAGATGCTCTCAAAAAGGAGGAGCTGGCAGTTGTGGAGGACATGGCATCAAAGATAGTTGAAATAACCAAAGAGAGAATAACTGGGAAGAAATTGTAATGCGGTGAGTTCATTGATCCAGGCTGGAAAATGGATTCTCCTCGTTGATAGAAGGGGAAAAAGGTACCTTGTGAAGGTCGAGGAGAAGGAGTTCCACACCGATTTGGGGATAATCAACCTTGCCGAGCTGAGGGGGAAACCCTATGGGAGCAGAATAAAAAGTCACAAAGGGGAAACCTTCGTGGCCCTAAAGCCGGACATCAACGACATCATAGCCAAGATGAGGCGCGGGCCACAGATAGTTCACCCGAAAGACGCGGGCATAATAATCGCCTACACGGGCATTTCGCCAGGTGACACCATCATAGAGGCGGGCGCCGGTAGTGGAGCTTTAACGATA
>Ga0256833_1002383_pt1 | contig 13181 bp, 11 predicted proteins | sample 356284metaG_FD_190535 | JGI IMG/M metagenome (GOLD analysis project Ga0256833, IMG submission 190535) | Hydrothermal vent microbial communities from Mid Atlantic Ridge, Atlantic Ocean - 356-284 | ecosystem: Environmental > Aquatic > Marine > Hydrothermal vents | place: Atlantic Ocean: Mid...
ATGGGACGGTGGCCCCCGCCAGCCGATTGCTCCGGGTACAACCTGGTCACCGGAATTCACCATCAAGCAGCAGGCGGCCACCCTCTGGTATCACCCCCATGCCATGGGCCTTACCGGAGAACAGGTCTATCACGGGCTGGCCGGTTTGGTCTATATCGAAGACGAAGTGTCCGACCAATTGGATATTCCGAAGACTTACGGCATAGACGACATCCCTCTGGTTATCCAGGATCGTCGTTTCTTCAGCGATGGCCGGTTTGCCTATGTGCAGAACATGCACGATGTGATGAACGGTGTCATAGGGAACTACCTGTTGGTCAACGGGGCCATGCACCCGACCCTCAAGGTTCCCGACCGTCTGGTGCGATTACGCCTGCTTAACGGTTCCAATTCATCTATTTACAGGATTGGTTTCGGCGACCAGCGTATCTTTCATGTCATTGCCTCGGACGGTGGTTTTCTGGAAACTCCTGCTGCCATGAACTCCATCGTTCTTTCGGCAGGCGAACGGGCTGAGGTACTGGTTGATTTTTCCGGCGGCGGCACATCGCTGAGGGTTGAACAGATGAAAGGCGGCAGTTTTACGGCCATGCGCATCACTACAACTTCCGGCAAGACAGGACTGGCGCGGGTGCCGACTCATTTACGTACACTGGATAGAATTCCTGAATCCGAGGCAAGCGGCGTCCGTGAATTCACCATGGAGACCATGGCCATGGGTGGCGGCCGGATGGGAATGGGCATGATGGGAAGAAGACTCACCATCAACGGCAAGAAAATGGACATCAATCGGATTGACGAACAGGTCAAGTTGGGAAGTACTGAAATATGGGAAATCACCAACCGTTCCGCCATGATGATGTCGATGCCCCATTCCATGCATCTGCATGATGTACAGTTTCAAATCCTGTCCAGAAACGGCAATGCGCCACCGCCTCACGAACGGGGACGCAAAGACACGGTTCTGATTATGCCGGGTGAAACCGTTCGCATCATCAGCCGGTTTCACGATTACACCGGAGTATACATGTATCACTGTCACCTCCTGGAACATGAGGATGACGGCATGATGGGGCAATTTGAGGTCATCAGCTGATGGTTTACGGGAGTGACACACATAACACCACAAAAATACTCACATTACAATGGGATACAAAAAAATGAAAACCGCAATTATACTCAGCCTGCTTCTATCAATTCTGATACTGACTGGTTGCAGCCATTACGGCATGCATCATTATTACAACGCCATGGATCAGGGCCGAACCATAACCAATAGCCATTTTCAACAAAGTTCAGGCTCACTGCAGCCTGACGGAAATTATCCGAGATAGGCGCTATGTCTTGTTCCTGGGGATATACTTGGCATGGCCGGTATTTTTATCACAGCTCCTTTTTCTGGCTTCTGCTTGTTGCTCTCCTGGCCGTTACTGTCGTCATCTTTCTCTTTCGGGGAAAAAACAACAGAAAAAAACAATGCCCCGGGTGCAGTTGTGAGGTGGAAGAGGCGTTTCTGCGCTGTCCGGAATGCGGTCATGGTCTCAAAAGTCACTGTCCGGGTTGCAACCGTATTATTGAGACGAGCTGGCAATTTTGTCCCCATTGCCGGGAACCGTTACGCACGACCGAAGCGCTCAACCTGAACAAACAGAAAAAAATATAACCACAGGCAGGCACGGTGTCTGCCTGACAAATAACCATAAGGAGATATACCAATGAAAAAATCTATGAAAACACAACTTGTTACATCAATCCTTGCGATTGGCCTCCTTGCCGGCACGGCCATCGCCCAGACAGGAACAACAACCACGCAGACGCATCACGGAGCCATGATGAACGGCCAGATGATGGGACCAGGCATGATGAATGGCCGGATGATGGGAATGCATCATGGCAAAGGAATGATGGGGATGGGGTGCAACGGTATGATGGGTGGCGGCATGATGATGCAAAAGATGTCTCCTGAACAGCGACAGCAGTTCATGGACCAGACCACTGATCTACGCAAACAGATGATGGAAAAACGTTTTTCCTATATGGAGGCCATGCGGAATCCGGCAACCACGCCCCAGGAGCTGGCAAAAATTGAAAAGGAAATGCTTGAACTGCGCACCAAAATGATGGACAAGATGAGCAGCATGCACAGCAAATAATTTTTTTTAGACATTTTGCCTTCGGAGTCGGGAGCGCCATGCGTCTACCCGGCTCCGGAAATTAATTGAGGATTGCCCATTTTCATAACAGCATAGCAGCGTCATTATTGTGCCCACTCCTGCTTCATGCCGGGTAAACGTTCACCAGCATCTCGGCGAACGGTTACCATGCCGGCTTATCCAGTGACGAGTTACGAAATTTTACATAAGGAAAGCGATGCTGTTCCCTCTTGCTGAGCAACGGTGAAAATGAAAAATTATGCCAGAATTTCAGCCAGCAGTTGTTGTAATTCATCAATCAATGTAGCGATTGGCTGTATTTTCTTTTCACGGGCATAGGTTTCTATTTTTACAGTATCGTCAGCTTCATCCTGCAGGCCGAGCATCACCAGAGATCCTTTTAATTTATGGGCCTTGGCGGCAATAAGCTCCATGTCGGCATCCGTAAATGCTCGTTCCAGATCCGTCAGGTCGATGCGAAGAGTATCAAGAGCTGTCTGCAGAAGTTTTTCAAACTGTTCATCGGTAAAGTTATACATTGAGCGTAGATGATCGCGGGCTTTTGCCAGGGGATCCGCATCTTCAGTGGATGCGATGTCGGCAGGCTCCCGCGTGTCGGAACCCTGTGCACTACCAGGGCTGAATCTGACCAGGACCCGATTGATTTCATTGAGCTGCAACGGTTTGCTCAGATAATCGTCCATGCCGGCCTGGGCACATCTTTCCCTGTCCGTTCTCATGACATTAGCCGTCAGGGCAATAATCGGGGTATAACTGCCTTGTATTTCTTTGACGAGTCTTTCCAGCAAAGGCCGCAGTTCATCGTCCACCTCGGCAACTTCTCCCCGCTCACATTCCCTGATCAGACGACAGGCAGTAATGCCATCCATTTTCGGCATCTGCATGTCCATCAGAACAAGATCAAACTTTTCAGATGCAATTTTTTCGAGGGTTTCAACGCCGTCCCGGGCAAGCGTTATCCTGTGCCCGTCCTGCTCCAGGGTCATCTGTGCCACTTCCCTGTTGGTTGCATTATCCTCGGCAACCAGGATAGATAATGAGCCAACATCTCTTGTCTCCGTGCCGACCGCCTGTTCGTATCCGGCCAACTGCCCGACGGAACCTATAGCAAGTTCGACAATGCAGTGAAAGATGCTGCCCCGCCCCTCCTCACTTTCCAGCCAGATGTCCCCGTTCATCAAAACGCATAGTTCTTTGCAGATGGCAAGGCCGAGACCGGTGCCGCCAAAATTTCTAGTCGTTGAACTGTCGGCCTGGATAAACGAATGAAATATTTCTTTCTGTTTATCTTTGGCCACGCCGATACCGGTATCCTCAACCGCACAATGCAGGATGGCCAATTCGTCTGTTTTGCTCTTCAGCTTGATATGAACAGCAATAAATCCCTGTTGGGTAAATTTAAAACTGTTACTTAACAGGTTGGTTAATATCTGCCGTAACCGCAGTTGGTCACCAATGAGAACGGCAGGTACTTCGGGATCAAGAACCGTTTTAAACTCCAGGCCGCGCTCGGATAGCTGAACGGAGAACATGCTTTCAAGTTGGTCCAGTAATCCTGAAACGGAAAACGGGCGCTTCTCAAGTTCAAGCTGACCCGCTTCTATTTTTGAAAGATCAAGCAGGTCATTGAGCAGGTGCAACAGAAAATCGGAAGAATGCCGGGCGCTGCGCAACATTTTCTGCTGTTCATCCTCAAGCGGAGTTCCTGAAAGCAACCTGAGCATCCCGACAATGCCGTTGAGCGGCGTCCGGATTTCATGACTCATGTTGGCCAGGAAGTAACTCTTGGCAAGGTTTGCTTTTTCTGCATTTTCCTTTGCCAGGCGCAATTTACGCATAACGGTTTTTAATACGGAGACATCGGTAAACATGGCAAACGCACCCGACCGCTCCCCGGAATCACCAAGCATGAGTGGAGTAATGGACACCAGACAGGAGAGTGAAGAACGATCGGATCGCTGAAGAACGACCTGCTGTCTTCGTGTCCTTTTACCGGTGTTGTCCCGCAGGCTCAGCTCAAAAAATTCCCTGTCTTTACCGGAAAAAAAATCGAGAATCGAACAACCGATAATCTCTTCACCAGGCCTGCCGATTATTTCAGCCATTCGAGGGTTAATCTCTCTGGTGATAAGATTATTATCAACCAGCCAGAACCCCTGATCGGTTGTCTGCAAAATCGATCGCAGGCGCCGATTGACGACCTCTTGTGCATCCGTACGTTTTTTTACTTCACGAGCAAGATCTTCATTATAGCGTGTAAGTTCATTGTATGATTTTTCCAATGCGGCGGACATCACATTAAACTGGTCTGCCAGCATTTCAATTTCATCACCGGTTTTCAGGTGAATTTTCCGGCTGAAGTTACCGTGGGCGATATCACTTGCCACCTTGGATATCTCGGAGAGAGGTTTGGTGATTTTCCGAAGAAACAACCCGCCGACAAAAATTCCAAGCAGTACCGTAAGCAATGCCCAGGTCAGGTTGGTATTAATAAGTTGGCGATTCTGGCGTACTATACCATCCATGGTTCCGCCAAGAGACACAAACCATGTCTCCTTGCCAATGGGAACCTTTTTAATGAGTTCAAACTTCTGCGTGGCCAACTGAAAAGAGACGGTGTCTTTACCGGCGATCCCCTCTTTTTTTCCGACAATGGACTGAATCTTCCCCTGATATTTTTCCGGCGGCCCTCCACAGAGATAGATATCACCGTCCGGTCGGAAAACACAGATCCAGAGGATGTCCCGATCCTTGAGTGTCTTATGCAGCATCTCTTCGACAAAACTCCAGTTCAGGGTAAAAAAGGCGCCCTGAACCGCTAAGGCCGCCTGATCAACAATGAGCTGGTCACGTTGCAGCAATGCATTTTCAAGATTTTTGGTCTGGCGGGTAATTGACAACAGGGTGGAAGTGCCAACGGAGAGAAAAACCAGCATAAAGATTAAAAAATTAATCTTGAAAAACAGGCTGATCCCTGTCGGTTCCCTTACCACGCCGGGATGTTCATTCGTATCCCGACCGGGAGATTCCTGCTGGTTCATGGAGATGGGAAAATCAGACGTAAATGGGTTTACCCGGGGTCAGAACCAGAGGCGTGGTTGCTGGAGAGGCGGTTTTAAGGTATTGAACAAATCTGTCGGCGGTCTGCTCCAGGGCCGGGAAGGTGCCGTAATGTTCCGGAATAACAAAAGCGGGTCGAATCATTTTGCAGGCATAGGCTGCTTCTTCAGGGCCCATGGTGAAGACATTGCCGATGGGAAGGATGGCAAGATCCGGTTTGTAATAATCACCAATAACAAGCTGCATGTCCGACATCAGGGCAGTGTCGCCTGAATGATAAATAGTCATGCTGTTTTCAAAGCTAAGGACATAGCCGACAGGACGGCCCATATATTTATTTGTCCCCGTAAACCCCGTCAGTTGGGCTCCGGAAGAATGTACGGCGTTAACCATGGAAATTTCTATTCCATGATAGTTGTAAGTAGCCCCGATATTGGCCAGCTGGAAGGTCATGCACCTGGCCTGCGGGATTTCCGACTTGATAAAAAAATCCAGCTCCCACGGGGCGATAATATCCGGATCATAACGAGCAACCAGCTTTTTCACATCGGGCAGCATGAAATGATCAACATGCCCATGGGTAAATAACAGAAGATCAACCTTGTCAAATCCGTCAAAAGATCGGTAGCGGGAAGGAGCTTTAGGGTTTGTACTGATCCAGGGATCGAGCAGAATGACCTTGCCGCTTTTGGAAACAAACTTAAAAGACCCGTGGCCAAGCCATTCAACCTGGATTTCCTTAGGTTTGGAATTCCTGTTTTCTGCAGGGGAGTGTGCTGGTTGGGCCGCTGAAGAAAACCGTGCAAGCCCCAGTGAGGCAAAACCAGCTGCCATTGCAGCCAAAAATTCTTTTCTCGTGCAATCCACCAAAGCCACATCTCCCAACGACAACACCATATTTACAGACACCTAAATTGAGCGATTTTCATTTCGCCCCAAGCTGTAGGTTTTGTGCTGTTTCATTGTAGTTAAGCCTACATGGGACAGCGCAAGGCCTACAGATTGGGGATGAAATGGAAATCCCGGAGGGTTTCACCCCCATCTGCAACATTTTATAAAGAAAACACTTATAATCATTTATCTTTTTTTATTTGCAGATGGGATGAAACGATCAATTTAGGAGACAGTTAAACCTCCCATTCCAGCATACGACTGAAAGCCGGGCGGACAAACGAAATATGATGAAAAATTATTTCTTAAACACCGTCTCAACAGGCATGAGCCTTATGACGACTCTATTATGGTGTCACAAGGCTCATGACTTTTACTTATTCTACTCAAAATGATATCACCCGCCAAATATGCAAGTCAAACAAAAACTTCAGTCGATGGACACCAGTTCAATGTCAAAAGTCAAATCCATGCCTGCCAGCGGCGGGTTAGCATCAAGGGTTATATGCGCATCCGTCACCTCGGTCACCAGGACGACAACGGTTTCCCCCCCTGGACCGGCCATCTGCAGCTGCTGACCGACTTCGGGATTGATATCTGCGGGAACCTGATCACGCGGAGCCTGAATGATCATCTCCTCGTTGCGCTGCCCATATGCCTTGTCCGCAGGAATGGTGACCTGTTTTTTTTCACCGCTGTCCATGCCGGTAACCGCCTCATCAAAACCCGGAATCACCTGGCCACTGCCAAGGGTGAACTCCAAAGGGTCGCGACCTTCGGAAGAGTCAAAAACTGTTCCGTCTTCCAATGTTCCGGTGTAGTGAATCTTTACGGTATCCCCCTGTTGCGCCTGTGCCATATTCTTGTCCTCTTTAGATTAAAAATGAAATTTGTACATGCATGTTACTATCAATCCGCTACGTTACCAATTCATCCTTGACTTGTCATGGTTTAAACTTAATCTTTAGGTAAACGTTCACCAGCACCCCATCTTCGTCCGATCAGGCCTCCTCACATAGCGGGCTATAGATTCGTCGGCCTGCTTGAACGAATACGGGGCACTGGTAAACGTTTACATTATGCCGGTAATGCGAGCGAAACAGCATCTCGGTGAACGGTTACATCTTTAGTATGTCTAACCCGGACATTTCACAGGTAAGCGTAAACTTCGACGACCTTTGTGAAATATCCGGGCTAAAAATTACCCATCTCGACATCACCAATGAACCACGACTCCCCTCCGGACCTGTTCCCAGACAATACAGGGGAATACTCCGTGGTCGCCGGGGGGGACGCGCAATACATTGCCGCCTGTGCGCTGGTTCTTGCAGCCATGGATATTGATCACTTCCAAAATGATAATCGTTTACTCGTACCCCGGGATAATGCTCACCAGGCCCGGCAACAGCTGCATGCCTACCTTGAAGAAAACAGCAACTGGCCTCCGCCGCCGCCCTGGATTGTTCAACGACAACGGCAAACACCACCACCGCCCACCCTGTTAATGATGGGCGGCCTGTTTCTTTTTTATCTGTTTACCGGCCCATGGCAACAGGGGAATCCCTGGTTTGCTGCCGGTGCCATTGACAGCCGACAGATCCTCGAACACGGTCAGTGGTGGCGTCTCATCACCGGCTTGAGCCTGCATGCGGATGGAATGCACATACTGGGCAACTGCCTGATCGGCGGCTTCATGGTCCACCTGCTCTGCATAACAACAGGCTATGGGTCCGGCTGGCTTCTTCTGCTGATTACCGGTGCTATTGCCAATTTTATAAATATCGCCATCAGAAGCGGCCCTCATTATTCAGTGGGTTTTTCCACCGCTGTTTTTGCCGCCATCGGCATTTTCAGTGGGTTGCAGATAAAAAGCGGCAGACATTCACCATTGAAGTTCCTCATTCCCCTGGGCGCAGGTGCCGGTCTGCTCGCCTTTTTAGGTTCCGAAGGTAAACAGACCGACCTTGGCGCCCACCTTTTCGGGTTTTTCTGTGGCGTAACCACTGGGCTGCTGATAACTATCACCGGGCTTATACAAATTGCCGACAAGAGCGTCATACAACGTTTTTTCTTTGGTTGCGCGCTGGCTCTTGTGGCTATCTGCTGGGGGTTGGCTGCGCTTCATAGCCCACAACCTCTTTTCTAAAGTCACCAGAAAAGACTTGTAAGTCCTGTGATTCCAGTTTTAAATATAGACTGATTTTTTTTAAAAAACTCCATATCCTGCCCGCGTCATCTGACGAGGGTGCATTGATTTCTCAACCTGTGAAGATAGAGGTCTTCCATGCCCATGAACCAACAGCCTCCATGGGGGCAAAAAAAGAAACCTTCCTCACCCGAAGATATACTCGCTGCTCTGATTCAAAAAATTCGTGACTCATTTTCAGGCAAGGATCCGCAGCAAAACCAGGGAGATGATGGAACACCCTCTCCCGCATCAGCCGGAAACAGCGGACCGGGTATCGGAAAAATTTTCCTGATTATCATGGCCCTGCTCGTCTTTAAAGGCGTCTATTCATCATTCTATACCATTGAGCCCGGCAAGGTCGGTATCATTCTCAGATTCGGTGAATACGCCCGCACCACGCAGCCGGGCCTCAACTTTAAGCTTCCCTATATGGAAGACCTGATCAAGGTTGATGTCGAATCAGTGCGTAAGGAGGAATTTGGTTTTCGAACCCGTCTCCCCGGCAAAACCTCTGTTTTTGATCGACGGGGATTTGACATGGAATCGCTGATGCTGACCGGTGACAAAAACGTCATTAACGTTGACTGGATCGTCCAGTACAAGGTCAGTGATCCGGTCAATTTTCTCTTTAAAGTCCGCAACGTACCACAGGCTGTCCGAGATGCATCGGAGATGGTTACCAGACGCATTGTCGGCAATATGGACTTTGATTATGTTCTCAGCAATCGGGAAATCCTTGCAGGTTCCGCCAAGCAGGAACTTCAGAAACAGCTGAATCTCCTGGAATGCGGTGTTTCCATAGTCACCCTCAGATTTCTTGACATTAACCCGCCCGACCCTGTCAAACCGGCGTTTAATGAGGTTAACGAGGCTGATCAGGATCGGAAACGGCTGGTCAACGAGGCTGAGGAAACCTATAACCGGGTTATTCCCAAAGCCCGCGGCAGCGCTAAAAAAATTGTCGAAGAAGCCCATGGTTATGCGGTGCAGCGGATCAACCGGGCAGAAGGCGAAACCAACCGTTTTCAGGCCATTGTCAAGGAATATCAACTGGCGCCGGATGTTACCAGGCGGAGGATGTATCTTGAGGCCATGCAGGATATCCTCCCCGGTGTCGACCATATTTATGTCATGGACAAAAAACAACAGACCCTTCTTCCGTTTCTCGATTTGGCAAAAAAATCACCGAAACCGGAAATAAAATAGGATACCGGCAGGAACTATTATGAAACATATAGTGCGTATTATTCTCCTTGGCGTGGTCTTCGGCCTTATCGCAATGGCCTGGGACGGCTTTTTTATCCTCAGAGAGGGGCAGCAGGCGGTTATTACTGAATTCGGTAAACCCGTCGGCCAGCCGGTCACAGACGCCGGGCTCCATTTCAAACGACCCGTAACCCAGAAGGTCCAATATTTCGAGAAACGAATACTTATCTGGGACGGTGACCCCAATCAGATACCGACCAACGATAAAACCTTTATCTACATCGACAATACCGCTCGCTGGCGCATCTCCAACGCGCTCCGTTTTCTGCAGGCGGTCGGCACTGAGGCAAGAGCGCAATCGCTGCTTGATGACATCATAAACGGAACTGTCCGGGATCTGGTCAACAAAAACAACCTGATCGAAATTATCCGCAGCTCCGACTGGAAACCCGATTATATGATGTCGACGGTGATGTCAACCACCAGGGGAGGAGATATGACCAGACCACCCAAGGTGGGCCGGGATAAAATCAGTCAATTCGTCCTCAAGGCCGCCTCCAGCGTGACCCCGAAATATGGCATCGAGCTCATTGATGTCATGTTCAAAAGGGTCAACTATATCGATACGGTGCGCAAAAAAGTCTATGATCGAATGATCTCGGAGAGAAAAAGGATTGCCGCTGAAAAACGTTCCGAGGGCGAAGGACGAAAGGCGGAGATTCTTGGCAAGGTGGACCGGGAACTTAAAGAGATTACCTCAAAGGCGAAACGGGAAGCTACCGAAATACGAGGCAAGGCGGATGCCGAGGCCACAAAAATTTATGGCCGGGTCTACTCGAAAAATCCGGAATTCTATTCTTTCCAGAAAAGCCTGGAAAGCTACAAAAATATAATTACCGGCAACACCTCACTTATTTTGTCAACGGATTCTGATCTCTTTGAGTACCTGGAGTCCCTTAAAAAATAATATCCATGGCGCCGGAAGACATCCCGGCGCCGTATCCCGGATTCGGCGCCGGAAATAGATGTTACTACTCCAGCGCTACCCCCGGTCCTTCATCGGCAAAGCTCGGTCGCTGGTCCGGTGAATAGGCTATCCGTCCGCGCTCATTGAGCAGGATTTCAAAACGGGTGACATCCGCATCCGTCATTGCCTCAATACCAAGTCGATCAAAACGGCAGGAACAACCAATGAGCTGCCCGCCGCACCAGGGACAAACCTCGACGGGACAGCCCAGCTCATGAACCTCTCCGGTCACGGCATGACAGGCCGGACATACATCCGTATCTACCTGCAGAGGCTCGTAAAGGGGCAGTTCCTCCGCCCTGCGGCAATATTGATGGAAGGCCGTCAGGTCCTCATAGTCAAAAAAGTCCAAAAGATCATTCTCCAGATGCCCTTGTTCAAGGGTGCCATGGAACTCGATTCCTTCGCTGGAGATCAGATATAAATACGCAGACAATCCGGTCATGGCTGCCAGGAGGAAAACGCCCCCGGATCTGGCGACCGTGCGTATTTCCTTGACATAATCATCAACAGCGCCGGGGAGAGTGGAATAAAATTCCAACAGCAGATCCAGAGCCATTTTATCGTCCCGGTAGCGCAGGAGTAGATCAGTCGCCTCTTCCATGTTCTTTTCCGGAACCGCATATTCCATGGCCCGGGCAATGGCACGCCGTTGTTTTTTTCGTTCATCCATTATTTTGTTTCCTGCATTCATCAGCAATCAGGTTTCGCAGACGGCCGGTTTCCGATGCAATATCTTCTGCCTGGGAAATCGCCGTCACCACGGCGATTCTACATGCTCCCAGACCGACAACCTCCGGAATATGACCGGCTTTAATACCGCCCATAACCGTGAACGGCAGGCAGCAATGCCTGGAAAAACGCTCGATGGCCTGTGGTCCCAAAAAACTTGCCAGCCCCTCCTTGGTGCCGGTGGGATAGAGGGGGCCGATATTGTAGTAAGATACCGGACAACCACCCCGCTGTTCCTGACGGCCCAACTCCATTGCCTGCTCCTCACTGTTGCATGAAAGACCAATGATCATATCCGGAGCGAGCATGCGCACCGCCTCCGGCGGCAGATCATCCTGGCCGACATGAATTCCATCGGCATCGCTCAGGAGGGCAATATCAAGACGGTCATTCACCAGGAATAAGGCACCGGCCTCCAGTGTCTTACGGCGAAAATATCGCGCCTTTTCCAGGAGTTCTCCATCGTCCGAATCCTTATCGCGCAGCTGGACAATAGCGGCGCCACCGGCAAGGACGCCGTCAAGCCACTCTCTGTCATTGCGACCGGCGGCCAGCCGCTCGCAGGAAACGGGATATATATCAACGCTCTCAACAAACCGCTGCAGGCGTTGCTTATACAGTTTTGAATTGTTCATTTTCTTAGAATATTACTCCCATACATCTGAAACCTGACCCTTCTCCCATACCATTACCTTTATAAGGATAACCGGAAAACCATTGCAGGGCCGGAACCTTGCCGGGCATTGATCTTGATATTTTTACTCTTTTGGACTATACTGTAAATCTGTGTGTAGAGATCGGTATTACTCGCTGTCGGCATTTGTTTGCATCAAGGCTACCAGGTAGCATCTTCTTTTATTGTACCCGAACAACAGTTTCCCGGCATTGTTTTTTTCCGGCCGGGAAGGAACGATTCTTCCTCTACACCAAATTTACGGAATGCTGAAACTCCGAGTTTCAGGTCGCAGTTACAACATCAAAACAGTCTTTTCCAATCGACCCTGAATCACAGGGTGGTCAATGAGAAGAGGCAAGCCTGCAGCATGACCCAAAAAGCCTGAACCCGTATTTTTTAAGCAACATTTAATTTAAGAAATACAAGGAATTATGACAAACACAACAGATTCGCAAAAAGCCAAGCTCATTATTGACGGTAAAACCTACACTTTTCCCATCGTTGAGGGATCAGAAGGTGATCGCGGTATCGACTTTAAAGATCTACTGCAACAGACCGGCTGTATAACCATTGATCCTGGTTTTAAAAATACAGGATCCTGCTGTAGTGACATCACCTTTCTTGACGGCAACAAGGGGATTCTCCGCTATCGCGGATACGCCATTGAAGATTTGGCTGAAAAATGCCTCTTTATTGAAGTAGCCTACCTTTTACTCCATGGCAAGCTGCCCAACGCTAAAGAACTTGAACGATTCAAAGGGTTGCTGGAACGTTTCTCCCTGCTGCATGAGGATATGCTCCACTTCTTCGACCATTTTCCCCCCAATGCATCGCCCATGTCCATTCTATCGGTCATGGTCAATACCCTCCATAATTATTACCCGGAAATGAGCGATGATCCACTGGAAAATGTCGAAATGACGGCAGCCCGGCTTATTTCAAAAATCAGAACCATTGCCGCCTTTTCTTATAAAAAATCCATGGGCCATCCCCTGGTTTACCCGAGCAATGATCTGTCCTACTGCGGCAACTTCCTCAACATGATGTTTGACAAACCGGTTAAACCGTACACCGTAAGGCCTGAGGTGGTGGCCGCATTAAACAAGCTGCTTATCCTGCACGCCGACCATGAGCAGAACTGCTCCACGGCCACGGTCCGCATGGTCGGCAGCGCCGGCGTCAACCTGTATGCCTCCATTGCCGCCGGCATCAATGCTCTCTGGGGCC
>Ga0256833_1002384_pt1 | contig 13175 bp, 13 predicted proteins | sample 356284metaG_FD_190535 | JGI IMG/M metagenome (GOLD analysis project Ga0256833, IMG submission 190535) | Hydrothermal vent microbial communities from Mid Atlantic Ridge, Atlantic Ocean - 356-284 | ecosystem: Environmental > Aquatic > Marine > Hydrothermal vents | place: Atlantic Ocean: Mid...
CATCTTCTGCCTTGGTACTCCTGTACCATCAAGGCTGGTAAGATACCATAACAGCAGATCGTATATCTGTTTTTCTTGCTGATTCTGCCTGCACCACAAATCCACAAGTTCCATTGCCAGGCTTGCCATCACAAAACTGGTGTAATCCGTACGAAGGGATTCAAAAACGTTTTTCACCGTCGCGTTTTCCAGAAAAAACAGGGTTGATCGTGACGATTCCCTAATAACTGCATGGAGGAACGTTGATGGTTCAAGGGCATTCATGAACCTGCGCTTGCTTTTTCTTGCACCCTTTGCCACGCATCTGACCTTACCATGCTCAAGGGTAAAAAGAGTCACTACAAGGTCACTCTCTCCCATGGCGTTTGAGTCAAGAACTATGGATTCGTAAACGTTACTGCCAGACATGCCTTGTTAAAAAGTGGCCAAAGTCACCCTAACAACTAAATTCATCATAAAAGACAACTTGATGGACAATTTGTTCTATCATTCTGGTAAGTTTGGCATAAAGGTCCTTAGTAAAAACGTAACAACCGCTAAGATTGCCATCATGGTGTATGTGGTTTGTACCGGTTTATGAAATTTTCGATCAATGACAAGGACCTTCATATATGACATTACAACCGCGGCTATGATAATCAAAATCACTTCGACTATGTTTGAAAGACTTTGGGCACCATATCCTGATGCAGCCAGTCCTATCCATAGTGCAAGGGCTGGCAGAGAAGAAAACAAGAACCATCTGGATTCATTCCCCCTCTTACGGGAGCTCAGATAGGCAGGCAAACAGAGCATTAGCCCTACAACAAACAGGAATGGAAAAATTATAATCACCTAGCTTGGTTATTTACCTTTTAGCGTTTTTTTTGATAAGGGGCTTGAGCTGGTGGAGTTGACGACTTCCTCAAGAAGTATCTTTGGCCCTGTCTTTTCTTTCACTGACAAGCTGTTGTCTCCTGCCTCAGAAGGAATCATGGTCCCGACAGTGGAGTTTGTACCTGGTTTGGAAGAGGGCGAAATTCCTTCTGAAAAAAATAGATAGTAGCCACCGGCAGCAAGGAGCAAAATCAGCAAGACAACCACTGATAAAAGGAGTATTCGCCGTGGCTGCCGGACACCAACATCAATTGGAGTGGCAGAGGTCATCTCCTGCTGTCTGTTGCCCTGAAGTGGCTTTTCCTTCATGTCTTCTTCAAGACGTAGTATTGCCTCTTCCGGGTCGATGCCAATATAGTCTGCATAACTTCTTATGAAACCCCTTACGAACACCTCTGCAGGCAGGTCATCGAACCTGTTTTCCTCTATGAGCCTAAGACGGCTTATAGAGATCTTTGTGCCCTCTGCTACCTCCTGTATGGAAATCTGCCTAAGTTGTCTTTCCCTTTTAAGGAATTCCCCTACTGTTTCCTTTGCCATGGAGTCAAGACCTGCCTTTTGCTTTGTTAAGTGCCCCTTTCATACTTACAACAAGATCCTGATGGTGGACTTGGACCTTAGCTCGTTCAACCAGTCCTGGAATCTCTGATTTATTTCCTGATCGTACAGCTTTCTCCTAACCTCTTCCATTGTGGCCGGGTCCACGTCAACATCCTTGCTGTTTGATATGCCTGAAAGTCGCAGGATCTCAAAACCAAGGGGTGTTTTGAGAACGCCCGAGTATTCACCAGGAGAAAGCCTCTTGACTGCCTCTTTGATATATGGAGCCATCTCATCCAAGCTGAAAACTCCAAGTCGAATATCCTGTGCCGCCGGGACATGGCTTGAAAACCTTTTTGCTGCCTCTTCAAAAGGCACCCCTTCCTTTAGCGCCCTTAGGGCCTTCTCTGCCCTTGCCTTTGCCATTTGCTCGGCCTGTGGCCCGTCTCCCTCCGGCACAATACAGATGTGCTCCAAGATGTAAAAAGGCCCTTCATAACCTGTTGAGCCCTTTTGTTTCCTAAGGTAATCCTTTACCATTTCATCAGTAATAACTATTTTGGATTTTACTTCTGCATTTACAAGCTGAAGCCTTTCTATCTGGGTTGCTATCTGCTTTTTGTAATCTTCTAAGGTTACTCCCTCCTGGTTGAGCCTCTTTTCAAATTCATCCCTGGTGATGCCGTTGTTCTTACAGATATTTTCTATTGCCCCCTCTACCTCCTCATCCGTCACCTTGATTCCCAACCTCTTTATCTCATCATCCACCAAATAGTCATCTATCATCTGGGGAAGGATCTGGGCATAGATCTTTTGCCTTATCTCTGCCTGCTCCTCATGGCTCATGTCAGAAGTGATATACTTGGAAAGTATGGGCTGGGCCCTTTTTTCAAGTTCGGAAAGGGTAATAACCTTTCCATTTACAACGGCCACGATCCTATCGACTATTACTGCAAGGGAGGCTGAAGAAAAAAACAAAAGGATGGCAAATGCAAAAATAACTGACCTGAAGCTAAAAGGATTTCTCATTTTTTATGTATCCCCAAAGAACCAACGATCTTAATAGACCATTGCTTTTGTGCTTTATTATGAATCTTCTAATTCTAATTAGTAAGTTTGAGCAATTCTTTCAATACTGTTTTGGTCTTACAGATGGCCTCTTCTGGACCAAGATCCCTTTTGCTAACCCTTACTGAAAGCCTGTCTCCTGGCATGAGGCTAAGTCGTCCATCCCTTTGCACCATGGCCAAAAGCCTGTCGGGATTCACAGGGCCGCTGCTTCCAAAACTAAGGGTGATCTTTAGCCCCTGTCTCCTTACTCCATCAAGCCTAACACAATTGAGCCTTCTTAAAAGCGATTTTATGACCATGATCTCAAGAAGGTTTTCCACCTCCTGAGGCACGCTGCCAAACTGGTCAATCAGTTCTGCCTTAACATCTTCTAACTCCTCTGCGGATCCTATCTGTGAAAACCGTCTATAAAGCTCCATCCTGGCACTTATGTCAGGCAGATATTCTTCAGGGATGAGGGCTGAAACACCAAGATTCACCTCTGGTTCAATCCGTTCTTCAACCTTGTTTCCCTTTAAATCCTCGATTGCCTCTTTTAAAAGATCAAGATACAGATCGTATCCAACTTCTGAGATCTGTCCTGCCTGGGCAACACCAAGAAGGTTACCAGCCCCCCTTATCTTAAGATCATGCATAGCAAGGTTCATTCCTCCGCCCAGATCCCCTGTTTCCATAATGGCCTTTATCCTCAAGGAGGCATCCTTTCCAAGGACCTGGAGATTGGGTACGAGAAGGTATGCATAGGCCTGCCTGCTGCTTCTTCCCACCCTGCCCCTCAGTTGATACAGATCTGCAATACCAAGCCTGTGGGCGCCGTTTACAATGAGGGTATTGGCACTTGGGATATCAAGACCTGATTCTATAATCGTAGTGCAAACCAGACAGTTTATATCCCCTCTGACAAATCTTATCATCTTTTCCTCAAGTTCTGGCGCATCCATCTGGCCGTGAGCCACATCCACCCGCGCCTCTTTTACCAGTGAAGAGATATGCTCAGCCACCTGGTAGATGCCCCTTACCCGGTTGTGGACGAAAAATACCTGGCCACCCCTTTCTATCTCTCTTGTGATTGCCTCCTTGACTATGGAGTCATCATACTCTGCCAAAAAGGTCTTTATACCAATACGTCCAACAGGTGGGGTCTCCAGGGTAGAAAGGTCCCTTATTCCAAGTAGCGAAAGCTGAAGCGTCCGTGGAATTGGTGTTGCAGTAAGGCTAAGGCAGTTTACATCCCTGGCCAAAAGTTTGAGTTTTTCCTTGTGTTTTACACCAAAACGGTGTTCCTCATCCACTATTATTAGCCCGAGTTTCCTGAAGGTGACATCACCCTGGATAAGCCTGTGTGTGCCTATCAAGATGTCTATTTCGCCACGTCTTGTCATAGAAAGGATGCTTCTTTGTTCGGCCTTGCTCTTCATGCGGCTGATGCCTGCAACACTTACTGGGAAGTTCCGGAATCTTTCTCTGAATGTCCTTTCGTGCTGTTCTGATAGGAGGGTGGTAGGAACAAGGACTGCGACCTGATACCCGCTTTCCACTGCAAGAAAGGCGGCCCTCATGGCAACCTCTGTCTTTCCAAAGCCAACATCTCCACAAAGGAGCCTGTCCATTGGATAATCGGCCTGCAAATCCGATATTATCTCCCTAATTGCCTGAAGCTGATCCTCTGTCTCTTCAAAGGGAAATGCCGCCTCAAACTGCCTATACATCTCGTCTGGTTCACCAAAGGCAATCCCTTTCTTTATCTTTCTTAGTGCATAAAGCTCAACAAGCTCATGGGCAACCTCCTTGATTGCCTTTTTAACCTTTGACTTCCTTGCAATCCATGACCTGCCCCCAAGCTTGTCAAGGCGAACCTGTCGCCCATCAAGCCCGACGTACTTTTGCAAAAGCCCAAGCCTGTCTACAGGAACGTAGAGTTTGTCTCCACCATGATACTCCAGATGGACAAACTCTGAATCCACGCCGGCAGCCTTCATCCTTACAAGGCCAAGGTACCTGCCGATACCCTTGTCCCGATGTACCACAAGATCCCCAGTGCTTATCTGGGAAAGTGTCACAGGCTCCTTGGTCTTTTTTTTCTTCTTTTGACCAGCCCTGGAGGCAACTGGGCTCTTAAATAAAAGGGCCTCTGGAATGAAGACCGCCTTTTCGTACCCATATTCAAAGGCCTCTGCCAAAAAACCCCTTATCAGGAAAACACCCGGTCCATCCGCCTCATTTTCTGGAAGATCAAAACTGGAAGACAAGGGAGGGTTCAAAAGGTTAAATCCCTTGTGATAGTGATGGAAAAGGGCGGTAAGCCTTTCCATGCCCGAGTCTGATTCCGCAGTTATTACAACCTTCATCCCCTGTTCAAGCCACTTGTCAAGCCTGTTGAAAAACGGGGCAAAAAGTTCTTTGCTGCCTCCCCTTCTCACTGCAAATAGGCCAGGCTCTATCCTCCTTGCCTGCACGTTAATATTGCTGCACTCTGTGTCAAAAAGCCCTTCACATTGCCCCCTGCCGCCATGCACTGCCAAAGAAGGGGGATTTATAAAGATTCTTCTTTTTTCCCTAAGGGCGCAGGAAAGTTCGTCAAAATCCACCTTGAAAGAAGAAAGGGCTGGCAGTAGCCTGCCCCTGTTTATTTGGTTAAGATACGCCTCCTCCATCTGCCCCATATATTCGAGAAGGTATGCAGAAATGGACAGTGGTGATTCAAGGACAACTGTGGCCATATCTTGCAGGTAATCAAAGATGGACCAAAGCCTTTTGTATAAAAAAGGCATGTGGGAGAGGCCTGATTCTGTCTGACGTTTTTGCTCAAGACTGTGGATCACCTCTGTCACCTGTGAACCGCTCCAACCAGCCTCTGAGGCCGTTGACACAATGGCCTTTTTGGCCTTCTCCACCAGGTTCCCTGAAAGTATCACCTCTGAAGCTGGAAGCAAAACGGCCTCATCTATCTTCTTTACAGTCCGCTGACTTTCCGGATTAAAAAGCCTTATTTCCTCCACCAGCTCATCAAAGAACAAAATTCTTACCGGATAATCAAAACCAGGTGAGAAAATGTCCACTATCTCCCCCCTGACAGAAAAATGCCCTGGAAGGACAACTCGAGCCACTCGTTCATAACCGGTATCCAGTAGCCAGTCCAAAAGCCCCTGCCTTTCCACTTCCTCGCCAACCATGACAAGCTCTGAAAAGGCCTTAAGGATGTCGCCTGGCACAAACCTTTCAACAAGAAAAGACGGAGGCGCAACCACAAGGGCTAGGTTGCCATCTGTAAGTTTGTCAAACATTCCGATACGCTTTGAAACGTTGTACCGGCTTGGCACAAAAGGCAAAAAGGCATGATGATCGTATGAATGGGCAGAAATGACATCCATGCCAACAAGGCCTTCAAGCTCCCTACGCCTTGTCTCCACAAGGTCCCTTTCCGGAACCACCCAAAGAATCTGATTTGAATCCCCCAAATACCTTTGGGCAATAAGCCTGGAGCAGGCAGAAACCGAAGTGCTCCGCAGGGAGATGCACGAAGGACCAAGAGTGCTCTTTTCACCTGTAAAATCTTCTATTCCTGTCATACTGTCTGTCAAACAAATGGATACTTGGTGAATCAGGACAAAAGGGCCTTTGAGATCATGAGACGAACCGTCCTTAAAAGCCCGTCTATGTGGATAGAGAAATCATCAAGTGGATTATCTTCAAAGTGACCGGAAGCAGAAAGGTGTTCCAATACATCATTAAATATGAAGGCAAGAGCGCCTTTTCTGTCTTCCACCACCGCTTTGGTTTTTAGTATAAAATCTTCCCTATAGCTCTTGTATTCATTATGAAACAGGCATGCAAAGTACTCAAACCTTGTGCCAGTTGGAGTTTCATCAAATATTGATTCATAAAGGCTACTGCAAAGCTCGTCCAATAGGATCTCAAACAGCCTGCCATACGGCCCCTTTCCTGCCAAAAGAGGCCCATTTTCCACCATGACCATGCAAGCAAAGAGTATCTCCTTGGAAAATATGGCAAGATCGTCTCGGCTGTGATCCTTGGCGCTGGGAAAAAGCTCCATAAGACGGCCAATCAGATAACTGACCGTTTCACTTGCCTTCTCTGCCAGACAGGCCCTTTGATGAGGAGAGATGGCAGAGGTTACAAGGGGTGTATTTTCTTTGATTGCAATGTCTTTCTTCTTAAATGAGGTCATGGCAATAAGTCTCTGTTTAATTGGAAGATTATGCCGTTATAAACACAACTGTCAAGAAGGTAGTGGCAAATAAGTTAAACAAAACCATTGCTTATTTCATTTGAAAGACGTACGAAGTGATCAAGATCCACCTCCTCTGCCCTGCATCCTGGGTCAATTCCGGAACGGGCAAGTATTTCTTTAAGTTTTCCCTTATCAATTTTAATCCTTGCTGCCATTGAATTTATTATCTTTTTACGCCTTTGTGAAAATGCTGCCTTTACCACATTTAAAAAGCAATTGAAATCCACAGCCTTTGGCCCATCAAGTCGTTTATCAAAAAGCACAAGGGTAGAGACCACCTTTGGCCTTGGCCTGAAAAGCTGCGGATGTAAATCCATAACTGCCCGTACACGGAAAAAGTGCTGGGCTGCAAGGCTTAAGACCCCGTAACTTTTGCACGAAGGGCCTGCTGTAATCCTTTGTGCAACCTCTTTTTGAAAAAGAAGGCAAGCCCCAGACACCCACCTTTCCTCCTGGCACAACTTGAATACCACCTGAGATGAGATGTTGTATGGAAGGTTACCAGCCACGTAGGCAGTTTCAAGGCCCTGACCCGTTATCAGTTTCTCAAAGGATAGCCGGAGTACGTCTTCGTGAAGGAGCACACAGTTTTGGGGAAGGCTGCCACACTCCTTAAGCCATCTTACGAGCCTTTCATCCTTTTCCACGGTTATCACTGTTGAAAATCTGTGCGACAAAAGTCTTGTGAGTGCACCAGTGCCTGTTCCGATCTCTATTGATAGATGGTGAAACTCCTCCGGGATCCATGACACAATGCGTTCAAGAATGTTCTTGTCTGAAAGAAAATTCTGCCCCAGACCCTTTTTCGGAGAAGGGGGCAGGCTGTATGGCACAAATCCGTCTTTCACTGCCACCTGTTTTTTGAAATCCTCTTTAGAAAACGTTCCTGCCTCTTTCTTTGCAAATAAAAGTAATAATAGACAGCACAAAAATAAGATATCAATCCTACAGGAAGTGCCAAGAGCAAGCCTCCTGTAACAAGACAGTATAACACCTCGGCAAACTTGCAGCAGAGCATCCTTGCTGCCTCCAAAAAGCTTGCACTATGGATCTCGTGAAGCATTAGCTGTACCTGGCCCCAGGTCACCTTCTTTCCAGTTACCAATACCCCAATCCTCCAAGAAAGATAATATTCAACTGGTATGGTTACCGGATTACTAACTATCCAATTTGCAACGACCGCAGCGATGATGTTGGCCCTTAAAATAGTGCAGAAAAAGACGGTAAGGACCGTATGAAAGGGAATGGTGGGGGTTACGCCAACAAAGGCGCCAACTGCAATTCCCCTTGCGATTACAAAGGGGTTACCTCTAAGACGAATAAGTCTCAGCCAATAATATCTGATCCGCCGCCTTGGCGACATGAACTTTTTAACAGACATGGCATCTTTTACCATAACACGTCGAAACAGGCCATTTGGTTATTTATTTCTGGCAAACTTGCCCGACTCATCAGCAAGCCCTTTCCTCTTGACATGCAGGTTAAGTAAGATTATTTAATTGACCGAAACTTGAGGGCCGTTAGCTCAATTGGTAGAGCAACTGACTCTTAATCAGTAGGTTCGGGGTTCGAGACCCTGACGGCCCACCAAAGAAATCAAAAGAGGGGTGAGCGTTACAGCGCTAACCCCTTTCTTGTTTTCATTGTACGAAAATCATACTTTAAAACTCTTCAGTCTTTCTGGGTTTTCATGGGCTTCGCCACGACAAGGCCTTTGATCCATCCATGTTTGTGCATTTCCGCTTCATGCACATGGATTCAGAAGCTGTTGTCTGTTGCTTGAATGTATCCATATATCATGGTTTACGTGGCGAAATTTGTCTTATTCGGCAAGGGTGCATCTCGTATTTTGGGTTTGTTTCCTTGTTGATTGGAAAGAGGATGACCTCAATAATTTGCCTGTCCCATAAGACCTTTTTATGGACCAACAAATTGCTCGAATGGAAACAGATGGAAATTAGCTATTTGAGCTTGCCTGCTCAATGAATTCTCTCGGAGAAAAGATATTAATGTCTATGTATCTCCTGATAGACCTTAAATGTTTATCACCAGAAATGATTACCTTGCAATCCAATGCAACAGCACATTCTATAAATTTATTGTCGTCTGGATCGTCTTTTATGACGGATAGTTTTGGTGTTTTTGCTGTAAATATAGAATAATAATTTTCCGCGAATAATTTCAGTAACTCCTTGATTTCATGTGGGTCGACACCCAGGCGTATCAAGACCTCGATATATTCATCAACGATCTCCTGTGACAGGCATAAAATTATCTTTCCATTTTTCCATAAATCAATTATTTTTCTCGGAATGCCGCCAAAAAAAGAAGAAATGAACACATTTGTGTCAATAACGACTTTATTCATTTCGTTTCCGTACTTCTTGGATCACTTTATCGATATCAGCCGTTGTTATTTTTCTTTCAGATAATTTTTCACCAATTCGATCCCACAAATCATCGATGTACGATCCCATATCTCGTTCTTTCATATATTTTTCAAGTAGTTCACGTACCAGTCCGCTAAGGCTTTTCCCCTCTTTTTGCGCTAATTTGCTAACCTTATCTTTCAGGTTTGGGTCCAACCTAATGATCATCTGCGTTGTCATAGTTGCCCCTCGGATATTCTAATTTATTTGGTTTTTTATGATCTATTTTTAAAACCACAAGCCCCAAGATATCTATCATGTATAAACAATATATACACAAAAGAAAAAAGTCAATGACCTGAAATCAAAGAAACTGTTAAAGGGACTGGCATACTATGAGAAGTTATATCAATTGACAGAAAGTGTTTACAACGGTCAAGATATTTCCCGACACCTGTCACCTAGCCTGACAAATTCAGAGAGTTTCTTTTCGATTAACTTGTCCTTTTACAGCAATTTAATGGCCTTTTCACCACCTCATCCGAAATACTTGGCAACAAGCTCTCCTACTGCCATGAGCCCAGGGATTACCGTTTGCTCATCGTGTGCTTCAAGGGTAAGAACAGGCCTCATGCCACGTTTTGAAAGCCAAGAGAACAAAAGATCAAAGTCTATCACGCCCTGCCCTGGGGCCAGATGCTCATCGCTTCCGCCCCTGTTGTCATGAAGGTGAAGATGTCTGATTCTTGGGCCAAGATCATCAAGCCACTTGTCCAATGGGGTCTTTGAAAAGGCATACACATGGCCGGCATCAAGGCAAAATCCCAGCATCTCCTCTGGAATCCTTGAAAATATCCCCTTGTGCAGTTCTGTATCAAGCTCGAATACGTTTTCGAGGGCGATCGGTATGTTGGAGGCCCTGGCATGTTCACAGAGTGCCGATATGGTATCAATGGCAAAGGATAGCCAAAACTCCTTTGCATCTGCATAGATCTTTCTTTCCCAGCCTGTATGAAAAACAAGGGATTTTGCCTCAAAAAGCACTGCCAAATCCACTGCCTGTTTAAGCCTTTCCAGGCTGACTTTCCTTATGCATGAATCGATTGCGCCGCAACCTATGTCAGTAAAAGGGGCATGGATGGTACACTTTAGGCCGCTTGCCTTAAGGGTTTTTGCAACATCGAAAAAATCAAAAAACCTGTAGGAATCAAGTATGGTGCCATTTAGCCCGATTTCAGGGTTTATGCCCTGGCTTACTATGATGGAAAGGTACTTCTCCTTTAAAAGATCAAAGGGGCAGCTTACAAACACCTGTTTTTTTATCTCTTCAAGATTCATTCATCCATTCCTCTACGATCCTTTTTGCCTCATCCCAGGTAGCGTCTTCTCTAAAACCTTGACAATCGGCCTTAATGGCAAGCCACGCTGCCTCATCCGCAAGTATGCTTGGATGAAGTGGCCACCTTTTACAATGAAAGGGTTTTACAGGGTGAATGGAGCAAAGACCGTCCTTGCCGTAGAAGATACAGTGTCCATCAACCACCTTCATGGAAGTGGAACCGCCTTCAGTGACAAGAAACCGCTCTTTTAGCTCCTCTAAACCGATCCCAAGAAATTCGGCTATTCCTTCTTGTTCCTTTTTACTGACAGATACAGTCTTGACACCGTGGCAGCAGTGGCCACAACATTTGCACTCAAATACGGCCCTTGGAGGGCCTTTAGTGTTATCATCCATTTTTAGGTCTCATAAACCGGTTCACTTCTTTTCTCCCTGGTAAGGAATGGGATCCTCCATGCCCGCCTCCTTAAAGCCTTTTAGCCTCAAAAGGCAGGAGTCACATACCCCGCAGGCCTTATCCTCGTTCTGATAACATGACCATGTCAGATGAAAGGGTGCCCCGAGGCTTGCGCCCTTTTCGACCACCTGCCTTTTTGTCATTCGGATAAGGGGAGTGTGTATCTTGATCCTTGTCTCAGGCCTGGTTCCTTCCTCTATAAGACGGTTATAGGCCTCGTAGTAGCTCTGCCTGCAATCCGGGTAACCGGAGCTGTCCACTTCCGTTGCTCCAATGTATATCCTGCCAGCGCCTATGACCTCGGCCCAGGATACTGCGATGGCTATGATGTGGGTGTTCCTGAAAGGTACATAGGTAACCGGTACACATGAGTCGGAAAGCTCATTCTCTGGCACCTTGATGCTTTTGTCAGTAAGGGCAGAGCCTCCTATCTTTGAAAGATAGTCAAGGCTTACAACAAGCCGCTCCTTTATGTTGTAATAATTTGCAATGTCCTCAAAGGCCTTAAGCTCGCGTCTTTCGGTTCTCTGGCCATAGTTTACGTGTAAAAAGGCGGCCCGGTCACATTCAGAAAGGGCAATGGCCGCTGTAACACAACTGTCAAGCCCACCGCTTACAAGACAGACTGCAAATTTATCGTCAGTGGTTATGTCTGCCATATCATTCGTGTTCATAGATCAAAATTTGAGATGTTATCATCAATTATGCGAAATCAGGCTACCCTGATTTTTATGTTACAAGATTCTTTAAGGCCTTTGCAATGACTGGGGCAACAAATATCCGGTTGGTACTGTGGGGGACCGTATCTGTACTTATTATCCTTCTGATTCCGCTTCTTCTAAGAAGTGTTAAGGAACCCCTTGAAAAAAGTGCATGTGTTACGATGCAGTCAACCTTTTGCACCCCCATTCTTTGAAGCTTCTCTGCCACAGAAGAAATTGTGTGCCCGGTACTTATTATGTCATCTATCAGTATTACGCTTCTTTTTGCCAAATCCACATCAGGCAATTCCACCTTTACATCCGCGTCCCCATATCTTGTCTTTTTGCATACCCCAAAATCTGCACGACAAAGGGACGCTATAGCTCGAACCCACTGAAGGGACTCTTCATCAGGGCCAAGAAGAAAAGGCACATCTTCGTAGTTCCTTTCTATGTAGTCTGCTGTCATCCTTGCAGTTGAAAGATTTTGTACGTTGCAGCCCTTAAAGACGTCCCTTATGTCCTTCACTCTGTGAAGGTGCGCATCCACTGTTAAAATGGCATCAAAAAGATTGGAAAGAAAGGTGCCTATCACCTTCTGGCTTACCACCTGCCCCGGGCCAAAGGCCTTGTCTTGGCGCATGTAGCAAAGGTAGGGGGCAACAAGTGTCAGTTTCTTAGCACCCATGCTCCTTGCCCCAAGGGCGGAAAGCATAAGCTCTACGAGCTTTTGATTTGGCTGATTCAGGCTTTGATAGATAACAACCCTTTTTGACAAGGGCTTTGGCAGGGTCACAAGGCTCTCCCCATCTGGGAAATGGTGTACCTTTATGGAAGATGAATCCATTCCCATGAGCCTTGAAAGCCTCGTTGCAGGGTTATTCACATTTTCAAAAAAGATAAGCATGCTATCCACAGCAAATTCCTTTTATAGCTATCCGCCGTCTGTCATTGTGACACTTAGGATATCTGGTAGCCGTTAGAATGCCTCAATATAAAATCCTTGGCAAAGTTAAAGTCTGCCTCGAATTGGGAATAGAGCCTGTAGAGGGCATCACCCTCCTCCACCCGGTCACCAACCTTTTTATAAAGATATATGCCAGCCCCCTTGTCAAGAGGGGCACCTGCCAGCCTGGCTATCCGGTTCATGACATAGTTGTCTATGGCAGAAACCGTGCCACCCCTTTCAGCCTTAACGTCATAGGTCATGCTTCCAAGGCTTGGCATGTCCCTTCTGCGACCCTGGGCCTCTATGATGGCCTCCATCTTGGAAAGGGCCTTCCCTGATTCCAATATGTCCCTTGCAATATCCTTGCCCTGCCCTCCCCTCACACCAGGGTCAAACTCAAGTATCCTTCCAGCAAGTTCAATGGATTTTTCCTTCAGATCTTGGGGTGCGCCCTTGTCGTTTCTAAGCACACTCATCACATCCCTTGCCTCGAGAACCGGCCCTATTCCCCTTCCAATTGGCTGGGTGCCATCTGTTATGACTGCCTCAAGATGTATCCCGATCCTGTCGCCTACGTACTCGAATATCTTTCTCAACTGGTTGGCATATTCCCTTTTTCTC
>Ga0256833_1002385_pt1 | contig 13175 bp, 9 predicted proteins | sample 356284metaG_FD_190535 | JGI IMG/M metagenome (GOLD analysis project Ga0256833, IMG submission 190535) | Hydrothermal vent microbial communities from Mid Atlantic Ridge, Atlantic Ocean - 356-284 | ecosystem: Environmental > Aquatic > Marine > Hydrothermal vents | place: Atlantic Ocean: Mid...
CCGCCTCCGCCAATAACCAAATCTGCTGAATTAATTAAATTCAGGGCATCCACTATGTTCGAAGGAATAACGATTTTCCTCATGGTTATTTCTTTTAACCACTTTTTATTTATTTTCTTCTTTTGCTTTTCCGTTCTCGGTAAAATGATACTTACAACATTTTCATGTTTGTTGAGAAAATTTACCACTCTCTCAAACAACTTGTCGCTTTTGGCATCGTGGTAATGTGCATCGGTGGCGGGCGGGCGGACTACAACGATAATTTTTTCAGTATCTATGCCCAATTCGGTCAGTATATTCGGATTTAGATGCATCGAGGGAATATAAATGTTTTCCTTTATTCCGTCGTAAGTCAGAATTTTTTCAAACTTGTTTTTTAATGTTCCGCTATCTACAATCGATGGTAAAAATAGAAAATCGGGTTTTACAAAGGGAATGGATTTGACGAACTCATAATCCAAAAAAACAACCGACGGTATTTTCAGAAGTGCCGAAGTAATCATTTGCGAACGCGAACCGTGTGAAAGAGCAAGAATAACTTTATTTTTCTTGGCATAAGGTATAAGTTGCAGTGCCCGGATAAATAAACCTATTAACTTAAATAATTTAATCTTGCCAAAATGTTTGCCAACCGGAATGTAATCCAAGTTATATAATTCGGCCAAATTTATTGTTTGTGCATGTTTACGTGCAGTAATTAGAACGTTATATCCTTCTTTCTTTATTTCCCTTATAATCGGGAAGAAAAACAAAACGTGCGGGGAATTATCCAAATCCACCCAAACGGTAATATCGCTCTTCTTATTGAAAGAATAGCGTTTTGTCATTTTATTTTGATATGAATAGAACAATAAATTTTCCCGTTAAATTATTGAGTTTTTGTCCAGTAATACATTACAAGGGAATTATTCTCGTATATTTTCTCGGTTTTTCCGGTTGAAATTACTTCCGAAGGATTATAGGGTTCTATTTTTAAGCCTTGTACCGGTAACTCCGCAAGTTTTTGACGCAGAATATTTTTTTTGCAAGCTATTATAATCAACGAATCTTCATTGGTCATCCGGATATCTTTCTCGGTAGGGCAAGGGCAATCATAATAATTGTTTGTTAAAAAATTTAAATCCATATCATCTTTGGAAAGTATCACACCGACGCTTGTATTCCAGTCGCCAATAATTTTAGTGTTTATGCCTTTGCCTTTAAGCCATTGACCCGCATTATGCCGGTCGATTGCAGCCAATCGATCGGGTACGTGCCAGAAGAAAATTGTAATCAGCACACTGCCGATTAACGGTAATGCAACTTTTCTTACATTTGTAGTCAATTCCGAAATGGCGAAACCGGTAAAAAATGCCAACCCCCAGAATAATGGAATTTGAAAACTTCCCAGTTCAATAAAAAAAGTTGAACCGAGAAACAGCAAGATTAATTGCGGGATTATTGCCAACAACAATCTTGTGAAAATTACGGTATTATTTTCCCGTGCAAGTTTAATTCCTTTAATTAAATAAATCAGAAAGAAATTAAAATTTAAAACAATAAAGAAAATCAACACACCAATCCGGTAAAAAACCGACCGCCCTTCTATTTCCGTTCCAAGCGGGTTTAATAAATTCAAAAGATTTGAACCGATGGCTGTATAAACCAATACATAAATTACAAGTGCAATCAACCCGGTAATAAAAGCATTTCTTAATGTTTTTTTATCCCAACCGGCTAAAAACACAAATGAAAAAGCAAGAGCGGAAACGGGCGAAACGAGATTGGCAAATAAAAACGCCAGTGCGGAAAGAAAAATTCTTCCTTTCAAGAACATATATGCAAAGAGCAAAATAAACAGCAACTGCAAAGCATAAACTTCACCGAAAGTATTGTGGAACCAAATGCTCGGCACAAGTCCTGTAACCAAAGAAATTATTAAAGCCTTTCTTTTGGATAACCCGAGTTCCAGCCAGATTAAAAATGTTAGACCGATAATGAAACCGCCGCTAATTGCGGAAACCAGACCGGCCGGAAAAACCGATTTTTCCAAATCGAACGGCATCAGTTGATACACAAGCCATAAAATTACTGTGTGACCCAAATGATAATTGGGTAAGGCGGGTTCATCCAATAATGTCTTTTCATTCAGAAAGGCATAATCCAAAACCGGCTTTTCGGCTGCGGACCTGCTGGAGAAAGTAAGCACATCGGCTCTTGATGTAAAAAACGAAACTTGTGCGCTGTAAAAAACGGCGAAAGTTATAACGAGTGCAATAAAAATATTTTTTGGGTTTATGTTTTCCAGAGCCTTATTCATCACTTGCAAAATTTTTTTATGAGCAAAAATATCAAATAAATTAGAGGAAGTTAAATTAACTTCCCCTAATCAATTGAATTAACTGTTGTAACCGTATTGATATCTCGGTATGGATTTTTTTACTTTCGAATCGTTTACTACCAATCCGCAAAGTTTAACGTTTGCCACTTTAAGTTCGGAGGCTGCCCAATTCACGCCTTCCTTATAAGTTACTCCAGGGCGAATAACCAACAGAGCATTTTTCACGAATTTTCCTAACGACAATGCGTCGGCAATCCGTGTAATTGGCGGAGTATCGAAAATTATCACATCGTAATAATCCAACTCATCCAAAAGCTCTTTCATTTTTTCGGAACCGAAAATTTCGCCCGAAATATCCGAAAATGTTCCGGATGGCAGAATATCGATATTTCTTAATATGCTTTCATGTCCGGTAATTTTAATCGGTTTGTAAATATTCGGTTTTTCGGTTTCGCCTTGTAAGAAATTCACCAAACCGGGTGCGTATTTTTCCATTCCAAACAATTCTGCTATCTTTGGTTTTCTTATATCGCAGTCTATTACCAACACTTTTTTCTCCGATCTGGCCATAGTTAAAGCCAGGTTTGTCACAGTTGTTGTTTTACCGGTATTTTCTTCGGGACTTGTAACCATCAAATATTTGCTGTTGGAAGAAGCCATGCAGTTGGAAGCTTTGGTTTCCAAAATTCTGTATGCTTCTTTATAATTGAACGCACCTTCTATTAATGTTACAAAGCGTTTTGTTATGGACCCGGATTCTTTTACCGTTTCCTTTATTTCTTTTGTGTATGTTGGAATTACGGATAAAATCGGATAATGGAAATCTTTCTCGATTTCATAAACGTCACTCAATTTTTTGTCGTTAAATTCATAAATAAATAATGCGAACATTCCAAGGACAAATCCGAAAAGCAAAGCCGCAATCAGATTAAGCTTTTTATTGGGAAGAATCGGTTTCAAAGGCTCTTCGGCATAGTCGAGAATGATAATGTCTTGCAATTTCGAAAGTTCCGCCATTCTCATTTCTTCCCTTTTATCCAAAAGGAGTGTGAACATTTTGGCGTACACATTTTTTTGACGCATTAAGTTTGCCAATTTGTTTTCTTGCACCGGCAGATTTTCGATTTTAGTAAGATAATTAGAAATTAAATTTTCAATTTTGTGTTTTTTGCTTTTTAATGCATCGATTATGATGTTGTAAGCTGTTAATGTGTTTCCGTTGAATTTTGATAAGTTTCTCCTTATCGAATTGATTTTATTGGTCAACGTAATCACATCGGGATGGTTTTCCGTGCGTTTTTGCAAAAGTTGTATTTTTTGCAATTCCAAATCCGATAATTGGGAAAGCAGCCGGGAAAACGGTGAATCGCTCGGTTGAAATGAGTTCGGTGTTAAGTAAGTTTGATCAATATATCCTTTGGCTTTCATTTCGTTTTTCATGTCGTTCAGTTTGTTTTCATACGTAGCCAGTTCTATTTCGGTTTTTAATTTTTCCGATTCCAAGTTACTCACAAACTCAATCAGTTTCTTCGAGCTTTCGTCAATCGATAAGATTTTGTTTTGGGCTTTAAAGTCAGTCAGTTGTTTCTGCGCTTGTTCGAGTTTTTTGGAAATTTCTTGCAATTGATTATCGACAAATTTAAAAGAATGTCTGATGTTTTCTTTTTGCTGCTCAATTTTGGTTGATGTATAACTGTTGGCAACAGTATTTGCCAAAATTTTTGCAGCGAGCGGTGTTGTTGCCTTCGCCGATATTTCAAAGAGATTGGTTTTTATCCGTTTATTCACGCTTATTCTATCACTTAAATCTTTCAGAACTTTTGAAGTACTTTCCAGATCGAAATAAAATTCGCAACCCCATTTAGCTTGATTCCAATCGACTTTGAAGGAAATTAAAGGACTTGAAATATTTCCCAAAGTATCGGAATGGTAAATTGTTTTCGTCCCAAGATTTTCCAGTTCGTACAAACCGCCTTCAATTTTTCTCAAAACATAGGATTCTTTTTTCTTTATGTAATTTGTTTGAAGGTTCTTGAATGCCGGTAAACATTGGACGACGCTGTCTTCATCGTTCACCATTGTTGCAACGTTCAAATAATTTTTGTTTACCGTGATGTTTTTGTCATCCGGAATAACTATTTCTTTAACGAAGATATTCAGATACAAGTTGTTTATTACCTTATGCAGAACCTTTCTGGTTTTCACCAGTTCCATATCGGTTTCTATTTCTTCTTGAGGTTGCATCAAAAGCAAATCGCTCATTTGCGTTGAAAACGGATTCCGTGTAATCTGCTCTTTTTTAAGCAGCGTTGTTGCTTCGTAAACCGGAGTTTTGAAATAGTTGTACAGTACCGCAGCAATTAAAGCCAAAACAACGAACGAAATTAAAATTGCTTTCCGGCGAATAATTATGCTGAAAATATCTTCCAAACTTATTTCGCCTTTTTTCCTGTAACTTGAATTATTTTGATTCATTGTATTTACCATTAGATTTTTTATAAACTTAGTTGACGAAAATTCCAATTATTGCTGCAATTACAGCCAAAGCCGAAACCAAAATTGATGCGTCGTTCGATTTTGCCCAGAAATTTCGCGGAACGAATATTTTATCACCCGACCTTACATCGAAATCGGCTAAGACGTTTCCTTCTTCAAAAATTTGTTCGGCATCAACTTCCACTTTTTTACCGTCTCTAACCAGATAAATTTCATCCAAATCCGCCGAGCTTGTTTTTCCGCCTGCAAGTGCCAAAACATCACTTATTTTTTCAAAACCGGTTACATAATAAACGCCCGGTTTGTTTACTTCACCGATTATGCTTACGCGGAAAAGCGGTTGAACGCTCAATTCCGGATTTTTGTAAATAGAATCGTATTTTGCAATAATTTTTTCTTTTAGAACATTGAAAAATGTTTCTTTGGCATCCAAAATACCAAGATAGGGTAAACGGATGGTTCCGTCTTCCATAACAAAATAATCACCGCTTACTTTGTCTTCAATATTGTAAACGGTCAACCTGATACCGTCGCCGGGTTTTAATATTTGAGCAAAAGAATTTACGGTGAAGACTAAAATAAATGCAATTGCTATTAGTAAATTTTTCATTTTCACACTTTTATTTTGTTTTGAATATGGCTTCGCCAAGTTACTCACACGATATTTTTTAGCATTTTTCATTGGCGTTTTTTCTAATTATTATTTAATAACGCCCCCAATTAGAAGAAAAGGGCTAAAAAATTTGTGATAATGGTCAAACGGTATAAAAGAATATGTCTTAAATCAGCTTTTATGCTTGGGGAGCGGTTTAATTCTATTAAAATTGGTTTTTCCGGAATGTTCTTTCATAGTTACAAGTGTAAAATTATTGTCCAAAGTTTGTATTATTTTACCGAAAATTTCCTTTTTGTGCGCAGTTGTTAAATCCATTCCGGGGAAGAATTTTAAAGCCGGCACAACGTCTCCACCTAAAAAATCGGTAGGGTGAAGCAAAAAACTCATCTCCGTTTTGGTCAGTTTTGCAAGTTTTATGGCCGATTTCAAGTAAAACATCATCAATTTTTCGGAAAATTTGGCTAAATACAACAAATAACTCAGATGAATGGGGAGTTTTAGTACCGGAAAAGTGGAAACCGGTATTTCGCGGATATTTCTACCGTTTACTTTCCAAAAGTATGGATTTATCGATCTGAATCCTTCCGTAAAACCGCCATAGAGGTTTTTTAATTTTTCTTTCTCACCTGGCGAAAGTTTTGCCGAAGCAAAATAAAATCGGCGGGCGAGGGGACCGAGAAAAGTCGGAAATGTGGAAGCATCGTAGATGTAACCGTTATTCAATAATACTTCGAATAAGTCCTTACCCCAACTGAATCCTGGACCGCGGAAACCAACCGGTTTTATTCCGGTTGCTTTCATTATTGCTTTTTCCGCTTTTTGAATTTCATCGTTCAATTCTTCTTTTGAATATAATTGAATAAACGGGTCGTGGTTAAATGAGTGATTGGCAATTTCGTGTCCGCTGGAAGCTATTAATTTCAAAAATATGCGGTTTTTCTCAAGAACTGCATCTTGTCCGATTATAAAAAACGTAATTTTGAAGCCGTATTTTTCCAGAATTTGGAGAAAATCGGGAATAAATTTATCGAAATACGAAGGGAACGTTTCCCATCCGCTATCGCCGTGGGTTTTCATATAGGACCATTGATTGTCCAAATCGAGCGATATGCTGGCTAACGGTTTCATGTTTTCCCGTTCTCCAAATCATATAAATAATCTACAACTTTATTAGCCAAGCCAACACTTGAATTCCAAGAAGTAATTGAAGGATATACTTGTGCCGAGGTGGCTAAAAGCAAATTTGAATTGCCTGTTCGCATTCGGGGTTTTAATTTCGAGTAACCCAAAGGATAAACCGGTTCGACGAACGGAGCTTTGAATATTTTAATTTCCGTAAAGTCGTCGTCTTTCAAATTTAAATCGGTAAATAAAGTTTTAAGTTGTTCTTTCCAGCGCTGTGCAATCGCATTTTCATCTTCTTTGAACAACCCGGAGTCTTTACTGCAATATTTCATAGTGTACACCATGTAGTTGCCGTTGTACTGTTCGGTTTTCACCAATTCGGTCATCTCCACAACACCGTCGAATTCGGTATTCGAATTAACTACCGGCTGCCAGTAAAAGTTATCCAATGGTTTTTTAAGGAAAAAAAGTGCATTCACAACACCTTGATAAGTAAGTTCCGGCAAATTGGACAGATTTTCGAGCGATGTACCGGAGACGGCTTTTTTAATAAGGGGAACCGGAATTGTGGCAATTACCCAGTCGCTTTCCAACATTTCGCCATTTGCAAGCGAAATTTTCATTTTGCCGTTTGTGCTATCGATTTTTTCTACTGCGGTGTTCAATAAAATTTTTCCGCCGTAATTTTCGATGTTCTGTTCTATTGCGTCGATCAATGCTTTTAGTCCACCGTTAATATAACCGCGGGTCGACTTATTTTTTTCTCTTCCCAGCCTTTCCCAGATGTACAATGCCGGCAAACTGCCAGCGTGTGACCCGAACTTTGACCGGAAAAGCGGTTCTAGTATTTTTTTCCATACGTCCCTCCCGTAGAGTTTTATGAACCAATCTTCAATTCGTGTGTTATCGAGATCAAGTCCTTTTCCCAATTGTCTTAAAAGTAAACTTGCAATCCCGAACCTTATTCTGTCTGTAAATTTTAACGGTTTAAATTTTAATAAATCAACCGGACCGTTAAAAGCGTAACGTTTTCCGTCGACAGCGAAGCCCATTCGTGTCGGTCTCCAATACATTTGGTTTTTCAAGCCGACTTGCTCAATCAGATTGAGCAAAGGTTCGTCCGACGGCATAATGCAATGATAAAATTTATCAATCCATTTACCTTCGTAGTTGAAATATGTTCCCAATCCTCCCAATTGGGAAGTGGCTTCTATAAGTGTTACATTGTGTCCGTCTTTCGATAATTTGTGAGCTGCGGTTAATCCGCTAATGCCTCCGCCAATAACGATAATGTTTTTCTTCATACTTACAACCTTCTCGGAGGTGGAGCCAATCGGTCCCTCAATGCCAATTTGATGTATTGAAAAATAGTTCTGAATAATTTCAGCTTACTTTCGCCGAGTTTACGGTCGTAACGCAATTTCATTGGGATTTCCGTAATTTTGGGTGTCCAATGTCTTAATTTCAGCAAAAGTTCCACCATGCAAGCAAAACCGTTTTCTTCAATCAAGCGTTCGCCCCAATGGTTTGAAATTCTTTTCAGCATATTCACACGGTAAGCCCGGTAGCCGCTGGTAAAGTCTTTTATTTCCCCCAAAGGTAAAAGTGTTTTGAAAACGAAACTTGCACCGCGTGAAAGTAATCTTCTGAACAGCGGCGCGCTGCTGTCGTCTCCTCCTTCAACAAACCTAGAGGCGATTACGATATCGGCTCCTTTTTCAATTTTTTCTATCATCGGTGAAAGTAATGTAACGTCGTGCGTATCATCGGCATCCATAATAACAATTATATCTTCGTCGTTTGCCACTTTTAACACTTCGCGTATTCCGGTTTGTACTGCTTGACCCAAGCCCATATTTTTTTCGTGGGGAACCAAACGCAAATGCAATCCGGGTACACCTTTTTTTACAATTTCTGCGGTTTTATCCTTTGAACCGTCGTCAACTACAAAAACTTCAACCTTTTGCGATTTGGTTTCCGGAATTTCCGCAATTCTTTTTAAAAGATTAGGCAATGATTCTTCTTCGTTGTATGCAGGAAGTACAAAATAAGCTTTCCCAACAGGTTTGGGGATGTAGAATGATTCCACCGCCGGTACAGTGGTATCGACCACTTTAACTGAGCTTAGATTCTTTTTGTCAATTGAATGTGATAGTTCCATTTTATTTCTCTTATGTTTGTTAAAAAAATCCAATTACCATCCCCGTAATTAAATTTTTAGGGATTTAATTTAGTATATTTAATGTTAAAACGAAAATTCACTTTTGTCACATTATTCGTAAATTTTTATTCACAATTAATAGCTCACAAAAAATTGATTTGTGAGCTTTGGCACAAAAATTATTGTAATTAAAGAAATTGTTTTTTTAACCGATGAATGTAATGAAAAACAAAAACGTTTTTGTGATGCGGATTAAAACGAAGAATTATAATTAATACTTCTTAATTTAAAACTAAAAAAAGCTTAAAATGAAGAAATTATCGTTTATTTTCGGAACCAGACCCGAAGCAATTAAATTGGCTCCACTTATTTTGGAGTTTAAAAAGAATACGGACTTTGAGGTAAATGTGTGTGTAACCGCACAGCACAGGGAAATGCTGGATCAAGTATTGGAAATTTTTGAGATAATTCCCGATGTTGATCTCAATTTAATGCAGCCGAACCAAACTTTATCGAAACTGACTGCAAAAGTAATAACTTCGGTTGACGTGTATCTTGAGAATTATCAACCGGATTTGATTTTTGTGCAAGGTGACACCACAACGGTCTTTGCAGTTTCACTTGTTGCATTCTACAAAAAAATAAGAATAGCACACGTTGAAGCAGGTTTGCGTACGTGGAACAAATATTCACCCTTTCCGGAAGAGATTAACAGGGTGTTAACTTCACGTTTGGCGGATTTTCATTTCGCACCGACCGAAACATCGAAGGAAAATTTATTGCGAGAGGGAATAAACGGGAAAGATATTTTCATTACCGGCAATACAGTAATTGATGCACTTTTCCTTGCGAAAGAGAAAATTGAAAATGATTTTCCGGCAATCCCCGGACTGGCACCGGATATTTTTGAAAACGGGAACAAAAATGTTCTTATTACCGGACACAGAAGGGAAAATTTCGGAAGAGGATTCGAACAGATTTGCGAAGCGGTAGCTAATCTTGCGCAAGAATTTCCGGATGTGAATTTTATTTATCCCGTTCATTTAAATCCTAATGTTCAAAAACCGGTTAACAAGTACCTTTCGCATCAAAAAAATATTTATCTAATAAATCCGCTTGGTTATTTGCCTTTTGTTGCCGTTATGTACAAATCGGATATAGTATTAACGGATTCGGGCGGGGTGCAAGAAGAGGCACCGAGTTTCGGAAAACCCGTGCTGGTAATGCGCGAAAATACAGAACGACCCGAAGCTGTTACAGCCGGAACGGTTAAATTGGTCGGGACGGACAGTGAAAAAATCTTTTCGGAAGTTAAAACACTTCTCACCAATTCCGCAGCCTATTCCCGGATGGCTAATGCAGTTAATCCTTACGGCGACGGATTGGCAAGCAAGAGAATTGTAAAAATTATTTCGGAAAGTTTAACTTAAATAAATTAAATTTTAGCAAAACAGCAGGGTAATGCGCTTCATAATATCCGTTTGGATAACCGCCGGTTATTCATTTATTTGGCATTCCGTTTTAAACTAAAATCCCTTAACATTATTTCAGAATAATTTCGTATTTAACCGAAAGGGTTTTTAACCGGATGGAAATTTAACCTACTTAACCTATTCGGCCGGAGGAATGGTAAAGAGCAAAAAATTGAAAAAATAATACAAAAAGATTATTTAACCGGTATTTTTCCGGATAACAAACTAAAATAATTGTTATATTACTTAATTCAATTATAATCCGGAAAGGATTTTTATATTTTCTTTATTTTCAATGAATTAAGAGAAATTTAACTGTAACCGGCGTGGCGAAGCTGTGCTAATTCAACCAGAAAAAACGTTGATTCCTCAAAACGAATTATACACATTTTGCTTTATGCCGGCAGGAAATTCTAAAAACTAAAAGGAGTGGAATTAATGAGTGATATCAAAAGCACAAACATTTACTGGCACGAAGGCGAAATAACCAAAGCCGACAGGGAAAGACAAAACGGACACAAAGGTGTATGCGTTTGGTACACCGGATTATCGGGCAGCGGCAAATCCACCATCGCTAGGGAAGTGGAGAAAAAACTTTTTGAGATGGGAGTTAAAACTTACGTGCTCGATGGCGATAACATTAGGCACGGGTTGAATAAAAATTTGGGATTTTCCCCCGAAGACAGAACCGAGAACATCAGAAGAATAGGTGAAGTTGCAAAATTATTTGTCGATGCCGGAATGGTAGTAATGACGGCTTTTATCTCTCCGTACAAAGCCGATAGGAACCAGGTAAGAAGTATTTTGGAAGACGGTGAATTCATCGAAGTTTATGTGGAAGCCGATTTGGAAACTTGTGAAGAACGCGACCCGAAAGGTCTTTACAAAAAAGCCAGGGCTGGGGAAATCAAAGAGTTTACCGGAATTTCCGCACCTTACGAAGCGCCGGAAAATCCCGAATTGGTTGTTAATACGACTGAAGAAACAAATGTGGAAAAAAACGCACAAAAAGTAATCGATTATCTATTATCAAAAGGTTATATAAAAAATCAGAATTAAAAAAGGAGTATTCAATGATTAAACCTCACGGTGGTACGTTAATTAACAGATATGTTGAAGAACCCGAACGGTCTTCTTTAATTGAAAAAGCTGCAAACTTACCGGAAATAATTTTGGACGATAAAAATATTTCGGATCTCGAAATGATTTCTTCCGGAGCGATGAGCCCATTGACCGGTTTTCTGAAAAAAGACGATTACCAATCGGTCGTTGAAACTATGCACTTGGCTAACGGTGTTGTTTGGAGCATTCCGATTACGCTTGCGGTCGGTGAACAAAAAGCAAACGAATTGAAATCTGCCGAGCAAGCCGCTTTGTACGATGATGCCGGACATTTACTTGCCGTAATGGATGTGGAAGAAATTTACACATACGACAAAGAAAACGAAGCCGAAAAAGTTTACAGAACGAAAGACGGCGAACATCCGGGTGTTTCCTACGTGTACGCTCAAGGAGATTTCCTTGTGGGTGGTAAAATTTATATGTTAAACAAACCCAATCATTCCGATTTTTTGGAATTCAGGCTCGATCCCGCACAAACCCGGGCAAAGTTTGAAGAAAACGGTTGGGAAACCATTGTAGCATTTCAAACGAGAAATCCGATTCACCGTGCACATGAATATCTTCAAAAATGTGCCCTTGAAATTGTAGACGGTCTGCTCATTCATCCGCTTGTAGGCAGAACCAAATCCGATGATATTTCAGCAGAAATTCGAATGAAGAGCTACTTGGTGTTAATGGAAAAATACTATCCCTCAAACAGAACAATGTTGAGCGTTTTCCCGGCGGCAATGCGGTATGCAGGTCCCCGCGAAGCAATCTTTCATGCTTTGGTCCGTAAAAACTACGGTTGTACTCATTTCATTGTGGGAAGAGACCACGCCGGAGTTGGTAATTATTACGGAACTTACGACGCGCAACATATTTTCAAGGAATTTACGCGGGAAGAATTGGATATTACGCCGCTTTTCTTCGAGCATGCTTTTTATTGTAAGGAATGCGGAAACATGGCAAGCGCTAAAACTTGTCCGCACGACGGTTCAGCCCACGTTTTCTTAAGCGGTACGAAAGTACGCGAAATGTTGAGAAGAGGGGAAAGACCTCCGGCGGAATTCAGTCGCCCCGAAGTAGCCGACGTGCTGATTGAGGGAATGCAAAATTCTTAACTTTGGGTAATAAAATTAATGCCGGTCGATTTCAATTTTTGGTTTACTTTATTCCTATTGGTGCTAATGTCGGTCGCTCTCGTCAAAGAGTGGTTCGACGTTAGCATTGTTTTTTTCGGCGTTTTGCTTTTGTTGGTAATTGCCGGAGTGGTTGAAGTGAATAAAGCGTTTAACGGCTTTTCCAACGTTGGTGTGATTTCGATTGCGCTTTTATTTATAGTTGCCGGAGCGCTGCAATCGACCGGTGTTGTTGACGAACTAACCAATTTTATCTACGGCTCAAAACCTACGACCGTACGAAGGAAAATATTCAGGATAATGTTTCCCGTTACTGCTCTATCCGCATTCATGAATAATACACCGATAGTGGCAATTTTGATACCGAGCATTAAATCCTGGGCGGTGAAAAACAATCTTTCTCCCTCGAAATTTTTAATGCCTCTTTCTTTTGCCGCTATTTTAGGCGGAATGTGTACGTTAATCGGTACCAGCACAAATTTGATTGTACACGGTTTATTAATTGAAAACGGATATGCCGGATTTTCTTTTTTCGAACTGACCCCAATAGGTTTGCCGGTGGCTCTGTTCGGTATTTTGTTCGTAGGAATTTTAGGAGCTAAATTATTACCGGAGAGAAAAGAACCGATGATTGAATTGGGGGAATCGACCCGTGAATATGTAATAGAATTAAAAGTTACGGAAGAGTATAAGAACATAAACAAATCCATAGAAGATGCCGGTTTAAGACATTTGAAAGGTT
>Ga0256833_1002386_pt1 | contig 13174 bp, 10 predicted proteins | sample 356284metaG_FD_190535 | JGI IMG/M metagenome (GOLD analysis project Ga0256833, IMG submission 190535) | Hydrothermal vent microbial communities from Mid Atlantic Ridge, Atlantic Ocean - 356-284 | ecosystem: Environmental > Aquatic > Marine > Hydrothermal vents | place: Atlantic Ocean: Mid...
GGTCCCATCGTCTAGCGGTCTAGGACGTCGGCCTCTCACGCCGAAAACAGGGGTTCGAGTCCCCTTGGGACCGCCATCAGTATTCAAGGGAAATCAGGCCATGGCTTGATTTCCTTTTTTCATATATTTTTTTATTTTTTGCTCATGCCACCTATCGCAGATGAAGTTTCAGCTTGCCCATGAACGTTGACTATTCAGGCCATTAAATCGAATAAAAAGGAATGCCAGGGCCTTTCTCGACCTGGTTGGAGGAAAATGGTTTTTCAAAAGATGTATCTTTCATTTGTCATAATAACAGTTGCAACCATGTTCATTCCCCTGTCAGGGGCAAAGGCAGCTCCTTCAGGCAATCTTGTTATCTTTCATGCAGGAAGCCTAAGTGTGCCGTTCATGAAGCTGGAACAGGAGTTTGAAAAAAGATACCCTGGCGTTGATATCCTTAGGGAATCTGGGGGAAGCACAAAAATGGCAAGACTTATAAGGGATGTAGGAAGGAGAGCGGATATATTTGCCTCTGCAGATTATACAGTCATAGACGGCCTGTTAATTCCTGATTATGCCGATTGGGAGATACGATTTGCATCCAATCAACTGGTTCTTTGCTACACAGACAAAAGCCGTTATGCAGACAAGGTGAACAGTGATAACTGGTTTGAAATACTCCTAAAAAAGGATGTGATGTGGGGACATGCCGATCCCAATGTGGATCCTTGTGGTTACAGAAGCCTCATGGTGATGCAGCTTGCCGAAAGGTTTTACAAGAAGCCAGGCTTGTATAACAAGCTCATGGCATCAAGGCGAAGGCGTAACATCAGGCCCAAATCAGTGGAACTCATTTCACTTTTAAATACAGGAAATCTTGACTATGCATGGGAATATCTGTCTGTAGCGGTTCAGCACGATCTTAAGTTTGTAAGACTTGATGACAGGATCAATCTTGGGAATCCTGCGTATGACGATTTCTACAAAAATGCCCAGGTGAAGGTGACTGGAAGGATACCTGGTACATGGATGATAAAGAGGGGCAGGGCCTGCATTTACGGGGTTACCATCTTGAAAAATGCCAGCAACAAAGAGGCTGCAGAGGCGTTTTTATCTTACCTTCTTGATCCAAAGGGAGGAGTCAAGATTTTAAGAAAACTTGGCCAGCCACCTTTAATCCCTTGCGAGACAGGGTCTAAGAAGATGTATGATAAAATTCCAGACAGCATAAAAAGGTTTGTTAAACTCCCTTCAAAATGAATGACAAAATGAATGAAAAAGCCCACTTCGTGACAAAGATCTCAGATAAGGCATAATGAAGCCTGTAAGGTCCTCCTTTTTTCATCTATCCCTATTCGTTTTCTCCCTTCCAATACTCTTTCTCCTATTTTATCCCCTGGGAAGACTTGTTGCTGCCCCCACCTTTTCCGAGCTTTTAGGAGCCATCTTGGAGCCGGAGGTGCAGGCATCTTTGCTAAGAAGCCTTGTGACTGCCCTTTCAGCATCCCTAATCTCTGTCACCTTCGGTACCCCTTTGGCATATATACTTGCCAGGCGAAACTTCCGGGGCAAGGAGGCTGTGGAGGGGCTCATAGATCTGCCAATCATGATCCCTCATCCGGTCATCGGGATTGCAATACTTGGTCTTTCAGCAAGAGACACCGTAGCGGGAAAACTTCTTCAGTGGCTTGGAATCCAGATTATGGGGACGTATACAGGAATAGTCACGGTTTTGACCTTTGTTGGGCTACCATTTTTCATAAACAGTGCAAAGGCGGGTTTTGAGTCTGTGCCTGCAAGTCTTGAGAAGGTGTCCATGAGTCTTGGAGCAGGGCCTTGGGACACCTTTTTCCGGGTCACATTGCCCCTTGCATGGCGTAACATAGTCCTTGGTATGGTCATGTGTACTGCAAGGGCCATAAGCGAATTTGGGGCCGTCATAGTGGTGGCCTATCATCCAATGCTTGCTCCGGTACTGATATATGAGCGTTTTACAGCCTACGGACTTAAATACTCCCAGCCTGTAGCCGTATGGCTCATACTGATTTCCGTAATGCTTTTTACTGCCATGAGATTTCTGGCAAGAAGCAGGGAAAGGGTTTAAAAGCCCTCAAAAATGCAAGGCAAATGCTAAGAATTAAAGATCTCTTTATTAAACTTCAAGGATTCTGTTTAAAAAACATAAATCTCGACATATACGAGGGAGATTTTTTTTCAATACTTGGGCCTACAGGCTCTGGAAAGTCCTTGCTTCTCGAGGCAATCATCGGACACCTTCCTGACAATGCCATTTGCTCTTCTGGCAGGATTTTTTGGAAAAAAAAGGAACTAACCTCCCTTCCTCCACACAAAAGGGGAATGGGAATAGTCTATCAGGATCTTGGTCTCTTTCCACATATGACAGTGGAGAACAATATCAGATTCGGTCTTCGATATCATACCTTGGAAGGGGCTGATACAGAACGCAGATTCAACATGTTAGTCGACACCCTCGGCCTTGGTGGAATCTTGCATCGCTATCCGGAAAGGATAAGCGGTGGGGAAAGACAGCGGGTTGCCCTTGCGAGGGTTCTGATTCTGAGTCCAAGGGTGGTGCTTCTTGATGAGCCCCTTTCTTCCCTTGACCCACCATCCCAGGATGAGGCAAAAAGGCTCCTAAAGAGGCTTCACAGTGAGCTTGGGGTCACTTTTGTATTGGTGTCACACAACTTTGAGGAGGTGATGTACCTATCAGAACGGGGCGCGGTCATGCATAAGGGGATGGTTGTCCAGAAGGGCCTTATACGTCACATCTTCAACAGGCCGTCTTCAAGCTTTGTGGCCAACTTTGTAGGTGCAAGAAACGTTTTTGCCGTAACGTATGATTCAGGCAAAATCATGATGGGCAGGCTTTCAATAGAGACAGAAAACCACTCCGCCTGCTGCAAAATCCCTAACCGCATATCCATCCGGCCTGAAAAGATTATTGCCCTTGATTGTCAGGACAATCGTACTGCAAGTGAAAACAGGTTTTCAGGGCGGGTATGTAACATATGGAAAAGAAACTTCCATCTTCACGTGGAGATAGAGGCAGAAGGGGTTATGTTCCATGCCCTGTGGCCAGAGCATGTTTCAGATTTGATTCATCTTGAGAAGGGGGCAAAGGTGCATTTCGGCTTTTCCAAAAAGGATGTGAATGCCTTCAGGGAAGAATAATGAATTCATCAAGATGCTCTATCCAGCTTCTTCCAGGGAACATTAGAGAGTAAGCAGCAAGGCTTACGCCTTCCTCAAGGGCCTCCTTGGGGTCCTTTCCCTTTAAGACTGCATTTAAAAGACCTGCATTGAAGGCATCTCCTGCACCGGTATTATCAACAATGTGTTCAACCTTTCTTGCCGGACATTTGAAAATGGAACTCCTTGAGGCAATAAGTGCGCCTTTGGCACCTGACTTTCTGGCAACGACAGGAGGTGGCATCTCCCTGAAAAATTTTGGAAAAGCCTTCTTAGTGGCCTTTATTTCTTGTCCAAAGAGTCCTTTTGAAAGTACCTCCATGACCGATCTTTTCCCAAAGATGGCCTCAAATTCCAAGTCTGAGGCTGATAGCAGCCAGGTTTTTTTAAGGATATCCTTTATGGCTTCATACCCTCTTTCTGCATAAATTTCACCAGGGTCAAAGCTTACGATACAATCCTGCGGGCAGGATGCAGCAAGGGTTGCCTGAATCATTGGCCCTTGTTCCAGTGAGATGGAGCTTAGATGAAACAGTCGGCTGTTTTTGAGTATGGTTTTCATCTTGGGGCTATCTGTTTTTATAGAAATGGTTCCAGGCACAACAGCCAGGGCCCTGTCGTGACTAAAGCTGTCCATCACAATTATACACAAACTGCTTTTGCCAGATCGTTCAATAAGTGAACAGTCAACCTGGCCCATGGATTCTATTAGAAATTCTCCCTCTTCATCCCTGCCCACACTGCCTATGAAAAAACATTTGTGCCCCATTTGGGAAAGGGCGCAAATGGTGTTTGCAGCAGAGCCGCCTCCGCTTTTTCCAAGAAGCGTCCCCTCAGCCTTTAAAAATGAGAGCAATCTTTTGGCAGATGTGTGGTCGAGAACGCATTCGCGTCCAGGTGCAAGAGGAAAGCCTTGTGATGCCAAGGTGCCCATATCCTCGACCTGGTATATGACGTCCAGATTAAGCGCCCCGCAACCAGTAACTATCATTTTTTTCTCCGGATCCTTTGTTTGTACGCCCTCTACGGGCTGTATGAGCATACCCCATAAAATGTTGGTCGCCACCTAAAAACAACAACATTATGTGGAAAAACCGGTTAAGGGTAGGAAAAAACAGGAGTTTTTCAACAAAAAACGCTTCTTGTGACCCAAGAAATCCGAGAATTGTCTCTTGACAGGAATATCGGATTGCAAATATAGTGGGTGGTATCAAGTGGTAAAAAGTGGGGCAAAGGGGTGAGTGGATGTTTCGTGGCAGATCGACCCATAACCTTGATTCCAAGGGTCGACTGAGCATTCCGGCACGCTTCAGGGATGTTCTGAAAACCAAGTATGATAATCGTTTAATAGTGACGAATCTGCCAGGATGTCTTGCCGCTTACCCGGTCGAGGAATGGAAAAGCATTGAGGAACAGTTTACTCGCTTTCGTTTCGGCCCACCCAAGGTTCTTGCCTTCAAGCGTTATCTGCTTGGGGCCGCAGTGGACAGTAATTTGGACGGTCAGGGTCGGATTCTCATTCCTGCCCATTTGCGTCAGGGGGCAGGGATAGAAAAGGAAGTAGTCTTAGTTGGTCAGCTTACCCACTTTGAGATATGGAGCAGCGAGCTCCTTGAGAAACAGTTAGCCGAGACAAGGGACAACTTTGATGAGATTAGCAATGATATCATCTCGGAATACGGCATCGGACTCTAAGCTGGATAGTATTCATGAGCCCGTCCTCTTGGACGAGGTCCTGTCTTTTCTTGCTCCAGAAAGGGGAGGGATATTCATGGATGCCACCCTTGGTCTTGGTGGACACAGTCTTGCCCTTTTAGAGGCATATCCCCAGATAGACAGGCTTATAGCCATAGATTGGGACGAAGAGGCCCTTGAACTTGCCAAGAAGCGTCTTGGAGCCTTTGAGCATAAGGTCTCTTTTTACCACAGCAACTTCAAAAATATCGATCTGGTGTTGTCTGAGGAAGGAATAGACAAAATCCATGGAATAATCATGGATCTTGGCCTTTCTTCATATCAGTTGGACCAAAGCGGAAGGGGGTTCAGTTTCATGCGGGATGAGCCCCTTGATATGCGCATGGACAGAAACAGCACAATTCTGGCCTCAGACATGATCAATCAGCTTCCAGAAGAAAGGCTTGCCCAGCTTATCCAGATTTATGGCGAGGAGCCTTGGGCCAAGAAGATTGCCTCTGCCATAGTCAAACGAAGGGAAGAGCGCCCGATATTTTCCACCTTGGAGCTTGCCCAGATAGTAAAAGATGCCATACCAAGAAGGTTTCATCCAAGAAAGATTCATCCAGCAACAAAGACCTTTCAGGCCATAAGGATTGCCATAAATAGGGAGTTTGAAAATCTTACCGAGGCCCTTGACGTGGCAGTGGATTGTCTGAGGCCCCAGGGTCGTCTTTGCGTTATTACCTTCCATTCTTTGGAAGACAGAATTGTAAAACGCTTTTTTCGGGGCCACAAGGAACTTGAGGTGATTACTAAGAAGCCAGTCCGTCCATCCAAGGGAGAGATAGGGCGAAATCCACGTTCCCGGAGCGCAAAGTTGCGGGTGGCCCAAAGGGTCTCTTAAAAGATAGGGAGGTGAAAAAATGACTGTAAAATCAGCAACCATCAGAATGCCACAACGGCGTGGCTATACTTCGAGGGCACCGCATCGGGGAGGCAAGAAGGCAGGCAGTACCATTTTGAGTGCCTCTATAAGAGGGATCCTGGTGTTCCTGACCCTTTTTCTTTTTCTTGGTCTTTCGGTTTTCACCTCCTATAAGGTAAAAACGGTTGCAGACGACATATCGCAGCTTGAAAGTCGCTATGCAGCCCTTCATCAGGAGAATATCAGGCTCAACAGTCAACTGGATAAGGTTACCTCCAGGGCAACTCTGGCAAAGATAGGCAAGAGGCTTGGGCTAAGGCCCCCTCATGAGAATCAGATTGTCACTTTGCCGGAGTGATCATGAAAACAGGTTTAGTCAGGGGCGGGAACAAAAAAACAAAGGATAGGGAGTCCAGGAAAAGGATCGCCCTTTTCCTCTTAGTGGCGGTTCTTTTCCTTGTCAGTCTGGTAATGTCAGGCTGTTTCGGGGAGAGGGTGTCTGAACAGAATCATTTGGACAGCCAAGCTCTTGCCCCTGGCGCTTCTTTTTCCAAGGCCTCCTCTTTAAGGTACAGGCTTCTTTCCAGAAGGCCTGTTGTTGATCGTACAGGCACCATTCTCTGCATTTCAAGAAGAGACGAAGGAAACAGGATTGTCAGGATTCAGCCCTACAAGGGGCTTTTTAGCGACATCATAGGCTACGTAGACAGATACGGCAGGGGACTTGATGGAATAGAGTATGCCTATGACACTGTGCTTTTGTCAGAAAGGGCAACGAAAGACAGTAATCATCCCCTCATCCTTTCCTTGGATAAAAATCTCCAGGCCCTTTGCAAGAAAAATCTTGAGTATCAGATTAGGCGTCTTAGGTCTAAGGCAGGGGCACTGATACTGATGGATGTAAAAAGTGGCCAGATCCTTGCCATGGTTTCAGGGAGAAACGGTGCCCCAGAAAATGGGGCCGGTTTTAACCAAAAAAATTTGGCCATTCAGGGTCTTGCAAATCCCTGGCCTGTAATGTTGGCCCTTACTGAGGCAAAGGCCATAGATCACAGGTTGAAAATGGATGAAAAAGATTCCATTTCTTGCGAGGCCGCAACCTCAAAAGGCAAGGACTCTTTAAGTGACCAGCCTGTTGTTAAACTTGGGCACTGGCACTGGCACAATTTTGGACAAGATGCAGGTTTTTGGACACGTCTCGACCAGGAAGAGCTGGACAATACTGCCCTCGGTCCGGCTCTTCTTCCTTCTCTTATAAACATAGGTCTTGGACAGGAAACCGGCATAGACCTTCCTGGGGAAAGACAGGGAAGACTTCCCTCAGTGCTGTCATCCAATGTAACCGATGTCATCGCCTCTACTGCAAGTGCCACACCATTACAGATACTTTGTGCATACACCTCAATTATAAAAAATGGCTCTGTTGTAAGACCGAGGCTTTTATTAAAGGACCAAACCGTGACAAAAAAGGCTTCGGCCCGTCCTGCAAAACCGCTTCTGACACCTGAGGCCCACTTGTTTTTTCTAAAGGCCTTTGGGGATAACTCCGGCCCTTCTATTGCCACCTACAGCCCTGAATCAGGAAAGGGGAAAAGGGGTTATCAAGTTGTGGGCCTGGGTTTTTGGCCTGCAGACAATCCCAAAATAAGCTATATTAGTGTCCTGTTCCAGGCGAGATACACTCCTGTTCAAAGGCGAGGGACACTTGGCAAAATGGCCCTACTTGCAAAAAAGGGTTCTTATGCCCTTAAGGAGCAGTTCAGGTTTGCGCAAAAGGCCGATGGTGCAGGTAAGGTGGTTTTAGGGCAGGACAGCCACAGGATAATGCCTGATCTTAGGGGGATGTCAATAAGGAGTGCCCTCGAGACTGTTGGTCGTCTGGGGCTCAGGGTCAGATTCTCTGGTACAGGCAAGGTAAGGCAGCAATATCCGCGGCCAGGCCGCAGGATCTCCCGAAAAATCCAGTGTGTGCTGGTTTGCAGTAACGGATAGGTCTAAAAGGAAACGATAGGTCGGCCCTTTTGGAACCAGACCGTATAATGGAGAGAGTAGCAGAAGTTGATGAAACTGGCGACCCTACTTGGTGCTTCATATGGGATCATTCATCTGGTCAGGGGAAGCGAGGAGATGGAAATCTCTTCCCTGTGCCTCGATTCGAGAAAAGCGTCTCCTGGCTGCCTTTTCATGGCCATGGCCGGTACGAAGGCCAACGGAGCGGATTATGTAGAAGATGCAGTTTCAAGGGGCGCCACATGCATACTCGTTCAAGAAGACGTCCTTAACCACCTTCCATCCCTCATTCAAGAAAAGGCTGCCATTTTGACTGCGGCTTCCATGAGAAAGGCAGCAGGTGTCCTTTCCAATACATTTTTTGGTTCACCAAGTTCTAAACTAAACGTGGTTGGGATAACTGGCACCAACGGTAAGACCACCTGTACATATATTCTTGAGCAAATCTTTAAGGCCTGGGGCAAAAAAACTGCCATTTCCGGCACTATCTGTCAGAGGATAGGGCAGGAGGAATCAAAGTCATGCCTTACTACCCCAGACTGTGTTTCTTTTCATGCATTTTTGAAAAGGTGTGTGGATGAAGGGGTCGACTTCGTTATAACCGAGGTGTCATCCCACGCCCTCGATCAGGGGCGTGTGGCAGGGTGCAGGTTCGCCCTCTCCCTTTTTACCAATCTCACACGGGATCATCTGGACTACCACGGAAACCTTGAGGAATATTTTAGGGCAAAAAGCCAACTGTTTACAAGCCGCTACACAAACAAGTGTGTCATAAACATGGACGATGCCTATGGAAAACGCCTTTTTGATGGTTGCACCCTTGAAAAGCTTTCCTATTCCCTTTCATCTCCAGGGGCAGACGTACATGCCAGGGAATTCATTCTTGGCAGCCAGGGAATAGAGGCCATTTTGGACATTATGGGTCAGGATCTTCATGTGGAGAGCAAGCTTATTGGCAGGTTCAATCTGTTAAATATCATCGCATGTGTATGTGCTGCCCGTTTTCTTGGCGTGCCAGAAGGGCACATTGCAGGTGGCATTCGTGCAGCAAGGAGTGTCCCAGGCAGGCTTGAGAAGATTGAATCATGCGGAGTTAGTGCCTTTGTGGATTATGCCCATACACCAGATGCAGTAAAAAATGTTCTCGAAGGTATAAGAGAGATAAAGGGGGATGGACTTCTTATAACCGTAATAGGTTGTGGCGGAGACAGAGACAAGGGAAAACGGCCTGAAATGGCAAGGATTTCTGCGAAACTTTCTGATCTTGCTGTTTTTACATCAGACAATCCCCGAAGTGAAAATCCTTTGTCCATTATCCGTGATATGCTCCATGGTGTGCCAAAAGATCTTAGGCAAAAGGTGAGGATAATAGAAGACAGGGCCGAGGCAATACGCTGGGCATGTGCACAGGCAACAAGGGGCGATCTAATCGTTGTAGCCGGAAAGGGCCATGAGGATTACCAGATAATTGGTGGGAAAAGGTTGCCTTTTACTGATAAACAGGCGCTGGAGGAGGCGTTTTACCTCCTTTCTTGTAAGGCACGAGAAGAAAGGAGATCATGTCGCACATTTTGCCCAACCTTAGAAAATGTTGTACGGGCAACTGACGGAGAGTGTGACAAAAAACACCTTTTCATTCCCTTTGACTCAGTGTGCACAGACACCCGAACCCTGGTTCCGGGGGCCATCTTTTGGGCACTTAAGGGAGAAAAGTTTGATGGCAGAACCTTTGTCTCACAGGCCTTTAAAAAGGGAGCAGTTGCTGCGGTTTGCCAAAAGGGCAAAGGCAAGCCTGATGTTGACGCCGAAGCGCCCATTATATTTGTAGAAGACAGCCTTTATGCCCTTGGCCAGTTTGCCTCCTGGTACAGAAGGTTTCTCGGATTAAAGACCATTGCCATTACTGGAAGTTGTGGAAAGACCACAACAAAGGACCTTGTGGCCTCGGTGGTTTCACAAACATTTAAGACCCAGGCAACCGAGGGAAACTTCAACAATCTCATAGGTCTTCCCCTCACCCTCTTTTCAATGAGGCCAGGAGTGGAGTGGGCTGTTGTGGAGATGGGAACAAGCCTGCCAGGGGAGATAAAGAGACTGTGCGAGATCGCATGCCCTGAAGTTGGAATCATCACATGTATCCGGCCAGTGCATCTTGAGGGCCTTGGAGACATAAAAAATATTTCCCAGGAGAAGGGTTATCTTTTTGAATCACTGCCTGAAAGCGGCACAGCCATAGTGAATCTTGATGACCAGCTCGTTTGTGAGAATCTTGCAAGAACAAGGGCAAAAAATATATGGGGTTTTGGAACGGTGTCGGCCTGTGGCAGGTTGAAGGAGGCTGCCGGAAGGGTAATCCTAAGATCCTGGCAGTCAACGGAGCAGGGCCTTGTGGTTGGGCTTGACGCGAGCGGTGAAAATCTGGAGATAAGATCCCGCCTTTTTGGTTCTGTAAATGCTATGAACATAGCGGCTGCTGTTGCCACAGGACTTGGCCTTGGGATCTCAATGGATGACATCGTTTCGGGAATAGAAAAGTGCCCCGCTCCAAAGGCAAGGATGAATATAGAAGTGATCTCCGGCTGGATCGTTATTGATGATACGTACAATGCCAATCCTGCCTCCATGGAGGCGGCCCTGCATATGGTCTCAGAGCATGCTCCAGGCCTTGGAAGGAACCTGGTGCTCGGAGACATGCTGGAATTGGGTCAGGATGCGGAAAGATTCCATTTTGAGCTTGGCCAAAAGGCGGCACAGCTTCGGCCAAGGAGCCTTGTTGCAGTTGGAGAAATGGCAGATGTGATGGCAACAGGGGCAAAGAGTCAAGGACTTTCGAAAGAGTGCATCTTTACCTTTAAAACAGCCCAAGAGGCAGCCAGTTTCTTGGCCGAGGAGAAAGGTCTTTTTTTTAATGGAACCAGAAAAGTAGTTCTACTTAAGGGATCAAGAGGAGTTTGCCTGGAAAAGGTTGCCTCTGTAATAAGGAAGCGGTTGGAGCGGGGCGTTTGATAAATGCTGTATCATCTTCTGTATCCACTACACATATATTTCCCCATATTCAATGTCTTCAGATATATTACCTTTCGTACCATCTATGCTGCAGTGACGGCCCTTGCCATTACCCTGTTCCTTGGGCCCTGGTTTATAAGGCAGATAAAAAGGCTCCAGTTTGGCCAAGTTATAAGGAACGATGGCCCTAAAAGCCATCTGAAAAAGAGCGGTACCCCAAGCATGGGTGGGGTACTCATAAACATTGCCATTGTTTCATCCACGCTCCTGTGGGCTGATCTGACAAACCTGTATATGTGGGTCTCCATGTTGATCCTCGTTGGTTTTGCAGCCATAGGTTTCTACGATGACTGGCTGAAGGTGAAAAAGAAAGACACCAAGGGGCTTGCAGGCAGATGGAAGCTTGCCATACAGGCGGTGCTCGTATGCATATGTGCCCTAATACTCATGAAGAGCGGCCACTGGGATACGAGGCTAAGTGTTCCATTTTTCAAGAATCTTCGACCAGATCTGGGCCTCTTTTACATCTTTTTTGCCTTTCTCGTCATTGCTGGTTCATCCAATGCGGTTAACCTCACTGATGGGCTTGACGGCCTTGCAACTGGTCCTTTTGTTATCTCATCTGCGGTCTATACCCTGTTCTGCTACCTTGCAGGACATTCAGGGCTTGCCCATTACCTTCAGATTCCATATGTGGCTGGTGTGGGTGAGCTTTCCATATTCTGCGGTGCCATGGTCGGTGCAGGTCTTGGTTTCTTATGGTACAACAGCTATCCGGCAGAGATCTTCATGGGAGATGTCGGCTCCCTCACCATGGGGGGCATCCTTGGCATAGTGGCGGTCCTTTCCAAACAAGAGATACTTCTTGCAATAGTTGGCGGTGTCTTTGTGGCAGAAGCCATTTCCGTAGTGATGCAGGTCGGTTACTTCAAGGCCACAAAGGGCCGGCGTATATTCAAGATGGCGCCACTTCACCATCATTTCGAGGAGCTGGGATGGCCTGAGCCAAAGGTAATAGTGAGATTTTGGATTATTTCGGTACTTCTTGGACTGGTAGCCATAAGTACCTTGAAGCTGAGGTGAGAGGTTTGAGCCTAAAGGGCAAACATATTGGGATCTTGGGCCTTGGAAAGGCAGGCATGTCGGCTGCCAGATGGCTCCATGGCCAGGGGTCAACGTTAACCTGTTTTGATGACAAACCAGTTGATCTTTTAGACGAGGATTTTGTGTTGTGGTGCGGTGAAAGGCAAATTGCGATTCGATCCCTTGCCCAAAAAGGACTATGTGAATCTTTTGATGAGATTGATTTGCTCGTTGTAAGCCCTGGCATACCCAAAGATCACCACTTGGTCAAAGAGGCGACAGAAGAAGGGGTCAAGACAGTGGGAGAGCTTTATCTTGCAGCAAGTTTCTGGGAAGGCCCCTTAATTGGCATCACAGGTACTAACGGCAAGACAACAACCACCCTTCTAACTCAACATCTTCTTGAAGGCTCTGGGAAAAGGGCCATATATGGGGGAAACATTTACCCGCCCCTTTTTGACCTTCTTCATAAAGATGATGGAAAAACCTGTGCGGTACTTGAGATCAGCAGCTTTCAGCTTGAGTATTTCCCATTAGACAATGTTTTTGATCTTAAAAGGCCAAGATTCATCTGTGCAGTCTGTCTAAATGTTGCCCCTGACCATTTGGACAGGCACAAAGGTATGGAAAACTATTTAAAGGCAAAAGAAAGGCTCTTTTCGTTTCAGGATGAAGATTGCACTGCTGTCCTTGGAATCGGTGCTGAGGAGTTTAAAACCGTAGCCCCACCGGTTTTTTTAAAGGATGTGACAGTCTTAAAAGATAAGGCAATGAGACTTGCCATCCCTTCTTTCCATGATACTTTCACTTTTGACATCAGTGGATGGGGCCTTTTGGGTCATCACAACCTCCAAAATCTTGCAGCTGCCCTTGTTTGCTCATGTGCAATGGGGGCTTCTGTCAGAAAGATGGAAAAGGCCCTTTCAACCTTCAGGGCGCCTTCCCACAGGCTTCAGGAGGTGGCGTTTGAAAAAGGTATTCGGTTCATAGACGACTCCAAGGCCACAAACGTACATGCGGTACTAAAAGGGCTTGAGGCCATATCAGGAAACGTGATTCTTATTGCTGGGGGCAGGGCAAAGGGAGAGGATTTCAGCCATCTTGCCCATGGGTTAAAGTGCTTGGGAGGCAGAAATGGCCACAAGACCAACATAAGATCAATTTTCTTGATTGGCGAGGCTGCGCAGGAGATGTCAGTGCCTTTGGGGAAACTAGGAAAAGAGCTCAGGATCGTCACGGGTAACGATGGTCAGGAGGTGATGGAAAGGGCTGTTAAAC